>Ga0114999_10000136_pt1 | contig 103008 bp, 73 predicted proteins | sample ArcticOcean_MG_C_3_FD_89820 | JGI IMG/M metagenome (GOLD analysis project Ga0114999, IMG submission 89820) | Marine microbial communities from western Arctic Ocean - ArcticOcean_MG_CB8_126 | ecosystem: Environmental > Aquatic > Marine > Oceanic | place: Arctic Ocean: Canada Basin | collected...
CCTCCCTGCTGTTCCTGGTGGCCCTTATCGCCACTTTCTCGCTGGGAAATCTTGTCTTGATATCCCAGGAAGAGGGTGCCAAGGATCCTCAAGAGGCCGGGTCGCAGATTGATCCGGTCAGCGAACAAGCGGCACCACTGGAAGGGGAGCTGGGTAAATATAAGCCGACCACGCCCGAAGCTGCCGAGGTGATGGTCAAGCTGATTGACCTCTACCACGAGCACGGCCGAGTCTTCGGTCTGATTCGCGTAGCCCAGACCTTCGTCGCCACGCAACCCAATGATGCGCGCCATCAGCCGGTGATGTTGAAGCTGATCGATGGTCTGCAGGTGATGTCCCGCAACAAGGACCTGATCGTTGCCTGTCGGCAGTACCTGGAACGATATGCCAGTACTCCCCAGGTCGCACAGGTTGAGATTCGATTGACCGACGCCTTGATGCAGACGGACGATCTACTAAGTTCCGCTAAGGCAGCTCAAGCGGTCTGGAAACGGCAGGGTCCGAACGCCAGTGGCCGCCGCTACGGCATTGCCGCCATCAATTATTTCTGCTCGCGGCTCGGTGGCGAGCACATCAAGACCGGTGCCGACCTGGCCGCAGAGATTTTTCAGCGACTGCCCAACGGCACATACGCACGCGAGGTTGGCCGTCGCGCGTACGAGGAATATTACCGCTCCAGCCAGTGGGCCAGCGTGGTCACGCTGGGTGGCAAGCTCGTGCAGCGAAATCAATTGGAAGACAACGTCTATCGAATTCGGGTACTCTCCGGCATTGCCTATGCGCACGGGCAACTCCAGCAATACCGCAACGCCGCCACGGCCTACCAGGCGGCGCGGAATGTCGAGGATCGGCCGGAATTCCAGCAGTCGCAAATCGCGGTTCTCAACAGCGCCCAGGCCAAGCCGGCGGACATTGAAAACCTGGCAAACCAGTACATCCAAAAGAACCCCACGATCGACAATCGATTTGGCGTGAGGTTGTACGTCGCGCAGGCTTACGAGCGCGAGATGAACACGAATCGAGCCCGCGATCTGTACCGCGACATTCTCTACAACTCACCCGTCGACGTCGGTGAGATCAACCCCTTCATCACGCTTAACGGTACCGAACCTGCCCAGATTGCGGACAGTGAAAAGCACTTGCGTGCCGCACTCGCCAAGCAACCGCTCAAAGCCTATGCGATCCGCTACTACCTGGCGTTTGGTATTGCCCGCGATCGCCAGAAAGATATTCCCAAGTCTCGGCAACTGTGCCGTGAGTTCCTGCAGCAATCGCCCGGCGGAGGCGGCTGGACTGACAACGTGATTGCCCACCTGCTGGCGACCGCTGCGAATGACAACGAGTTTCGCGCCGACGTTCGGCTGGCCTTGAGCATGCGTCGAAAGTTTGTTCAGCAGGATTCGCTGCGGACCTATATCGCCCGCTGGATCAGCAGCAATAAGAGCAACAAAGAATTGCGTCCGCGGCTGCAGATAGCGGCCCAGGAGTTGGCCACCGCCGACAAGGATGTTGTCGTCTCCCGCTGGCAACTTCACCGGCTTGGCTATAACGACCGCAAGGCTGTGGCGGCCCGCGAGGAGTTATTGCTGCCGGGCAACTACAACACGCTGACCCAGTCGCAGGCCCGCGAGATCGCTTACAACCAGGCCTACTACTATCGTCACTATGCTCCGGCCAAGCAGCGTGCCGAATCCGCCACTCGCTGGGCCAAGTACGTGCAGCGATTTGGCGACGACCAGTCCGGCGTACTGGAATACTTCTATGCGGCCACCGATTACGCCGAGCCAGAAGTTCGCAAGCTGGCCGCAACCCAGCTGCTGCGAGTTCACAAGACGGACTTCAACCCGGACTGGGCTCGCCGTCTGATGCAGGCCGCCGACGTGAATGATGATCCGGCCCTGCTCAAGCAGGCTTACCAGTGGTTGATGCAATGGCAAGCCGAATTCAAGAAGAATCCCCAGTATGCTGCCCTGATGGGCGACATCCTGCTCAAACACAAGCTGGAAGCCGAGGCCACAGCTCTCTGGACACTGACGGCCAACCTTGGCCTGATTCACGCCGACGTTCGCGATTGTGCCGGTCGGCTGTTAGCCCGCGAGGAAGATAGTGCCAGGAAAGTAGTCTTGATCCAGAACATGCTCAAGGTGGAATCCGATTATCACGGCCGCTACACAAGCTGGTTGGCCAACGAGCACATCGTCAACAAGAACCTCAATGCATTTGGCCAGGTGCTGGCACAGGCCCGCACAAAACAGGACGAGCGCCCCGATCGCGGCTGGGACTTTGACTACAACTCCGCCATCGGCTGGCTCAACACTTACCGCACCGACACCGAGGCAACCGATGCCGATCGCAGCCGGGTCTACACGGCGGTCAAGAACCTGCAAGTGCAGCCCGCCTCGGCAGTCGCAGAACTGTTCCTGCTGGAGATGGAACAGCCGGAGACGCGACCGGAAATCGATCGGCTGCTTGTTTACCAGCGGATCACTCAGCAACTTGGTCACGTCTACTGGATGTGGGATCCGATGGTTGGTTTTGCCCAGTCGGCGATGGCCCGCAAGGACCATGTGGCGGCCGCGGCCCTCGCGACCGGTATGTTGGCCAACATGGGTGGCGTGGATGACGGTCGGCAGGAGGTGATGCGCAAGATCGTCAGTTCCAGCTATGCCCGAATGGGTGGCGTTGGTTTGACGATCGATGAATCCAGTCCCCTGGCGCCGCTGCTGCAATCGGCGCTTTACCTGCGGCTGGGTGACACCCGGCTGGCCTTCGATACTTTTGACGAGAATCGAGCGCTCTTCGATGAACATCGCAATGAACTTCCAGTCGACTTGATCGTCTTCGTCTGCGACACACTGATCGCAGCCAGTGGCGACGAGAACCACAACTACGTGGAAGAAGTTCTTCGCGGCTGGATGGTCCAGAACAGCGAATCGGCACAGATCGAGGATGGTGAAAAAGCACAGATCCAGTTGCTGCTGGGCAAGAATTTCTATCGCTCACAGCGTTACGATATTGCCCGCGGTGAGTACCTGACGGTTATTAATCGTTATCCAGAAACTCCAGAAGCGATCGACGCTGAGTTCGGCGTGGGTGAGACATTCCTCGCCCAGAAGGTTTACGACCAGGCGGAACAGGTTTTTGAGAAGTTGTCGCAAAGTACCGACAGCCGGGTCATTATCCGCTCGGAGTTTCTCCGGGGCGTGCTGGCATTTCGCCGTGGCGATCGTGATGATGCTCGCGACATTTTCCGCTCGGTCCTGGAGCGGGTGCCCGATGTCGACCTGGCAAACCAGACGCTCTACAACCTGGCCGAGGTTTACCGTATCGAGGAGCGGTACATCGACCAGCTTAACCTGCTACGGACCGTTGGCCGGCTGGGTCAGACCAGCAAGCGACGCCATCGACCTGGCGATCCACTCTCGATTGTCGTACACGACAGTGACCTCGGAATCAGCCGAGGCCATAGTCGCATTCCGGTGATCGTATCGACCGAGCCTGGTGGTGACCGCGAGCTGGTTTACCTGACCAGTTCCGGAGCGGGCAAGGGCCTGTTTCGTGTCGATCTGAACACCCAGCTGGGTGACGCCCAGCAGGATGACCGCGTGCTGCAGCTGACCGGCATAGACATTATCAGGTGCGACTATCCTGACGAATTCAAGGCGGATTTCAAGAATGTACCGCTCTCCGATGTGGAAATCCGAATGGCGGCGAATGCCGACTTCAAGGTCGCCAGCAGCCAGATCCAGACGGACGAGGAACAGACGTTCAGTCAACAGCTGCAACAGGAAAGTGGGGATACTCCCACCGATTCCAGAGTCTCCCAGATTCGGCCGGAGAATGAGATCAAGCCAGGCAATCCTGTTTACCTGCGGATCGAGGACCACGATCGTGACATCTCATCCGATCCCGACACTGTACTGATTCGGGTCGGAACCGACAGCGGCGACGAGGTCCAGGTGATCGGCACAGAGACCGGCGCCCACACCGGCATTTTCGAAGCCTCCGTGGAGACCGCCGAACTGCCAGCCGGTGCGCTGGCCAGCGATACGGCGATCGACCACAGCCCCTTGATGGCAATCGACCGCGACCGCAAGACCTCCTGGCGCAGCCAGCCAGACGGCCAGACGCCGAAATTCATGACCGTGGACATGAAAGACCTGTTCGACGTTTCACGCGTCCGAATTTCGACCCCCAGCCTGGACAACAACAATCCGTTGCGTGGCCAGCTGCAGGGAAGTTACGACGGCGAATTCTGGTTCCGCCTGGCCAGCTACCCGGCCGAACCGGTGGTTAGCAATTTCAACGATGAAATTGGCCAGATGACGCTCTACCGTTACGCCGGAAACTACTCCGGTTACACCAACTGGAACCAGGTCCAGCAGTTATTCCAGAACACCAAGCCGGTAGAACAAGCCGAAGTGGATCAGCTGTCATACGAGCCGGACACATCCGATCCGGATAACGTTCCCGGCCAGGCGGCCGCAATCTGGTATGGAAAGATCGTGCAACCGGTCGCCGGAGCCGTCCGCTTCCAGCTGACTGGAACAACCAACGGGCTGGCCCTGGATGGGCTGCTCGAGTTGGCCGTGGGCCGCGGCAACCGATCGATCGATGTCTGGCTGACCCAGGGCGTGCATGAACTGACAGTCTTTACGGCCAACGCCAATGGAGTTCAGCCGCTGACGGTCCGGCGAGCCCACGCACAACTCGATACAGCCAACGTCAACGCTACTCCCTTTGTGCCACGTGACTTCGACCTCACGCAACCAGCCGCCAATGTGATCGCCAGTCCCGCTGCAGCTGGTGCAGCACTGATGCTGACCGCCGACCAGGCTCAGCTGCAGAAGAAAAGCGAGAACTTTGCAATTGTCGAAATCGATGGCGTCAACCGCATTCAGAACTGGCTCGACGTGGAAGACTTCGTCAGCTTTGAAGTGAACTTTACCGAGGCGGGAGTCTACCAGTTGCTGCTCGATTACGGCCGTACTGGCAACCCGGTCAAGGGCAGCGTCGAAGTCGGTCAGCAGGTGATTGACCTGCACCTCGCATCCACTGGTGCCTGGACGACTTACCAGCAGTCTCCGGTCGGGCATCTTGTCGTCGAATCGGTGGGCCCGCAGACGATCACGATTCGGGCCAGTGAAATCACCTCGGGCGCATTTATTGAACTGCGGGGATTGTCTCTGCAGCCGATGAACACGCCAGTCGCGGTTCCGATTGGCAGTGACCTGGAGTTCCGTTTCCCCAGGCGCCAGCTCAGATACACGCGGCTGATCATCGACGAGTATACGGGTGACTCGGTGATCCTGAACCACATCGAAGTGGGTGATGCCAAGGCAGGGACTGAGCATATTCCCACGGATGCTGATGTGCTGTCGCTGGCTTCCAACAATACGCTCGAGATCGCTGCCGGCGACAATGTAACGGCGACTTATACCGACGAGTTCACGCAGACGATCACTGGCACCAGCCGATTGCTGACCCGCACGTTGACCGCCACTTACAACAACGGCACGGTTGCTCCGATTGCCTACGATTACCTGGTCGGGGGCAATGGCGTCACATCAACCCGCCGCAAGGCACTCAAGCGGGTCGATCCCGGTGACGAAATCGTGGTCGAAATTGTCGATTACGACCGCGACGAGACCGTTGATCAGGACAAGGTCGACTTCCAGGTGCAGATCAATGACGAGCCACCGATCCCGTTGATCGCGACCGAAACCGACATCAACAGCGGTACATTCACTCGCAAGGTACTGACAAGTGCCGAGATCCAGCAGGTCGGTGGACCGGAAGAAGAAATCACCATCAAGGTTGCTGAGGGAGACCAGGTTTACTTGCTCTATACAGACCGCCAGAACACCTTCCCGGGCCATTCCGTCCCGCGGCGATCGGTGGTCTATGTCAACCAGCCGACCGACGGCCAGGTGCGAGTGCTGGCATCGAGAGTCACACTCCCGCCAGAAGGATCCGAAGCGGCTCCTCAGATCAGTTATGCAGTGCCCGCTGAGGGCCAGGATGTGGCCGGTGTCGCGCTGACCGCTCCGCTGACAATCGAGGTCATTGATCCGGATGCAGCCAAGGACAGCGAAAGCCGCGTGATCGTGGCGGTCAAGACCAGCAGCGGTGCCACGGTCAACGTGGAGTGCGTGATTTCGTCCTCCTTTGGCGACTTCCAGGGTCTCACATCGGCGGACGACGAGGCGCTGGAGCAGGGGCGGTTTGTTGGCCAACTGGTGATGCAACTGGGTGGTCCAGACAGTCCGCCAATCGTCCCGATCGCCGGCGACATGCCACGCAGCCTGATCGGTCGGGTCCGCCTGGCGGATTCGCTGGACGATGACGAGCCGACCGAGAATACCAACCTGGTGACCCGCGTGCTGCACCTGACAGGCCAGGACATTATCAGCTCGTCCTACCAGGACACGCGCCGTACGGACGCGACACCGCTGCAACTGGAGGCCCAGGGTCGACTGCTCTCGGCAGCCGAGTTGACACTGACGGACCGCGAATACGAGAAGTCGATTGAGCAGCTGCATGTTGGCGAGCGGCTGTACGTGATGGTCAGTGATGCCGATCAGGATGTGAGTGATGATCGAGATAGCATCCTGGTCACAGTCACGTCGGAAAAGGGCGAGCAGGAGATCGTCAGCCTGTCCGAGACGACCATTCATAGCGGCATCTTCACCGGCTCATTTGAATTGACGGCAGAGGCTGAGCCGACGCAGGGCAACCTGGTGGCCGAGACACCCGAGTTGGAAACCTATTTCGGCGACCTGGTCTCGGTGGAGTACACCGATCCGGCATCGCCCAACGGAACGGACACAGACGTCAGCAGCGTGCAGCTGCCGGTGGTAGTCGGCACGGACGGACTGATCGCAGCCTTCAGCAAGACTTTTAATGACGAGAACCTTGCGGTTGAGACCAAATTCCGGATCGCCGAAAGTTACTTCGAGTTGTTCAAGAGTCACAGTGACCTGGGGCAGGAAGAGAACAAGACGACCGATCTGCAAGCGGGTCGTCGCATCCTGCGTGAAGTCATGGAGGACTACCCCGATCCCAAGTATGCACCGCGTGTCGCCTACCTGCTGGGTCAATTCTCTCAGGAGTTACAGCAATGGTCCGAGGCAATTCGTTCCTACGAAATGATTCTGACTCAATTCCCCGACCATTCACTGGCTCCCGACGCCCAGTACAAGCTGGCCCAGTGCCACGAGGAGTCGGGGAATTTTGACGAGGCGCTGGAAGCTTACGTGACGTTGGCGGCAACGCATCCCAAGAGCCCGTTGATTGCCAACGTGATGATCCGAATCGCGGATTACTTTTACCAGACCGAGAACTTTGTCATCTCGGCTCAGGTGGGAGAGAAGTTCCTCGAGCGATTCGATGGCCACCAGTTTGCATCCCGGATGGCATTCCGTGTCGGCCAGTGTTACTACAAGGACGAAAACTACGGTGATGCAGGCAGCGCCTTTGACAAGTTTGCCAAGCTATTCCCCGAGGACGCACTGGGATCCGACGCGCTGTTCTGGGCCGGCGAAAGTTACCGCCAGGGCACCAACAACCGTGAGGCATTCCGTCGCTACAACCGCTGTCGCTGGGACTTCCCTGCCAGCGAGGCGGCCAAGTACGCACGCGGTCGGCTGGCACTGCCCGAGATGCTCCAGCAGTTCGAAGCGGAAGCGGCCAGCATCGATAACGACAACTAGTACGAAGCGTCCTGATAGTCTCTGCAGGCAGAACTTCTGCCCTCACCAGGCTGCGGGCAATCAACAGGTGTGGGGAACGAGCAATGAAGTATGTCCTGGCCGTCGTGGTGATCCTGTTCGGTGTCTCGCTGTCTGCACAGCCAGCCATCGATACCACTCCACCAGACGACGTCAAAGCGGTCGACGCGGACCCGGCAACGCCGGACGATGAGGCGGATCCAAAAGCAGCAGAGGGGGACACGCCCGACGCGGCGGACCAGCCAGACGGGGATACGGAATCCGACGCTGATGAGGACGAGGCCGAAAAAGGCTTCTTCCAGACTGGCGCTCTGGGGCTGTTGATCGACGGCGGCATCTTCATGTGGCCGCTGGTGATCATGGCAATCCTGGCCGCCGGCGTGATCATCGAACGCTACCGTAGCCTGCAGATGGTGAACACTTCGGATGACGAAGTCAAACAACGGGTGCAGGAGTTGCTGCGTGACGACAAGATCGAGGAAGCCCTGAAGGAATGTGAATCACAGCAGGGTCCTGTTCCGGCGGTGCTGTCGTCGGGCTTGCGCAAGTACTACGTGCTCAAGCGACTCGACTATGACGCCAGCAGAATCGAGTCGCAGGTTGTCAAGGCGATGGACGATTACAGCGTCCATATTGTGGCTGCACTGGAAAAACACCTCGGTATCCTGGCAACAATCGCCAGCGCCGCTCCGATGCTCGGCTTTCTGGGCACTGTGCAGGGCATGATCGTGGCATTCCGGGATATCGTCGAAAAGATGGGCGAAACGAACATTGTGGAGGCGGCAGCTGGTGGTATCCAGGTCTCGCTGCTGACAACCTGCTTCGGCTTGATCGTTGGCATTCCTGCCTACGTTGCCTTCAACTACTTTACCGGCGTTATCAATCGTTCCGTGCTGGACGTGGAAGAGTCGGCGACCGATTTGATCGAATCAGTAACGCTGCAGCTGGCCGTCTCGGGTGACCGCTAGCCAGCCACGGACATGAGTCAATGAAACCACGCCGTACTAACAAGTTACTTGTCGAACCGCCAGCCAGCGCTACCGGTGACATTGCCTTCAACCTGATCATATTCTTTCTGGTCTGTGCTTCGGTGCAGCCGGACAGCGGCCGCTCGCAGACCATTCCGCGCAGCGACGAGCAGCAGCAGGAGGAGCAACAGGATACCAACATCGAAGTCACGCTGACCCCCAACGTGGTAATGCTCGACGGGCTGCGGCGAGAAGATGCCGAATTTTTCGGCCTGCTGCAAGAAAAGCTGCTCAACAAGGTTCGAGACGAGGACCGCGTGGTGATCGTCAAGAGCGAACCCAACACACCTTATTCACGCTGGATCAAGTTTACCGAGCTGATTGAGCAGGCAGGCGGGATCATTACCATCCAGACCGAAGAAGAGGTCATTATCGCCCAGTAGCGACAAGCAGATGAAGATTAAACGCAAACAACCGCAGGCGGACGTTCCCAGCATGGCAATGGGAGACATTGCCTTCAACCTGCTGATATTCTTCGTCATCCTGGCCCGCGCGCAGGACGACAGCCATCTGCAATGGGAGCCGGCCCAGGTCACCGAGGTGCAAAATAGCGGGGCTGCCAAAGTCAGCCTCGTGATCGATTCCAAGAACAAATACCATATCAATGGCAAGCAAGTTGGCGCCGTACAACTTACTCCGATCATCAAGTCCCTGCTGGGTAATGCCCCGGCCGGGGAACGCATTGTCCTCTTGAAGGTGCACAAATCGGCCCCGGCGATGTTCTTCGAGCCGGCGATTGAGGCGATTAGCGAGGCTGGCGGCGATATGGTTCATATACTTGAGCAGACCAGATAACAACTGGCAGATTAGGAGATTGACAGATGTCCGACAGCTCTATACCAGGTGACTCCAAGGCCAGCCCGGAACTGATCGACGAATTGCGTTCCTTTCTGAGCGACATGGATCAACGTACGCCGCAAGAAGCGATTGGCATTGAAGACGCGGGCGGATTGCTCTCCAGCCTGGTGATCTCGTCTATCGGCTTCGTCGTGCTGGTCATGCTGTTGACCGCGATCTCGTATTACACACCATCCGACGAGAGCGTGGCACAGGAAGCTCAGCCGGCGGCGGCGGTCGGCGACGATGCTGATTCTTCGGACAGTAGCAACGTGCCTGACAATCCGGCCCAGGCCAATGGTAATGCCCCGGTGGCCAATCCGGACGAGGTGCTCAGCCGGCTGAATATTGGCGAAACAAAGGACGCGGCCCCTGACGAGAATCCGCTCGATAGCCCCGACATCGATCGCCTGCTGGACGGCGACAACTGAGACCCTGGCCTGGCCACTCATGAAGCTACCTGAATATCTAAAACGGCATTGGACCGTGACGCTGAGCGGCTGCCTGGCAGTAACCTGGCTGGTCGCACTCGTGCTCTGGCGAGTGGAGGCGGAGAACACTTCGCGATTCGAGCAGCTCTATCACACGCTCTACTGGGTGATCTTTGCAGCGGCGCTGGTGGTTGTCGGTTTGTGGGTCGAATACATGTACCAGCGGCGGGAGCAGCAGATGCTGCGTTTCCGCATCGCAGCCAGCGTGGCAGTTATCTTTGTCTGGCAGTTCGGCGTTTTCGTGGCAGACGTCTACTACCTGCTGGAACTGAGGGCCTGGATCGCCACCGCCGGCCTGGTGGTCCTGTTCTTCGTGGGACTTGCCTGGACCATCTACGTGCTGGAAGAAGCGGCACAGTTCTATGAAACGGAGCGCCGCAATCGGCAGGCTGAGAGTGAACAGCCAGACGAGGACGTTCAGCAGGATGAAACCTGCTGGAATCCGTTTGACCCGGCTGCCTGGTACCTGGGTAAGCGGAGCCAGCGGCTGAACCAGTCGATCCTCGGGCTGGTGCAGTATGCACTGGTATTCCTGGGGGCCATGATGCTGCTCTCACGCCTGCAGGGCTGCCGCGAGATCTACGAAATGCCGGCAGGCGGAGGGCAGGACCAGGCTGTCCAGCAAGTCGTCAGGATCCAGAAGATCCAGCGCAAGAAGTACATCGTGAATCCCTTCAGCGCTGTGCTCTTCAAAGTGCCGCCAATCGAGGAGGTCAAGCTGGAGTTGATGAAGTTGACCAAGCATGCTTACCAGATCGGCCAGGGCGAGGGAGAGGGAGCGGGGTTTGCTGGCGGCACCAACCGTGGCAAGGTGCGGTTCATTCGCCTGGAATACTCCGGTGGCGATTGGGACCAGGACTACGGCATTGGCGGCGATTTGAACATGCTGCTCAAGTACTTCGAGCTGACCGGGCAGAAGATTGCTGAGCGAACCGAGTCGCGGCGGGTTGCCCAGCTGAAAAGTTTTCCGGCTCGCAAGAGCCCACCTCTGGTCTACATGACAGGACAGAAGAACATCTCGTTCTCCAAGAACGAAGTTGAGATCCTGCGGGAATACCTGGTCGACAAGCACGGCATGCTGTTTTGCGATAATGGTGGAAGTGCTCACTTTCATAACCAGTTTGTGGCGCTCATGAATCGCGTACTGCCGGGAATCCGACCGGTCCCTATCCCGCTCGATGAGCCGATTCAACAACGACCATTCCAGATTCCCTTCCTGCCCTATGTGGCACCCCACGGCGGCCGGGAAGCACTCGGCTGGCGACTCGATGGTCGCTGGCTCTGCTACTACCATCCGGGCGACATCGGTGATGCCTGGGCCGACGGCAACGCCGGCGTGAAACCTGAGATCTACGATGCCTGTTACAAACTTGGCGCAAATGTGATTTACTACGCCCATGCGGAGTATTCCAAATGGCTCACAGCTCAAAATCGGGACGAGGAACAATGACTCGACCATTCACCATCGCAATCACAGTCCTGTTCACGCTACTGCTGCTTGGCGCCAGTTGGACATCGGCACAGACCATCGATGAAGTCTTCAAAGCGCACGTGCCGAAAATGCGCGAGGTGGAGCGATACCAGATGAACATCGCACAAAAGTACTTCGCTGAACGAAACTGGAAGGTGGCACTGACGGAATACGAGAAGTACCTGACGCTCTATGAACGCAGCGGCGCGGCACCGTATGCACAGCTTAAATGGAGCATCTGCATGGCCAGCTTGCGGCAACAGAATACCGCCATCAAGGAGGGCTACCAGTCCGTGATCGACTACTGGCCCGACTCGCAAGAGGCCAAGTGGGCGCAGTACTACATTGGTACAACCTATCGCGATATCGGCAGGATTCCCTATGCCAAGAAAGCACTGCAGCGATTGGTCACAGAGTTTCCCAAGCATACCGCCGCTGTGTATGCCAGGTCGGCATTGGAAACGATCGCCCGGGAAGAGGGTGATACAGCCAGCCGCGTCAAGCTGCTCAAGGAGCTGACCTATTCCATCATGCGGGACAAGTGGAACAGCCGCATCTGCCAGGACGCCTCTCGATCGCTGGCGTCCTACCATTTCGCCGTCGGTGCGTTTGACGAGGGAGTGCAGTCGATCCAGACAACCTACCAGAAGGCGCCTGCCTGCTGGCCCCAGGTTGTCAGCCACGTCCGCGGTCCGATTGGCAGCCTGGTCGGCAAGGACGAGACGCGGACACGAGGCACCAGGCTAGCCGATCTGGCGATCACCTACGTGAAACGCCAGATTCCAGCCGACACCAGCGAAGAGGCCGCCCTGGCCGAAGCGCGGAGATGCTTTTACGCCGTGATTGATCTACACAACCAGGCCGGCCGTGAAAATGATGTCCTCACCGGTTACCAGGCGATGATCAAAAACTTCGGAGTGGACGACGAAATCCTGGGCAACCTGGCTGGCTGGTACAAGCGACGCAGCAGCTATGACGAGGCCCGGCAGGTCTATCGTCGCTTCGCCGATGGAATTAACGGCCTTGCCCAGGTCGCCTCCAGTTACCGGGAACAGAACGAAGTCGAGTCAGCAATCGCTGTTTACCGCCAGTTGCAAGGCCAAGATCGTGAACAGCTGGTCAAGTGGAAGGGTGAGGAAGCGGCAACCTATCGACAGTTCAGGGATTTCCCCGCCGCCATCGGGTTGTATCGTGAATTGATCAAGCTGGATATCGCCAATGCGCCAGCCTGGCTATGGAGCATCGGCACGGCCCAGCAGGAAGCCGGTCTGCATGCCGAGGCCATTGGCACGTTGCGACAGTGCGAGGATCACTTTCCAGAAAACTACCAGCGGATGGCAAGCTGTCATCGAGCCCTCAAGCAGCAGAAAGAGGCCTTGATCCTGTACGGTCAGATTATTGGTGGTCATCCTGCCTCTGCTGCCTGGGCCCAATTGCAGATTGGCTATACCTACGAGGAGATGGACGCCAAGGAGCCTGCCATCAGGGCATTCCAGGCGGTCTGCAAGAAGTACCCCAAGGTTGGCTATGCCAGCACGGCGCATGCTCACTTGCAGAACAAGTACAAGATTTCCGTCACTCTCGGCGGTGCGACGGACAAGTAGCCAGCTGTCACGCTGGCTGGCTCTGTTCGCTTGTGGCTTCGCTGCGACGCTCTTGTCAGTCGCCAAAAGTACGGCGCGTACGAGTCAGCAGGACGATCGCAAGCGTCACGAAGACGGCGTAAAAACCAATCAGAAAGCCCACAGTACGATCGCTCCTTCCAGGAGTGCCTGCCACTGGAACGGCATGGTATGGGGAATAGCCTCTGTCGCTGACTATAACGGATTTATTGGCAGCTGACAAAGGAATGTGACTGCGGCCAGAGACCGAGCATCTGTTATACTGCAGAGCATAATCGCTATCTCACCTGCTTGCTTGACGGTCATCATGATGCGATCTGCCTTGTTTCTGCTGGCCCTGCTTCTGGTTGCTCCAACTGCAACTGGCCAGGATACGGAACCTGCCAAGCCGACCCCCGAGCAGCTCACTTTCTTTGAAAAGCAGATTCGGCCACTCTTTGCCAGGCACTGCTACGAGTGTCATAGCAAGGATGCCAAGTCGCTCAAGGGCGGCCTGCAGCTGGATCTTCGCAGCGCTGCCTTCAAGGGTGGCGATTCCGGGTCCAGCATCAAGCCGGGCGATGTCGATGGCAGCTTATTGATCCAGTCGGTCCGCTACCTGTCTTACGAAATGCCACCCTCAGGAAAGTTGTCCGACGAGCAGATTGGCCTGTTGGAAAAGTGGGTCGCCATGGGGGCGCCCTGGCCCGAAGACCAGGTCACCTCGCTCCCCGCTGAAATCGCCAGCTATGACTGGCCCAGCTTACAACAGGGCCACTGGTCATTTCGACCGGTCACTCGGGCGCCGGCACCCGAGGTCAGCAATCAGAACTGGCCCCAAACCACGCTCGATCATTTCATCCTGGCTCGGCTTGAGGCTGCCGGCCTGCAGCCCTCGGAAGCAGCCGACCGCCGCACCTTGATCCGCCGTGCCTACCTCGACCTGACCGGCCTGCCACCCAGCCCACAGCAGGTCGCCAGCTTCCTGGCGGACGATCGCCCCGCCGCTTTCCCTCGACTGGTTGAGCAACTACTGGCGTCGCCACAGTACGGTGAACATTGGGGACGGCACTGGCTTGATGTCGCTCGATACAGCGACGGCCTGGGGGGCTTTCTCGACAACGCGCACTTGCCCCACGCCTGGCAATACCGTGACTGGGTGGTGCGACAGTGGAACAGCGATCTGCCCTACGATCAGTTTGTACGTAGCCAACTGGCCGGCGACCTGCTGGACGACTGGCAGGCCCAGCCTGGCACTGGCTTCCTCGCCCTCGGTCCCACTTACAGGTCGGATGGAGGCGATCCGGACAGCGTCGCCCAGGCTAAATCGGAAACGCTTGATGATCGCGTCGACACGATAACCCGTGGCCTGCTGGGACTGACAGTCTCATGCGCTCGGTGCCATGATCACAAGTTCGACCCGATCCCGACACTGGATTACTACTCGCTGGCAGGCATCTTCAATAATACATCCGAGGGAGTTCACCCTTTTGGGACGCCGGAACTTGTTCAGCGGAAGATTCAATACGATGCCGGCATGCAGGCGGCCAACAATGCCAGCAAACAGATCCAAGACAAACTCAAGGCGGAAAAACGCGAACCGTCCGACGTGGAGAAAGCTCGTCTGGCAGAGCTGGACGAGCAGCGTAGGCAACTGCAGGAATCAGCCCCAGGCGGTCTGCCGGTGGTGCACGCCGTGCGAGACTCCGGCAACAAGGACATGACCGTCGCACTGCGTGGCAACCTGAGAAAGCCGGGGGCGGTTGCGCCACGTCGCTTTCTACGGATCGTGGATGGCGCAGAGCCGCTCGCCTACCAGCGCGGCAGTGGCAGGCTGGACCTGGCGGATTCGATCACGTCAGCCGACAATCCGCTCACGACACGCGTGATCGTGAACCGTATCTGGCAGTGGCATTTTGGCACAGGGCTGGTAGCCACACCCAGTAATTTTGGAACGCTGGGGGAAGCCCCGTCGCACCCGCTGCTGTTGGACTGGCTGGCTTCAGAATTCGTTCAACAGGGCTGGTCGATCAAGCAACTGCATCGCACGATCATGCTCTCGGCAACTTACCAAATGAGTTCGGCTTATGATGAGCGAGGTTTTAAATACGATGGCGATAATCGTCTGCTGTGGCGGTTTTCACCACGCCGACTGACGGTCGAATCGTGGCGCGACAGTCTGCTGTTGGCCAGCGGGGAACTCGCCACCGTGATCGGCGGGCCACCCACCGATCACCTGCTTACAGATCAGCGCCGTACGATTTACACCGTGATCAGCCGCAATGGTGATCGCTATGCCTCGGATGAGTTTCTGCGATTGTTCGACTTTCCGGCACCCCGTGCGACCATGGCCAAGCGTGTCACCAGCACGGTGCCTCAACAGTTCCTGTTCATGCTCAACAGCAGCTTCATGGTCCAGCGGGCGGAGCAGTTCGCCCAGCGACTGGAGCGCCAGTTTGACAATGATGCCGATCGGATCCAGGGAGCCTACCAGATCCTCTATGGCCGGCAGCCGACCAGCGATGAACAGGGACTCGGCATGGCATTCCTGGGCCGCGAGCAACTCCAGCCAACGCCAGCTGCCGAGAAGACGCCGACCGCCGACGCCGACCTGCTGATCGCCGACTTTGAAGGCCCCGGTTACGGCAACTGGAAGACAACCGGTGAGGCCTTCGGACCTGGGCCCGCACAGGGTACGCTTCCTGGGCAAATGGTGGTCAACGGGTTTCGTGGTCGTGGCCTGGTAAACAGTTTTTTCAAGGGCGACGGCACGCTCGGCACACTCACCTCGCCAGAAATAAAGATCGACAGAAAACAGATTCACTTCCTTGTGGGAGGTGGTAAATACCCAGGTGTTACCTGTATCAACTTGATCGTCGATGGCCAGGTAGTACGGACTGCCACCGGTCCGAACGATCGCGGCGGCGGCAGCGAGAAACTTGCCTGGGCCAGCTGGGATGTGATCGAACTGGCTGGTAAACGGGCCATCATTCAAATCGTCGATCAGCGAAATGGCGGCTGGGGCCATATCAACGTCGACCATATTTACCAGAGTGATCGCCCGATTGACGGGGCAAACCAACCCGCTAACGAGCCCGCCCAGTTAGCCAGTTCAAAGCTCACGCGACTGCAACAATATGCCCAGGTCTTGCTTAGCTCCAATGAGTTCATGTTCTTGCGTTAGCCCACAAGAAAGGATCACTCTCGTCGCGAGACGAGGGGATTCCTATACTGAATGTTGATGTTCGGGAGTTATCCCGGCCAGAGAAAAAGGTGACACGATGCACAATTTCGCGAATCTTCCCTGCAGCCGACGCGACATGTTACACCGCATGGGCGCTGGTTTCGGTTCGTTGGCCCTGGCAGGCATGCTGGCTGAGACAAATTCCAGCGAGGCGGCGAATTCCACCCCACTGGCTCCCCAGGCGCCGCACTTTGCACCCAAGGCGAAGCGGATCATCCAACTCTTCATGCCGGGTGGGCCCTCCCAGGTCGACACCTTTGATTACAAGCCGATGCTGAAGAAACACCAGGGTGAACGGCCTCAGTCAGTGGACCGCAAGTCCCTGCGAAATACAAAGAATGGCTTGATGCAGTCGCCTTTTGGTTTCAAGCAATACGGCCAGCAGGGTAAGTGGGTCAGTGACATTTTTCCGCGCATCGGTTCACTTGTCGATGAACTCTGCTTTGTCCACTCGATGCACACCGATATCCCTGAACATGCCGGCGCCATCATGATGATGAACGTCGGACATCTGCAACCAAACCGACCCAGCATGGGTTCCTGGTTAACCTACGGATTGGGAAGCGAGAGTCAGGATCTACCGGGCTTTGTGGCCATGTCACCCCGCGCGGCTCCGCGCGGCAAGCTGGCCAACTGGGGAAGCAGCTTCCTGCCCGGAGCACATGCTGGCTGTTATGTGAATATTGGCAGCATGCACAAAGACAAGGTGATCAGCGACCTGCGGAACCAGGTCCTCAGTGGTAGTGACCAGCGGCAACAGGCTGACTTGCTATCGCAGCTGAATCGACTGGACCTGGCCCGTCAGAAACAGGATCAGCGGCTGGAAGCAAATATCCAGGCAATGGAGCTGGCTTTTCGTATGCAGATGGCGGTGCCGGAAGCATTTGACCTGGCTGGCGAAACGCGGGCCACGATGGATCTCTACGGTCCCACGGAATATGCCAAGGGTTGCCTGCTGGCTCGCCGACTGATTGAACGTGGCGTACGAATGGTCCAGCTATCACATTCAATCGATGGATATGACATCGCCTGGGACACGGGTCATGGCGACATTGTGGGTGGCCACAAGCGTTTGGCGGATGCCTGCGACCAGGGGATCGCAGCTCTGTTGGTTGACCTCAAGCAGCGAGGATTGCTGGACGAGACACTGGTCATCTGGGGCGGTGAATTTGGCCGCGCCCCAACGTCCGAGGGCCAGAAGGGCCGCGACCACGATCACTACGGCTTCACCGTCTGGATGGCAGGCGGCGGCGTCAAACCAGGTTTCAATTATGGCGCCACCGACGATTTCGGTTTGACCGCCGTAGAGAATCGTGTCCATGTGCACGATCTGCATGCCACCATCCTGCACCTGATGGGACTCGATCATAAGCAGCTCACCTACCGGTACAGCGGCAGAGACTTCCGCCTCACCGATGTGCATGGCGAGGTGGTACACGACGTGATCGCGTGAGCGGTGCCTGTCGCATCTGCCATACGGCCGACGTCACCCTACCAACTCAGACTCTAACCGGCCTCTGCTCGATGAGACCTAAATGCCCGGTACTGCTGATCAGCCTGCTGCTGGCAACTGCCGGCTGTCGCTCAGCAACAGAAACTGACGCGCCGCCGGAGAACAACAGCCACGTTCGCGACCTGGCGGGGGCCTGGCAACTGGTGCAGCAGGATAACACGCCGCTGCAAGGCGATACCCAGATCGTCGTCCATTTCGCCACCGATGGCCTGTTTCGGGTTGAATCCAACGGCAGCGAGTTAACCACAGGGCGTTACCGCCTGGATTCTTCCGAGGACCCTGCTGAGCTGATCATTGAGCTCGAAAACGACAGGGAATACCACCTTGCTCAGCTGCGCAGTGACGGCCTGCTTGAGCTGGCAGAGGGCCTATCGGCCTTTCCTGCCAACTTTTCCGATGCCGCAACAACCCGTCTCTACCGACCTGTGGTCTCGACCAGCGGCGCTGCCACACCAGACCCCAACTCACCGCTGGCGCAGCTGCTGCAGGGAACCTGGCAGGGCCGCAAGGAGGAGGGCAACACGGTCTACGCCTGGGTAGTCTATTACCCGGCCAGCGGCGAGGCCCGAATGTTGGAAGTCATGATGGACAAGCAGTTCAAGACCTACCAGCGGATCGATCTGGATTTCCGCTGGGCCATCGAGGATGACATGCTGGTGGAATACCACGGCTTGGCGACCGAGCCGTCCGTGGCGCGATACGACGTTGTGGAAATAACCGCCGATCTACTAAGCTGTCGACGTCTGGACAGCGCCGAGGGTCAGGTGATCCGCCATCAACGGGCGGTAGACTTCGAATCGGCCGTAGCTTTACTCCCCTCACGGCCGGAGGGGTATCGTGAGGTCAAACGGCCCTGACATCCAGGGCTGGTAGAGGTAGCGTAATTGTCCCGGGCACTGCAGGCCGTTAAAACAACATCCAGCAACGCCAGGCAGACCCAATCTGTGGAGAGAACCGCGCCATGACCAGACTTACTTACTGCCTCAACGCCAGCACGATCATGACAACGCCGATCATGCGGCAAATCGACGTGGCCGCGGAAGCGGGTTACGGGGCGATCGAATTGTGGCATGACCACATCGATGCTTACCTGGAACAGGGAGGGAGTGTTGCCGACATTCGCAAGGCGGTTGACGATCGAGGCTTACAGGTCCCGACAACGATTTACCTGGCCGGCTGGTTTGAATCCGAGGGCCAGCAGCACCAGGCAGCCCTCGACGAATGCAAGCGGCGGATGGCGAACAGCGCAGAAATCGGTGCCCCTTATATCATCGCCGGCCCGCCCGGTGAAGCGGCAGACTACGACCGTGGAGCAGCACATTATCGGGAGTTGCTTGAGATCGGTGCAACGATGGGAGTCAAGCCGGCGATGGAATTCCTCGGCTTTGTCGACCAGCTCAATACCATTGAAGACGCGCTGGATGTGATGACCCGGGCCAGGCATGCCGATGTTTCCACCGTGCTCGATCCCTTCCATATCTTTCGTGGAGGTGGTTCGCTGGAATCCATCAGCCTGCTGTCGGCAGGCCAGATAGCGATTAGTCACTACAACGACGTGCCAGCTGAACCAGCTCGAGAACTGCAACATGACAAGGACCGCGTGATGCCCGGCGACGGTGAATTTGACCTGGCGCGATATATTGAGTTATTGCTGGCGACAGGCTATGACCGGCAACTGTCCCTGGAGTTATTCAGGGAAGATCTCTGGCAGCAGGATCCGCTTGAGGTGGCCGTCAAGGGTCTGGACAAAATGCGCCAGACCGTCGAAGGATAGCTGTTTTATCCTGTGAAAAGCGGTCATTTGTAGTGCAGCAACATCGACGGACTCTGTACTCATGTGGGCTCGGCAGATTATACTTTGGGTTCCCGATTCGTGTTACAGACATACCTGTCTCCAAGCAAACTGTGAGCACAAAATGAAAACGACGCACAGATCCATCGCCAGCCTGACGTTGCTGGCCCTGACCGTGGCCCTGGTTGCCACGCCGTCCGCCCTGGCGGTTGACGAGGGTTGGACCGTGAGTTTTTCCGAGGCCAAGGCCGAAGCCGCCAAGACCGGTAAGAGCATCCTGATGGAATTCACCGGCTCGGACTGGTGCCCTCCCTGTATCAAGCTGCACAAGACCGTACTCGTGACCGACGTCTTCAAGACCGAGGCGCCGAAGCACTTCATCTTGCTGAAGCTGGATAGTCCTCGCGACAAGTCGAAACAGTCGATGGACGAGATCAGCCAGTACCGCAAGTTGAGTGCTCAGTACAAGATCACTGGCGTGCCGACGGTCATCCTCGCCGATGAACAGGGCCGGCCCTATCATCGCCAGTCCGGTTACGGCGGCGATCCAGCTGAAAAATGGATTGGCGACCTGGCTGCCAAGTCCACGATCCTGGCCGAGCGAAACGAGTTTCTCTCCAAGGCCGATCAGGCCGACGGGGTTGAGCGGGCCAAGTTGCTTGACCAGGCAATTTCACTGATCGACAGCGAACTTGCAATCGGCACCTACAAGGACATGATTGCAGAGATCATCACGTTGGATGCGGATGGTGCCGCTGGCCTGAAACCCAAGTACGAGGGTGCCGTGCAAACGGCGGAGATCAAGTCAGAGCTTCAGAAGATCCAACAGACTTTACGTAATTCGACTCCGGAAGAGGTACTGGTCAAGATCAATGCCCTGCTGGAAGAGAAGAAGCCAACCGGTGAAGGCTTACAACAAGCTCTTTACCTCAAGTCGATGATCACTTATCGAACTGACAAAGATGCTGCCAAGGTGATTCTCTTGGAAGCTCGAGCTGCTGCACCCACATCAAAAATGGCGACCGGACAAATCGACCGGGTCCTGCAGCAGGTGTTCAAGGTTGAGCCGAAAAAGTAGAGGCTAGCCACAACACATTTTCTCATCAGAGCGGGATGGGCCTCGTGCCTGTCCCGCTTTTTTGTTCCCCTGGCCAACCATGAAACTGACGATTGTCACACCGCACGGACCCAGTTCCGCAACTGGCAACTTTACCACGGCCCGGCGGATTTCCTGGCTACTCAAGGAGACGGCTGTCAAATGCAAGGTGGTCGAACAGTGGAATGGCGAGCCGTGCGATACGCTACTGGCAATTCACGCTGAAAAGTCGGGCCGTTCGATCGACTCTTTTGCCAGCCAGTGCCCTGGTCAGCCGATCATCGTGCTGTTGGCGGGAACGGACATCTACCGGCGGACACTCAGTCGTCGCTGCCTCAAGTCACTCGATCTGGCCGATCGGCTAGTCGCCTTGCAACCACGGGCTGCCCAGCAATTGCCAGCCCGACTCCGCCGCAAGACGCTGACGATCTACCAGGCGGCCCAAGCTCCGGAAAAACCCGCCCCACCGATGGCATCTGCTTTCGAGGTCTGTGTCGTCTCCAATCTACGCTACGTCAAGGATCCGCTGCGAACGGCGCTGGCGATTCGTGACATACCGTCGGAACTTCGGGTCTTTGTCACTCATGTCGGCCGCGCCCTCGACGAGGCCCTGGCCCAGCGTGCGCGCAAGGAAATGGCAAATAACCGGCGGTATCGCTGGGTCGGCCAGAGACCACCGCACCAGGCTCTTAAGTTGATCGAACGCAGCCGGCTGTTCGTCAACAGTTCTCGTTCGGAAGGCGGAGCCAATGTTATTTCTGAGGCGATCGCCTGTGGTACTCCGATCCTGGCCAGCCGAGTAGCCGGTAACATTGGGCTGCTGGGAGATGACTATCCGGGTCTGTTCAGCTGTGGCAGCACGAGTGAGTTACGTGAGATGATCCTGTTTGCCCAGGCGGAACCACACTGGCTCAACCGTCTGCAGCAGCGGATTGTCGAACTGCAGCCCGCCTTTACGCCGGAGGCCGAGCGAGAGGCCTGGCTTGAGTTACTGGGAGAACTCGATACCTAGCCGCTCACGGTGATGCCGATCTTCTCGATCGAATTCCGACCCGATTTATCGAAGGGTCGGGGTAGCGGTTGAGCGATTCCATTCTGGTCCACCGTGCGGCAACGGAAGGTGTACTCGCCAGGCTCCAGCCCTGCTACCAGGGCAGCCCAGTGTACTTTGGCCAGTCGCATCGGCCACTGTTTGGGGCGCCCACTCTCGTCATCGAAACCGATGGTTGCGGGGGGAATCGTGTTATCGGGTAAGTCGCCACCCCAGTTCGCCGGCGGCGGTAGGATCGCGGCATCCTGCCAGGGAGCCTTGGTGAAATAACGATCCCCCGCAGGCAGCTCGGCATCACGTGGTGTTACCCAGTACTGCACGCGAGTCAGGCCGGAGACTCCCACCTGGGCATATCCGGTGACGGGTAGGGGTTGCCCTGCTTTGGCCTCTGTCGGAATCGAAATCGTGGCGGCAAAAGTCTTCAACGGGCTATCTATGTCATTGTTCCCGTTGGCGTAGGTGTCATTCGCATGATGGAGATTCGTCAGCACGATGTTCGTGATCCACTTCACCGACTTGAATCCATACGCCTCTGGAACGACGATCCGTACCGGCCCGCCGCGTGCTGGCGTGAGCAGCTGGCCGTTCAGCTTGTAGCAGAGAATGATCGGTGGCAGCCCGAGTGGATCTTCCAGCACGCGCCCGATCGGCAGCGAACTCTGGAATTTCTGCGCCGGGTCGTCATTGTGATAGCCATAGTAAAACAGCCTGCGAACATTGCGGCGCGGCTGGACCTTCCAGATCACGTCACGCAAGGGAACTCCTTCCCAGATGCCCATACCCAACGGACAACCGATATTGTTGCACGTCATGACCTTGGGAATGCGAACTGCCTTGTCCTTACCAAGCTCCATCAGGGCGGCAAAGTCCAGTGCATTACCATCCGCCTTTGTCAGCGGAGTACGCAAGTCGGGCTGGTTCTCCGGGTCGCCTGTGACCTCCATCTGCCAGCTGTCAGGCGTCATGCCAACCTTGCTGCGAGCCTCTTCATCAAGCGTGTGGGGGATCGGCTTTCCACGCGAGACATCACGGAAATCGTCCTGACGTGTCAGATAGGTTTCCAGCTCAGCAACCGCTTTTTCAAGCAGCGGCGGCAGGGCTTCTTCGGCAGCGGCGGGCCAGTAGGAAAGTGCAACTGCCCCACCAGCACCGAGCCCAAGGAAAAAACGCCGGGTCAGGTTTGTATGTTCGGCAAGGAACCGTGCCGCATTGTTGTTTGTCATTGTCGACCTCTGAGCAAATGTGTCCGACGCGTCAGCTCTATTTTTAACGTAACCCGAGAGACTTCGCCAAAGGCATTTCCCCCCACGGCTAGCAGATGGCGGCTGCTGTGCGTTCTCCACGATCTAGCAGGTCGCTGCCTCTCGATCGGCAGCACGAGGTCATCGCGCTCGTACCTCGCTGCTAACTGTCAACGGAGTCACTCGGCTTGGGGTTCTGCTGGCAGTAAAGTTCGTACGCTGCTGTTGTTTGCTCGTCGGGCGGGTAGGTACCGAGTAACGGATTGCCCGCTACAACTCGACTGAGAATAAAGTCCTCGCGATGTTCCTGGTCGGCCGCCAGCTCGGCAACTTTATCAACAATCGTCGCTGGGATGACCACCACACCTTCCTGGTCACCTACCAGCACGTCACCGGGATAGACCGCAACGCCTCCGCAGCCGATCGGCACCTGGACTTCGATCGGATGGTGGATTGTCTTGTTCGTCGAGGCATGGGGAGAGCGGGAATAGGCGGCGATCTCCATCGCGGCGATAGCTGGCGAGTCGCGGAAGCAGCCGTCGGTCACAATGCCCACGGCGCCGCGGGCTACCATCCGGGCTGCCAGGATATTCCCCATCGTTCCAGCTCGCTGGTCACCGCGAGCGTCGATCACCAGCACGTCACCCGGACCAACAGCCTCGATCGCAATTCGTTGCGGGTCGCTGCTGTTATCAAACACGAGATCGTGATCGAGGTCCTCACGCGAGGGAATGTAACGCAGTGTGTAGGCGACGCCGATCATCCGCTTGATGGCGTTCAGCGGGCCGGCTCCAGTGACGAACGTATTCCAAAGTCCCTGCTTGGAGAGAACCGTGGTCAGTGTTGCTGTACTGGGGAAGGCCAGCAGGGCCCGGCTACGATCTGACAGTGGGGCGGCATCAGGCATCCGTAACGATCCTCCAGGAGAGCGACTGGCGTAGGGCTTATTGTGGTCAGCGGTCTCAACTGGCTGCAATCACACCGACTGAGTAATTATGTCATGATGTTATGCGATCCGGGGCTATCGACCCAGAACCGTCTGCCAGAGCGACCATGTCCAGCACGCCACCACATTCTGACCAGCCGGCGGCCACACGGGTTCGCTACATGGTGGCGGCCTTGATTGCCAGCGGAGCTGTCAGCCTGTATCTCACACGTCACTGCCTGGCAGTCACGAATGAGGCGATCCAGCAGGAACTCGGTTTTGGAAGCACTGCGATGGGGGCTGTGATGAGCCTCTTTTCGCTGGGCTACCTGCTCTTCCAGGTTCCTGGTGGCTGGTTGGGTAATCGCATTGGAAGTCGCTGGGGGCTGACGCTACTGAGTATCGCCTGGTCACTACTCACTCTGGCCACCGCAGCGGCGCATGGCCTGGTACCGTTGAAGGTGATTCGTTTCCTGTTCGGAGCCGTACAGGCGGGCTTTGTCCCGATTACCTTCAAGATCCTCAAGGACTGGTTCCCGGAAAAGCAATGGGGACTGATGTCGGCTTTCGTTGGCATCTCGATGTCCATCGGCGGCGCACTGGCAATGGACGTGACCGGCCGATTAACAGGCCACTTCGACTGGCGGGTCATCTTCCAGGTCTACACGATCGTGGCGATCTTCTGGTCGGTTGCCTTCCTGACACTATTTCGAAACAAACCGTCAGAGCACCCCTGGGCAAACGACGCTGAAAGGGATCTGATCCGCTCCAGCCCGTTGCCAGACACGGTGGATCCCGGCCCATTTTTTACACGGCGAAACCTGTTGTTTGCCTTCTGTTCCGTCAACCTCTGGGCAATCTGCCTGCAGGCCTTTTGTCGCGCAGCCGGCTACAATTTCTTCGTCACCTTTTTCCCCGAGTTCCTCAGCCGACAGTTTGCCGATGTGGATGCGGAGCTGGCTGGAATCTATACAAAGTGGCCATTGATTGGCGCGGTGGTCGGAGGTCTGGTAGGAGGCATGTTGATCGACTGGTTATTGAAACGGACCGGCAGCAAGAGAATAAGTCGCACGTCGGTGGCGGTCGTCTCGCTGATCCTGACAGCCATTCTTACCTACCTTTCGGCCCAGGCCGTAACGCCCGCCGGTTTTGTCACTCTGATTGCACTGGGGGCTACTTTTGCGGGCTTTGCCTCCCCCGCCACCTGGGCTGCGACTCTCGACGTGAGCGGCAGGCATACTGCAGTCCTGGCCGGCATCATGAACATGGCAGGTTGCCTAAGCGGTGTCCTGGTGACCCCCATCCTGGGTGGCATGATGGACATCCTGAAAGGGACGTCCAACGAGGTGACAGTCCGGGTCATGGGCATGGACCTTGTGCACCTGGACGACACCCAGATCACAGACTGGAACCAGGTTGTCTACATGCACGCGGCGTTTTATCTTGCCGCTGCAATCTGCTGGATGTTTGTCCGTCCCAGCCGCGCCGTGGTCCCCGATCCAGAACCCCTGAATTCCAACCTGCACCCTGACAAGGACTCGGCTGATGCTGTTTGACACGCATACCAACTTGATGTGGTACCCCGAGCACCTGGACGACGAATTCGTCGAGTTTGCCTGGGAGGCAAAGCGAGCCAAGATGAAACTGAGTGAGGACGTCTACTTCGCCGGCAGCGATGTCGAGCAGGCGAACGCCTTTGATTCGCGTCCTCAGCAGTTGCTGGAAGCGACCGCCGACATGGATCGGGTGATCGTGTTTGGCATCAAGGCTCCCTTCTGTGGAATCAACGCGGACCAGGAATTAATTGCCAGCTTCGTCCAGCAGCAGAGCGATCGCTTTATTGGCTGGTGCAGTGTCGACCCCAATGACGAGGACTGCGTTGAACAGCTGCAGTACTACGTCAACGACCTCGGCCTGCGGGGACTCAAGTGCTCGCCGATTTACCAGAACTGGGATCCGCAGGATCCCTCTCATCTCCCCTTGTTTCGCAAGGCGGAGCAGCTGGGAATTCCGGTCAACATTCACCAGGGCACGTCATTTGTACGGACCGGGCCGCTGAAATATGCCAACCCAATCCTGCTGGAGGATATCGCCATCGCCTGTCCCGACCTGAGGATGATCATTGCCCACATGGGCCATCCCTGGGAAGACGAGTGCGTGGTGCTGATCCGCAAGCACCCCAACATGTACACCAACATTTCAGCTCTTCACTATCGACCGCTACGACATTACCAGGCTTTCATCTCGGCGATTGAGTACGGAGTTGAGCACAAGTTGATTTTTGGCTCCGACTTTCCCTCCGCCACACCAGCCCAGGTAATCGCCGGACAGTCCAAGGTCAACAAGATCGTTGAGGGGACGGCGCTGCCACGTATTCCCGAGGAGATGATTCACAACATTATTCACGAGAACTGGAAGCAGTTCCTGCCAGAATATGTTCGCTAGTTCGTTGCGGAGATCCGACCATGCATCACGACTTCGTTCCCCAGCATTATTTTCGCACGCTCGGCCCCCATCCAGCGGTCTTGAACGTGCAGCCTGGCGATTCTATCCAGACAACAACCGTTGATGCACGCGGATTTGACCTGCACCGTGAGCAGATCACCGAGCGTGGGAATCCCCAGACGGGGCCGTTTTACGTCGAGGGTGCCGAGCCCGGTGACATGCTGGTCGTACAGATTGAGAGCGTGATCCCCAACCGCAGTTATGGCTTCTGCGGCTCGGCAATCGCCGGCAACGTACTGGATCCGGATCATGTGCCTGAGCGACCGGAGGCTGGCCTGGCGGAATGGGACGTGAACGTCGAGCAGGGGACTGCCACGCTGCTGAGCCCACCGTCAAAACTGGGCAACCTCGTCATTCCCCTGGCTCCGATGCTTGGCTGCTTCGGCGTGGCAGCCCCCGGGGGCCAGGCCATTTCCACGGCAACCTCGGCCCAGCATGGCGGCAACATGGATTACCGCGGATTCGTTGCCGGCTGTACAGTCTATTTCCCGGTCTTTGAACCCGGAGCGTTGTTCTTCCTGGGTGACGGCCACGCAGCCCAGGGTGACGGTGAGATCGTCGGGAGTGGTATCGAAATCTCGATGGATGTCCGTTTTCGCCTGGACCTGGTCAAGCAGCGAACGCTGGGCTGGCCACGTGGAGAAAACGATGAGTGGATCTTCACTTGTGGCAATGCCCGACCGCTCGATCAGGCAACCCAGCATGCAACCAGCGAAATGGTCCGTTGGCTGGAACAGGACTACGACCTTGATCCGCTGGGCGCACATCTGTTGATGGCTCAGTGTGTTCGTTACGACGTGGGCAACATCTTCGACCCTGCCTACACGATGGTCTGCAAGTTATCAAAGCAGGTGCTGTCAGATGCCGGCCTAGGGCAGTAACTGCTGCTTGACCAACCAGTCATGAATTGCGTTGCCGACCAGTTTGTGACCTGCAGCGTTCCAGTGTCGATCCCCTGGAATCTGCAGTCGCGACTTGTCGTAACCGGGCAGGCCGTCGATATCGAGCAGCGGGTAGCCTGCCTGCTGCAGTTGGTTCACGAAGTCATGGTAATCGCCGTCGGGCCAGGGTGCCCAGTAAATGCTATTTGTGACGATCGCCAGGCGGGCGCCATGTTTCCTCGAGACTTGATCAATCTCCTTGATCAGGGCCATCGTGAGCGGAAAGGGAGCTCCCTGGCCACCCTGCGACTGGGCCGTTACCCCAGCCGACTCGGCCTGCCCAGGCTGCGATTGACTGCGATAGCGCCACCGCTCCAGACCACTGATCAGCAGCTGCGCCAGGCTTGATCGCTGACGAAGCTGGTGCCTTAGCCGTACCGAGAATCGTGGTGTCGGAGCTGGCACGTTCGTCAGCGTGAGACTCCCGTCTGGCTCAAGTTGATACACCGGCTTGCCATAGACGAACGATATCACGCGCTGGTGGTTGCCCCAGACATCGTTGCCCGACAGGACCAACAGGACCAGGTCTGGCTGGTAGCGATAGCCCTCTTCACTCAGCCAGGTCAACTCCTGGTCTGGACTGTAACCGGAGACACCGGCGTTGATAACGTCGACATCATCGAACAGCGATTCCACCACCTCGGTAAAGATCTCTGGCTGTTCGACTCCAAAACCCCAGGTGAAGGAATCACCGAGCACCAGCAGACGTCGTCTACCAGCTTTTCTTTCCAGCGTGTAATCGTGATCACGTAACCCGCGATGATTGATTTCGACAGCCGTATCAAACTGCAGCTTACTGAAGCGACCGACCTGGCCGGGACGGTGGTGCCAACCCAGCCTGGGATGATACTCCCAGAACATACTCTGTTCCGGGTTCACATAAAGCGGACGGTAGCCGACAACTCGCAGGCCAAGTTCGGCGACCAGCAGTGAGAGCAGCATGGAGCTGGCGAGTGCCAGGACTTTACGCCGCCAGCTCCATCTCCTGGCGGCTCGAGTCTCGCGTTGGTCCCCGTTATCTGTCATGGACTCTCTACCTGCCGCTGGATCAGACCTACCAGATTGTCAGCGAATCACTGAACAGTTGCGTAAGCTCATCCGGGCCCGCTTCAATCGGTGAAAGCTTGGTCACTCGATGTTGGGGCAGTGTCCCCTCGACCAATGCCGGAATATCGGCGTCGCTATAACCGACTGCCGCCAAACCGCTGGGCATGCCCAGCTGCTGCATAAAGCGAATCACTTCAGCTGCCAGCACATCCCCGGCGTCCTCAAGCGGCACGCCGTCGATCTCAGCGCCCAACGCCTGGGCTGCACGCAGGTGACGATCGGGACAGGCCGGGGCCGTGAAGCGGACCACGGCTGGCGTATTGAGAATCACGGAAATCCCATGTGGGACAAGGGCGTGATCAACGTCGTAACCTGGCGGATGAAAAGTGCTGACCATACCGGCCACCGGGTAGGACATGCCGTGCGGCAGATGGACGCCGGCATTGCCAAAACCGATCCCGGCGATGGCAGCAGCCAGCAGCATCTGGCCTCGCGCCTCTTCGTCGCCAATATCGGCGACCGCGCGGGGCAGGTAATCTCTCACCATTTCCAGTGCGCGGATGGCCCAGATATCGCTGATCGGGTTGGTGCCCTGGTAGGCAGGCCGCTGAATCGGGCGAGCCGGACGAGGCCGCGCCGTAAAGGGGATCGCCGTGAACGATTCCAGCGCATGGCTGAGTACATCCAGGCCGGTCGCTGCGGCAACTGCAGGCGGCAATGTCCGCGTGTTGTCCGGATCGATGATACCGAGCGTCGGTTTCAGATAACGGTGAGCAATCCCGGTCTTGGCATGTTTCTCGACATAATCAAATATCGCCACGCCGGTCGTCTCACTACCCGTGCCAGCAGTGGTTGGTATGGCAATTAGCGTTTTGAGTGGTCCCGGCACAGGATTACCACGACCGATTGGCGCGTTGACATAATCAAAAAACTCGGCAGGGTAGGTCGAATAGAGATTGGCTGCCTTGGCCGTATCGATCGCCGATCCGCCACCCACCGCAACGAAGCTGTCATAATCTCCCGCCGTGGCAACTTCGGCAGCTCGCTGAAAACTGCTATCGGTAGGCTCGACCGAGACTTCATCGAACAGGTCGAATCCGGCGCCGTTGCTGTTAAGTGACTCGATAACGGTCTGGCCAACGGGCAGGTCAACAAGCGCTGGATCGATTACCACCAGCGTCCGCTTCAGCTGCATGTCCACGAGGTCCATCCCCACTTCGGCAGTCGTGCCCTGCCCATAGCGGATATTGGAGGCGGACATCTGGAAGGCGGTGTCTGTTGTCATGCTTGTCCCATCGATCAAACCAGCTCTATCGTACCTGCTGGGCCAATGGAATTCCCCGCAGGGAAATGACAGTCCAGTGGCTGTTGATTATTCTACAGGTCGGGTGGGATCTTTCGGAAGCAGAGTCCCTGCCCTCAGAGAAGATAGACTGATAAGGTCTACTCCCATCCACAAAACTTACCTCGCATTGAGCAGACCATGAAAGCTGACAGAATCATCTGGTTCATTGTCGCCTGCTGGCTGGCAGGCAGTGCGTCGGTACAGGCTGAAACGGGTGAATGGGTTGCCCGTGATACGCTGCGTATGGGGCGCGACTCAACCGCTGATGCGCGGGAATGCCTGCAGGGATTCTGGTGGAAACGAAGTCGTTTTCCTGTCCGCGTGGAGAAGGCGACCGATGGCCGCTATCCCTGGCTTGTCTCCTTTCCCAGCCCCTTGCCAACCGGGGCTGAGGTGAATGACCGAGTCACCGTGGAATGGCATGCGGTCCGCGACGACGAGGGTCTTGCCAAGCGAGCACCGGCAGTGGTGGTGGTTCATGAATCGGGCAGTGCAATGGAAGTGGGCCGTCTTTTTGCCCGCAGCATGCAGGCCTCCGGCGTTCATGGCTTCCTCGTGCAACTGCCATATTACGGAGAGCGACGCGGGGAGGGTCGTCCCGAGGCGGCGACCCAGCTGGTGCGGACGCTGCAACAGGGGAGTGCCGACGTACGGCGGGCGCGAGATGCCGTGGCAGCCTTGCCGGCCGTCGACAGCCGCTATATCGCAGTCCAGGGGACCAGCCTGGGAGGTTTCGTGGTGGCATGCAGCGCATCACTCGATAATGGCTTTGACGATTGCTTCATCATGCTCGCCGGTGGACAGCTGTACGAGATGATTTCCAGTGGCCAGAAGGACACAGCCAGTGCCCGCGAAGAACTTGCCGCGGCAGGTTACGAGGGTGAGAAGTTACGTCAACTGCTGGCTCCGGTGGAGCCGACCCGGCTCGGGCACAGGCTCGACAGACAGATTACCTGGATGTACATCGCCAAGCAGGATACCGTCGTTCCACTCGCCTCAGCCAAGGCACTGGCCGATGTGGCCAGACTGGAACCCGACCACCAGATGATGCTGGAAGCGAACCATTATAGCGCCATCCTGCATCTGCCGAAGATCCTCGATCATGTCATCACCCGGATTCGTGGACAGACCGCGAATCTCAAATAGCCATCGACCTTTCGACTGTACTTTCCAAGGACGCCAATTCCATGCGTTTTACAGCTGCTCTGATGCTTCTGCTTTCACTTGCCAGCTCGACTTGTGCCCAGCAAGCTGAAGAAGAATTAGCCCGCTACATTGCTCGCCCTGAACCTGCCTATGGCTGGCAACTCGTCAGCTCCCAGCGAATTCCCGGCGGCACAGAACATCGCCTGGCCCTGACCTCACAAGAATGGCAGGGGATTACCTGGAAGCACAACCTGCAGATCTTCGAGCCAGCGCGACTGGAGAACAAAAGCCAGGTATTGCTGTTGATCAACAGTGGCTCCATCGGCGAGCAACCGACCGCGATTTCCACGCGGATAGGGAGCATGGTTGCACGCAGCATCCGAGCTCGTGTTGTGATCCTGTCCCAGGTCCCCAACCAGCCGCTGCTCGGTAACCGCGTCGAAGATGACCTGATCAGCGAAACCTGGTTACGGTACCTCAGTAGTAAAGACAGTAACTGGCCGCTGCTGTTCCCGATGACCAAAAGTGCCGTCAAATCGATGGACGCGGTGAGCGAGTTTGTCAAACAGCAGTCGGGTGACGCGATTGATGGCTTCGTCCTCACCGGTGCTTCCAAGCGCGGCTGGACGACTTGGCTGGCACCCGCTGTCGATGACCGCATCCTTGCCATCGCGCCAATCGTAATCGACGTACTCAACTTTACTCCGCAAATGCAGAAGCAACTCGATTCCTGGGGTGAATTCAGCGAGCAGATCCAGGAGTACACCAGCAAGGGACTGGTCAAGCTGGAAAATGAAACGGATCTTGAAGTCCGCTTGCGAGTCATGATGGACCCGCATACGTATCTCGATCGAATAACGATACCCAAGTTAATCGTGATCGCCACCAACGATCGCTACTGGGTGATCGACTCATTGAATGTCTACTGGGATGACCTGCAGGGATCCAAGCACGTTGTCTATATCCCCAACGCCGACCATAGTCTTGGCAAGGGAGTGTTGCTGGCGTTGAAGACCATCTCTGCCTTCTTCCAGCAGGTGACACAGGAGGCCTCGTTACCCGAGTTCCAATGGCAGCATCTGGACGAGGGAGACAACTATCGCTTGACCGTTACGGCCCCCGACAAACCTCGCATGGTCCGGCTCTGGTCAGCACATTCTGCCAACCTGGATTTTCGTGAAGCGCGGTGGTCGTTCCGGCCCGTACGTGGGCGTGATGGCGTCTATTCAATCGAGATACCCCGGCCCGACTCCGGTCACGTGGCGTTTTACGGCGAGCTGGTCTACAGGAACGGTCCAATCCGTTACACGCTCTCAACACAGGTACGGCGCGAATAGAACCCAGCTCTCGAGTCTGACTGCCTCGCTCGTCGCTGTTTGGCGCTCCTGTCCCTCCCGATGCATGGTCGACTCGAAATGGCGGTCCCTGCCGCCGTGATAGCCAGCGGCCGGTACTGTCGAGTTGGCGTCACATCACAGAAATAGACCGTGCGGGCGGAAATGACCTAAATACCGGGTGATTTCCTACCACTTTCCCCTCATCGGACCTCCATGCGCAATATTCGCGCCAGATTTTACCTCGGGAGTATAATGGCAGTGAGCTCTACGCGTACTGTCCCTTGAGCTTATTTGGACATACAGCATGCGTTGGGCACGGCGCTGCATGACACGAGAGATCGACAATGTTGAGACGCCGTTCACAACGACGGCGAGCGTCCCGCCCAGGGCGTCGCCGGTCATCAAAACCAGCCCGGCTGTTTAGTCTGGAACAGCTTGAACCGCGGCTCGTACTCTCACACCTCGTGCCACTCGGCGATGGCTACGAACGCAACTGGGGCCAGGGCAACGACAGCATCGACGATGCTTTTTACCTGGGAGCGGCCGCCGGTTTCCAGGTCGATGGCCTTAGCATCCACAGTCGCAGCGATGTCGACTGGTACTCGTTCTGGCTCGACCAAACTGGCACCGCCAATGATTTTCTGCAGATCGATTTTAGTCATCTCGATGGCGACCTCGATCTGGAGCTCTTCGATGACCAGCAGCTGCTGGTGGAATCCTCAGAGAGCACCAGCGATAACGAGCGAATTGAGCTGGCCGGAATAGAGGGGGGCCGCAATTATTTTGTCTATGTGGGCGGCTATTCCGGCGCCAGCAACGACTATAGCTTGACCGTCTCGGCTCAACCCCACCAGTTCACTGGCGATTGGAAAGAGACGAGTGACAATACGACTCTGCTGCCAGAGATCAATCCCGGTCTTCAGCTGACACAGCTCAGTATCCACACAGCAGCCGATGTGGACTTTTTCTGGTTCCTCTTGCAGAGCAGCGGTACTGAATCTGATTACATCAAGGCCCATTCCTTCCAGACAGACAGCATCGATCTGGACCTGGTACTCTACGATGCCGACTCGGAATTCATACGAGAGGCCACGAGCACATTATCCAATGAGTATCTCTCATTGGACGGGCTTGACTACGGCTGGTACCAGGTCGGCGTATTCGCAGCTGACAACAGTTTCGTGGCAGGCAGCTCCTACACCTTGGACCTGTTTGGTCCGGCACCGGCCGACGTTGATCGATATGAGCCCAATGGCCTGTTTTCCGAGGCCATCCCGTTGGCCGGCGCCACCGATATCCGGGACATCTCAATCACCGCCGATGACTACGACATCTTCAGCTTTACGATTCCAAGTGCCGGTACATCTGCTGAATTCGTGGAGATTCAATTCGATCACGCCGCTGGCGACCTGGAACTGGAGTTATACGACGCAAGCAACAATCTGATCGATGGATCCTACGGCGTGACGGACATTGAGCGAGTTGACTTTCGACAGCTCGCCGCAGGCGATTACCAGGCGGTGGTGTTTGGCACGTCTGCAACCGACACAGGCGAGTATTACCTACGGGTTGTCTATCCGCCGGTGCTCTCAAGCGATGCGCACGAAGATGACGATCAATGGCAGGATGCGACGGACATTGGAATCATTGATGGTCGTGTCGAGTACAAGACTCTTTCGATTGATGCAGCCAATGACGACGACTGGTTTCAATTTCAATTGGGTGACTGGGGCATTGTCGGCGACCGAATAGAACTCGATTTTGAGCACGAGCGTGGCAACCTGGGAATGGTCCTGTACGAGAAGTCAGGCGACGAATTCATACCGATCCAGTACGCCGACGGGACCACGGACCAGGAGACGATCGATCTGAGCGATCTTGCTCCCATCAGCTACTACCTGCAGGTGTACGGCCTGGGAGATACAAATCCTGATTATCAGCTGACACTCCTGCAATCGCGAACGCTGGCCGCCGATCGCTTTGAACCCAATGACACAACCGGTGCTCTCTGGAATCTGGGCGTACTGGGCAAGCCGGTCTCGCTGACTGGGCTCAGTATTCACAACGAAAACGACATTGACCTGTTCAGTTTTGAAACGGTCGACCAGGGTGAACAATCCAGCACGATTGAGTTGGCCTTTAATGGCCATCGATCGGATCTCGACCTGCACCTCTACGACGACAGCTGGAACCTGCTGCGGTCCTCCGAGCTGGCCAACAGTAGCAGCGAATCGATTTCACTTGATGGCTTGCCAGAGGACCTCTATTTCCTTCAGGTTCTGGGGTACGAAGGCAGTACATCTGCCGACTACACGTTGACTGTTGACCCCCCGACTCTGTTTACCTGGGGCGAGGATGTTTACGAGCAGGCAGGGGCAAACAACACGACCTCGACAGCGACCCGCCTGTCAAACAATAACTCCGGTCAGTTGGTTGGTAGCACAACGCTGGAGAACCTGACAATCCACAGCGTTAGCGACGTGGATCTGTTCCGCTTCACCACGATTGGCGACGGCAGTGCCGCCAACAGCGTGACCATTCAATATGACGCAAACCAGGGCAACCTCGAACTGGATTTACTGGATGGTGGAGGCGCCGTTGTTCGCGGATCAACAGTCTCAGCTGGGCGAAGCCGGGTCAGCCTGGAGGATTTACCCGCCGGAACATACTATGCAGCAGTCAACGGCAGCGGTAATCAGACCAACGGTTACCAATTGGGCATCTCGTCACCGCGCAGCAGCAACAGTGCCGAGAACATCGGCGACTGGACCATCATGGTCTATATGACGGCAGACGACCTTGAGCGTTTTGCTTTCGCCGACATTAACGAAATGGAACAGGCTGCCGCACGGCTCGGCAGCAGCGTAAATATCGCTGTACTCTGGGACCAGAGTGCAGCGGGGACAACTTACCCGACGCCCGGCGAGGCCGCCTGGGGTGACGTTGGACGCGCGTTTATCGTCCCCGACGACAACCCGGCTACAATTGCCAGCCCATTCGAGAGAATTGGTGAGCAGAATACCAGTCAGCCAGCTGCGCTGACCAACTTCATCGACTGGGCCTCTGACCAACGCCCGGCAGATCATTACGCCCTGATTATGTGGGACCACGGGTCTGGCCTGGAAGGCTTTAACCTCGACACGAATGATGGCATATCCCAGTCGGACACTGCTTTTACCGCAGAAGAACTTGCCGGCGTCCTGTCGAGCACTGGAACGCCGATTGACGTGCTGGCGTTCGATGAATGCCTGATGGCCACCTTCGAGGTCGCCTTTTCGTTGAAAGATAACGTCGACGTGATCGTAGCATCCCAAGAACTGGAGGGGGGGGCCGGGTACGACTACAACGGCATCTTCCGGATTCTCGAGAATACTCCCACCCAAGTGACAGCGGAACAGTTCGCCAGCCACATTGTTGACGTCTATCAAGAGTCGTATCGGACCGGCGATGGTTTTGATGATACAACTTCTGCTCTGCGGACCTCAAACATCGCAGCTATTGCCACGGCACTCGAGCAGCTAAGCGCTGCCGCGCTCAGTGACGATGCAACCGACCAGGATTGGCAAGGTATCGTCGGTGCCGTGACAAGCAGTGCTGTTTACCACCAGTCTTACCTGCGTGACCTGGGCCACTTTCTAACTGGAATCGTGCGGGACAGCAGTATTGCCGACACGATCCGGAGTGCGGCTGACAACGTCGCCCAGGCTCTCAATAGCGCAATCGTCAACAAGACAAATGACCGTCGTAGCAGTTCGGGATCGACGATCTACTTGCCCGGCAACACGGAAGTTGACGGATACGCAACGGAATACAGCGACTTCGTGACGGCCACCGGCTGGGGCAGTTTTACCGACCGCCTGTACAACGAGACCGATGAGGCTGGCAGCATCCGGAGTGACTGGAGTGAATCGAACAACTCGATCCACAACGCACATCAACTTGGCCGCCTGACCGGCCCCGCTAATATTTTCCCGGCGCTGAATCTCACCAGCAATGCAGACGTTGACTGGTTTTCATTCCAGCTCGCTACCAACGGCACCAGCAATGACCGGCTGCTGGTCGCTCCCATTAAGCTGAACCTCAACTTGACTGTCACTCTCTTTGACCAGGACCGCAACCAGATCGCCACCAGCGGCGGTACGGGTGATCACCAGCTCACGCTGCAGGATTTCCCAGCTGGAAATTACTTCTTTCGGGTCTCCTCAACGAGCCCATCCGTTGCTGGCTATGTCATCTCGATCGATGCCCCAGGGACAGCTGCAGCAGCCACGTTGACAAACAACACAGAGGACAAGGCCAGGCAACTGGGGACAATCACCGGATCACGATTCGTCGACAAACAGCCAGTCCAGGCCGCCACGACCGCCTGGCTTGCATTCGACACCGCTGTTTCAACATCTGCCACGCCAGCCAGCATACTGGTCAACAGTAGCCAGCCCATCCAGGCTGAGCTTGTGGATGCCTCGGGAGCAGTCGTATCGCAAGCGGAGGGGACAGTTATTCACCTCGCTTACACCGCCACGGGGCGAGCCGAGTCGCTCAGCCTGAAGCTGACTGGCACGCAGAGTGACACCACGGCCAGCTTGTTGTTTACAGTTGCTCCAACTGCTGGCGCGGACAGCTTTGTAACGGCAGAGGACCAAGCCCTGGTAGTTGAGGCGGCCCAGTCACTGCTGCTGAACGACAGCAGTCCGAACAGCGACCTGTTAAAGGCCCTGCTGGTGACCGCACCGGCCCATGGCAGCCTGGCTCTTTCGCTTGACGGTACATTCACCTATACCCCGCAGGCGAATTACTTTGGCCAGGACAGCTTTGTTTACCGCATCGATGACGGGTCAGCACTAAGTCCCCCCAGCACGGTCAGCATTGAGCTGACACCGCTCAACGATGCTCCCGTATTTGACGGTCTGGCCAATCTGACGCTCAATGAAGATGCCGGATCCCAGCTAGTACAAGTGACGGGGATAAATGCTGGCCCGCTGGAGAGCCAGTTGTTACGGCTGACAGTCAGCAGCAATAATACGCTGCTGGTAGAGCAGCCCGTGGTCAGTTACACGTCGGACGACTCCAGTGGCAGCTTCACGTTCCTTCCGCTGGCGAACGCAAGCGGGTCCGCCGTACTGACTGTCAGACTGGAAGATGGCGGCCTGGATGGTGACCTTGCAACGGGATCCGACAATGCAACTTTCCAGGACACGATTCTCGTCACCGTGCAGGCGGTCAATGACCTGCCGACACTTGATCTGCTCGCCGATCGAGAGATCCTCGAGGATGCGGCCGAGCAACAGGTCGGCTTAACCGGCATCAGCGCGGGTGGAGGAGAAATCCAGCCGCTGCAGGTGACCGCCAGCAGTTCAGACAACTCCATTATTCCTGCACCCACGGTTCAATACAGTTCAGCCGATACGACCGGGAGTATCACATTCAGACCGCATCCCAATGCACACGGAACAGTCACGGTCACCGTGGTCGTTGAGGACGGCGGCCTGGATGCCGACCTTTCCACTGACGGTGACAATGGCACCACGGCCATAGCGATGGTCGTCACGGTGGATGCGGTCAACGACGTTCCCACACTGGCCCCGCTTGTAGACCTGTCGATCCAGGAAGACGCAGATCAGCAGCTGGTCACGCTGACAGGTATCAGTCCAGGTCCGCTGGAATCTCAGCTGCTTTCGATCACAGCGACCAGTAGTCTGCCGTCGCTGATTCAACATCCAGTCCTGGTTCATGTGGCTGGCGCATCGACCGCCACGCTCACTTTCACTCCACTCGCCGACGCCAATGGAACTGCGGTGATCACTGTGACCGTGGTCGATAGCGGCCTCGACGGCACGCTCAGTACGACTGGCGACAATCTCTCAGTCGAACAGACTTTCCAGGTCAATGTAGCGGCCGTGCCTGATGTACCGCGGGCCGTGGATGACGTCTACCCGCTGACTGAAAATCTGCCGCTGGTGGTAGCTGCCGGCATCGGCGTGCTGGCCAATGACAGCGATGCCGAAGACGACGCCATCACGGCCGAACTGGTCAGCAGTACGGCTCATGGAATCCTGACACTGCGCAGCGATGGTTCCTTTGACTATATGCCCAGCATCGGTTTCAACCGCACGGACACTTTCAAATACAAGGCGCGCGATGCGACCGGTGCCAGCGAGACTGCGACTGTCGCACTCGTGGTCAGTACGACCAATCCCTGGCACAACAGTGTGTCGCCGATGGATGTTAACGATGATGGCGATATCAGTCCGATCGACGCCCTGATGATCATCCTGGACCTTAACCAGAACGGGATAAGGGAGTTGCCCGAGACCAGAGTCGACGGGACAGCAGTACCCCTGCTGGACGTCAACCGGGATAACCGCATCACGCCGCAGGATGTCTTGATGATCATCAACCACCTCAACGACGTGGGGAATGTTGAAGGTGAAGGGGAATCAAACGTGCCGCTTCATTTTGGTCCTGCAGCGTCGCCGGCAGGACTCGAGCAAGATGGGTCGAATATCGTCTCTGCAGTTGAAGAACTTCGCACTGCGATGCCAGACAACAGACCTGCGGGCTGGCCCCGACAGGTAGATTCACTGCTTTCTGGCTGGCAACTACCAGCCAGCCAATCAGCGGCTGCTGGCCAGAGTGCCAGCGATCTGCTTGATGACAGCTTGTTGGACGATCTCTGCGGCGGGCCCGTCGTTAGCGGTTAATGGGCAGGTTCGGGCAGCGGCGAGATACCGGTCAGGGAACCGCAAATCGCTGGAAATACCCAAATCCCTGCCAGATGCAATTGCAGAAATTGTTGATTCCACTTATAAGTGATGGGGTCAGCCGTACGAGTGTGCGGCGGCAAGTTAAACAGGACTTTTCCGTTCTAGATGCTTGGAGGTAAAACCATGCGACGAGTATTTTTTTCCATCATGTTGCTATCAGCAGCCGTGATCATTGCGGGCTGTGGCAAGAAAGAAGAAGCCAAGGACAAAGACGCCGAGGCAACGAGCGCCACGACCTTGGAAGCTAACCAGGTCCGCCTTGATGTCACCGGCATGTCATGAGGAATCAACTGTGTTGCAGCGGTCAAGGACACGCTGCAAGGGAGACCGGGTGTCTCCGAGGTAACAGTTGATTTCGATAGTCAGACAGCCACGTTCACCAAGTCGAACGACTATGTTGAATCTGACACGCTGACAGCTTTGAAGGACAAGGGCTATTCGAGCACCCTGTCACAATAGCTAGCGTCGAACATGTTGATACTCGCCCATTGCGAGTGCCAGAATATGGAGCTCATGGTTCTTTGCGAACCTGGGCTCCATTTTTTTGTCGTCACATGATACAGCCACTGCTTGCAAATCGCGGCTGACTCATCACGATAGGGCTGATCCCACTTTTTTCACTTCAGGTAGAAGCCATGAAGGCACTGGTCAAGTCGCACGATGCGCCCGGTCTGACACTCGAGGACGTTCCCTCACCGCAACTCGGCATCAACGATGTGCTGATCCAGGTTGACCGCACAGGCATTTGCGGGACGGACTTACACATCTACAACTGGGACGAGTGGGCCCGTAAGACGATCCCGGTGCCGCTGGTTGTTGGCCATGAGTTCGTAGGTACGGTTGTCGAGGTCGGCGACAATGTCTCCGATTTCCATCCCGGCGACGTGGTCAGTGGCGAAGGGCATGTCGTCTGCGGCCGCTGCCGTAACTGCCTGGCAGGTCGCCGCCACCTGTGTGCGGACACGCAGGGGGTTGGCGTTAATCGGCCTGGTGCGTTTGCCGAGCAGTTGGTCCTGCCGATGACCAATGTCTGGCATCACCAGCAGGACATCGATCGCGACGTGGCAGCGATATTCGACCCCTTCGGCAACGCTGTCCATACGGCATTGTCTTTCCCCGTGCTTGGTGAAGATGTCCTGATCACCGGCGCCGGACCGATTGGCATCATGGCTGCTGCGGTCGTCCGCCTGGCCGGAGCCCGGCACGTGGTGATCACCGACGTCAATCCCTGGCGGCTGGAGCTGGCTCAGCAGGTTGGAGTCACCCTTGCTGTGGATGTCCGCGAGGCGTCCATCGCTGACATTCAGCAACAACTCGATATGAAGGAAGGCTTCGATGTGGGACTGGAAATGTCCGGTAATCCCTCCGCTTTCCGCGATATGCTCAGCAACATGTGTCACGGAGGCAAGATTGCCATGCTGGGTATTCCAGCCGAGGAGATCTCCATCGACTGGCACAACGTGGTCTTCAACATGCTCACCATCAAGGGCATCTATGGCCGGGAAATGTACGAAACGTGGTACAAGATGACCGTCATGCTGCAGGCGGGACTCGACATTCGACCGGTCATCACTCACCGCTTCCATTTCAGTGAGTGGGAGCGCGGTTTTGAAGTCATGAATTCCGGCGAATCGGGCAAGGTGTTGCTGTACTGGCAGGAGGAGCCGCCCAAGGATACCTTCACCGCGTCAAACATCTGACGGGAGAGAGCAGTTATGTTCGAAGCCACTCGCGGCGCCATTCGTGATGAACTCCAGCAACTACGCGATGCCAGCTTGCTCAAACCGGAGCGGGTGATCACCTGCCCGCAGGACGTGCGCGTCTCGGTCGGCGATACCACACTGGTCAACTTCTGTGCCAACAATTACCTCGGCCTGGCACAACATCCCGATGTCATCCAGGCAGCCCACGAGGGGCTCGATAACTGGGGCTATGGGATGGCCTCGGTGAGGTTTATCTGTGGCACCCAGTCGATTCACAAGCAGCTCGAAGCTGCCTTGAGCGAGTTCCTGGGCACGGACGATACGATTCTCTACACCTCCTGCTTTGATGCCAACGGCGGTCTGTTTGAAACCTTGCTGGGTGAAGACGATGTGGTCATCTCCGATTCACTGAACCACGCCAGCATTATTGACGGTATCCGGCTCTGCAAGGCAGAGCGGATGCGCTACAAGAACAACGATATGGATGATCTTCGCCGCTGCCTGGATGAAGCGAGTTCGGCGCGGCGGCGACTGATTGCCACCGACGGCGTCTTCTCGATGGATGGTTACCTGGCCAACCTGCCGGACATCTGTACTCTCGCCGATCAATACGATGCCATGGTGATGGTCGATGATTCTCATGCCGTGGGGTTCATGGGACCGAAGGGTCGGGGCACGCCAGAACACCACGATGTTGTCGACCGAGTTGACATCGTGACCGGCACCATGGGCAAGGCGCTGGGAGGTGCGAGTGGTGGATATACCTCAGGCCGGCAGGAGATCATTGACCTGCTGCGTCAACGCTCCCGCCCCTACCTGTTCTCCAATACAGTGGCACCACCGATTGTGGCAGGCACGCTGAAGGCGATCGAATTGCTAAGTTCGTCGACGGAACTGCGAGACAAGCTGCATGACAATACTCACTTCTTTCGCCAGGCCATGGCAAACACAGGATTTGAGATCCTTGAGGGCGAGCACCCGATCGTACCAATCATGCTCGGTGATGCTGGAATCGCAGCACAAATGGCCGATGATATGCTGGAACTGGGTATCTACGTGATCGGGTTTTCCTTTCCCGTCGTACCGCGTGGTGAGGCTCGCATCCGCACGCAGATCTCCGCTGCCCACAGCCGCGATGACCTGCAACTTGCCATCGACGCCTTTGGCCAAGTCCGTGGCAGCTGACGACTAATCCTCATCCGCTGCGTCCATCGCAGCTTTAACTCGTGGCCTGACGTGGTCCTGGTAGGTGAACTCCTCGCCGTAGGTACCATCGTCGTTTTTGAAAGTCTCCAGCAGTTCACCGTCGCGGCCATAGACCATCACGACGGGAATCGAAGCTGCCGAGACTTGCTCCATCACGGCATCGTCCGTGTCGCTACTGAGCACGTTGTCAAAAAACGCCTGCTGCTCCTCCAGGAATTCTGCGACTGGATCCTGCAGCGACTCCGGGGGCTCATCCGCCAGGCCGATGTAATCGAGGTTCACCGAAATACAGGCCACGTCGTCGGGAAACTGAATCGAAAGTTGCACCAGCTGAGGAAACTCACGCAGGCAGGGCAGGCAGGAGCTCGACCAGAGGTCCACAACCACGACCTTGCCACGATGGCTGGCAATCAACTGTTCAACCCCAGCCCAGTTCATCAGCCGCAATCGCGGCTCTTTGTCAGCGGCCTGGGCCTGGCTATCGTCTAGCTGGGCGGGTTCCTGCCCGGGCTGCTCTACTGAGCAACCCAGCATAGCGGCCAACATTATTACCAGTCCGACTCTCATAATCGCTGCCCTGATGGGTTACTTCAACACCTGCTGCAGCCCACGTCGTCGGGCCTCAGGTTCCGGATCTTCATAGGGAAGGCCCTTGAGGAACTCGACTAGGTCATCAAGCTGGCGTTTCCTGAGATGGCTTGTCGTGCCATGTTGATCGTTCGGGTTGCCCGTGGTCAGGACATCGAGCAATGTTTTGGAGATGCCGTGATGCAGGTAGGGGGCAGTCCGATAGAGGCCCAGCAGGGTCGGCGTGTCATAGGCGTGTTCCATTTTCTCACTTGGATCAACCTCACCGGTCCCGACATTGTGACGCACGATCTCCAACGCAGGCCGCGGGACCGAATCGGTGTAGAAGGGTCCGTTGTGGCAGCTGGCGCAACCGACTTTCTCGTCGAGGAAGACTTCTCGTCCCCGTCGGGCGGCATCACTCAGTCCCCCCTTGCTGTAGGGGCTGATGCTGAACTTGTGAGAGTTCGAGTAGGCTGCCAGCGCATCGAGGTCCGCTGAAAGGCCGAGGTTGGGTTTTCCAAGCTGAGCATTAACAGCTCCGGCAATCAGGCCACGGCCCTGCATCAGCTGACCACGAATTGTATGTTCAAAATCCTGAACTTCGTCACGATCGGCCGACCAGTGGATTGGGTGCGTCCAGGACATGCCGGCAAATGACTGGGTATTGCGCAGACCTTCGGGGTTCTGCCAGGTACGCCCATCCGCATCGCCATCCGGATGGCAGCTGGAACAGGAAATCCAGCGACGCCCAACCATCGGCTGGAGCGCACTGTAAAACAGCCGCTTGCCCCGCAACATCTCTTCACCCAGTGGATTCTCGGTCACAGCAATCGTGGCCAGCGGCTGCAATGACTGGCTATCGTAAGCGACCACGTTGAAATCAAGCGCGTTGTAGACATAGAACCTGGCGCCGTCAGGTGAGATCCTGACGGCCCGCGGGTTGTTACCCAGTTGCAATCGTGCCCGGTAGTCGATTTCACGATAGTCGTCATCAACGACATCGCAGACGAACATGTCGTTGGTGCTACTGAAGACAACAAGGAATTGCTTCCCATCCGGAGTGATGGCAACTTCCCAAGGACTGGCCGTGACCAGGTTATTGAGGAACGAGTCCATGGGAAATCGTTTCCGCCTCGTTCCTTCACCGGCTGGAGTATCGATGACAGCCACGTAAGGAAAGATCGAGCCCAGCCCGTGAGCCGCCTTGATCTGCGACCGAATATGGGGCAGATAGGCCTTCTCTCGCAACGGATGGTAAATGATCTGGCGGCCCAGGTTATCTGCCCTCGTGCCATCCCATTGGTCAACTTTCTGCCAGTCAGCAATCATCACTTTATGGACACGGGCGCTGTAATATTCCACAACCAGCAGCTCCGCTCCATTCGGGGCGATCGCCACCCCACGCAGGAACGTTCCGATTTTCAGCGACGCCACGACGCTGGCGGTGGCAACGTCGACATCCAGCAGTTCCCCCGGATAATCCAGGGTCACGTACAGGTGTTGACCGTCGGCCGAGCTGACAACGCCGTACGGTTCGTCAAAGACCTCGATCGTGGCACGTGTCGTCCCTGAATCTGCATCCACAATCACCAGCTCGTCGTCGCCATAGACCGCCACTGCCAGCTGATGCGAGTCACCGATGAAGGTCACACCTTCGGGTTTCTTGCCAACCTGGATCTCTCGCAGGACCTTGTTACTGCCGAGCTCAACAACTGACACAGTCCCGCTGTCCCGGTTACTACAGGCCAGCAATTTTCCGTCTTCGGAAATATCCATCAGGCTGTTGGAGGATCCGGCTCTGACGACCGCCGGGGCCACAAGCAGTGCTAACAGCAGCCCGATCGTCAGCTGGAGCAGGCGAGACAACTTCATCATTCAGGCTCCTGATCCCAACAGGGATGTGGACTAAAAACCAACCGATCAGAAAAAAGACCCGGGTTGCCCCGGGTCTTTTCTCAATCTTATCGATTGCTCAGTAGGCAGTGATCACTCAGTCGAGGATCTTGTCAACTGAGGCGAGCACCTTCTGGGAGGCCTTCTCGTTCAGGCCACCCGACGCGAAAGCGTGGTTTACCTTGACGGTCAGATTCTTCCAGAGCAAAACGGTTACCGCTGCATCCTTACCGATTTTGTAGTTCGGCGGACCCGCAAGTCCTTCATAGAATGTCATCGGTACGTTCGAGATACCATTTTTCTTAGCGAAGGCAACGAGTTGCTCTTCAGCTTCATCGGGATCATCCGTCAGCAGCACGACGAAAGACTTCAGCTGCTGTCCCGAGTTCTTTTCTACCAGGCCGTCCACTTTCTTGACCAAACTGGCCAAGGCACCGTCGAGATCACGAGTAAATATCGTGACGACGGGGCGACGTCCGTACTTTCACCTGTAGCAGAGTTTCGTATTCTTGGCCGGCCCTGTGCAGTCCTTCACATTGAAGGGGGTCGCCGCTGCGCCCTCCTGCAAGCCCGACTTGATTTCCGCCTCTACTGTGCCGGGGACCATCAGGCCCGCGAGCAACAGCGCGGAAGCAAGTGTTGCCATTCTCATTGTCAGTTTCCTTTCCGAGTCAAGCTCGATAAAACGAGTCATCAAAGTGTCATCATTCTAACACAAACCACACCACGGCAGTAAGGTTGCGGTGAATCCGCGGGAAATCCTACGGACCGTGCTGCCGCAGGCTAACCGCCGAATTCAATATCCGCTCCGGTCTGGTTCACGCGGTGCGCGTCGACAAAGTCCTCATCCAGGGTCACACCCAGGCCCGGGCCATCCGGCACCTTGATCCAGCCGTCCTCGGCATGCACCTTTTCATGGGTCAGGTCGTGCCTGAGAGGCGAATCTTCCACACAATCTTCGAACAGGAAGGCGTCCTTGCAGGTGGAAAGCCAGTGCAGACTGGCTGCCACGGTCAGCGGGCTGGTGTAACAGTGATTGCAAAGGCGAGCACCGATTTCCTCCACCCGCTGTCGAATGTAGTCCGCATCGGTGAAACCGTTGCGGGAAAGATCGACCTGGTAGACATCGAGCGCATCGCGATCAATCAGGTGCCTCATCGACTGGCGACCACACTCTTCTTCCCCTGCCGCAATCGGTAGCGGCGAACGATCGCGCAACCAGCGGTAGCCATCAAAATCATCGGGCGAGAGGGGCTCTTCCAGCCATTCCAGGTTGTAGTCGGCGAAGGCTGTCGCCCGTCTCAAGGCTGTCCGTCGGTCCCAGACACAACCGGCGTCGACGAGCAGGATTCCGTCGTCCCCCACCCCCTCACGCGCACCGCGGACGAGATCGAGGTCCACCTGCTCACTCTCACCCATCGGCTCCCATCCGAACTTGACGGCGGTGTAGCCGTTATCTCGCCAGTGTCGGCCAATCTCGCTGGTCTCTTTGCCATCGGCGCCGAACAAGATCGACGCATAGGCTCGAATGCTGTCGTGGTGGCGACCGCCGAGCAAGCGATGGATCGGCTCACCATAGTGCCGTCCCTTGATATCCCAGAGTGCCATATCAATGGCGGCCATCGCCGTGATCGTCACGCTGCTACGACCGAAATACATCGACTGGCGATACATCTTGTCCCACAACCGTTGCGTCTCGAGCGGGTTTTCGCCCAGCAGCAGGTGCCGCAGGCCGCTGGCGATATTGTGACTGAAGGGTGCATCGATGATCGCCTGGACCACTTCAGGAGATGAGTCCGCTTCGCCAATCCCCTCGAGTCCCGTGTCGGTACGTACTCGTACGACAATCGCGTCCTGGCTACTGGCCGTCTTGGCCTGCACGTTTTCGATACGCAAAATTTCACAGATCACCTGAGTAATAATCATCAGCTGTCGCCTCTGCTGGAGGTTCTCACATGTTTTGTCACTGACACCCAGATCTTGCTAAATTCGTAGGCCAGCGTCGACCCCATGACGCCTCAGAGAAGAAAACCGAGTGGCGGTGGGGGACAAGAACCGATTATGATGAACAGGCACCGTTGGCTTACGCCTACCGTGAATCATCCACCTGGAGCTGCCACCTATGAACTGCTGCGGACCTGCTAATCGCCGCGAGTTCCTCCGCGCTGGTGCACTGGGAATAAGTGGCCTGACCCTCACTTCGTTGCTCGAAGCTCGAGCAGCAAGCGGCTCGCCAGACCGTGACACCTCGGTCATCCTGATGTACCTGCATGGCGGCCCTTCACAGCTTGAAACGTATGACCTGAAACCAGATGCTCCGACGGCATACCAGAGCATCTACAGGCCAATCAAGACCGTTGTCCCGGGCATGGATATCTGTGAGCTTTTTCCTCTGCAGGCAGAAATCGCCGACAAGCTGGCGATCGTACGCAGTTGCCACCATGAGATGGCAAGTCACAGTGATGGTGGCATCCAGGTACTGACGGGGAAAGCACCGCCTGTCCCTGACCCCACATCGCAAAGCAAGAGCCTGCATCCCGACTTTGGTCATGTTGCCAGCCATTTCCGCTCATCGTCCAGCAGTGGGATCCCAAAGTACATCACATTACCAAGTCCGCCCTACATGACACGGCCGACCTACATCGGCGTGCAACACCGCGGCCTCGCCGCTGGGGATCCAGCCAACGAGAATTACCAGTCACCGATCCAGATCACAGGTGGTCTGAACGGAGAGAGGCTCAGCGACCGCAAGAGCCTGCTCACCGAACTCGATCGATTTCGTGCCGGCGTGGACCTGCAGCAGGCTGTCAATGGAACTGACAAGTTCCGCGAAATGGCTTTCAATGTCCTGACCAGTCCGGATACCGCCAGGGCTTTTGACCTCTCGGAGGAGTCGGACGACTTGAAGGACAGGTATGGCCGCAACACCTGGGGACAATCCGCCCTGCTGGCTCGGCGACTCGCTGAGGCCGGAGCCGGTGTTGTAACGATGTTCATGAATACGCCGTTTACCGGGCAGCAATGGACAAACTGGGACGACCATATCATGAATGCGGGGCGACCCGGCCACTTCGGCAAATTCATGTCACTACGGCTGCCTTACCTGGACCAGTGCATTTCAGCTTTGGTCAGGGATATCCACAATCGCGATGCCGCCGACAAGATCATGCTTGTTGTGATGGGGGAATTTGGCCGCACGCCACGATTGAGTGAGAATGCCCAGGGGACAGGCCGCAATCACTGGCCACAGGCCTACTCGGTTCTGCTGGCAGGCGGCGGGCTGAAGACCGGCCAGGTCATCGGAGCGACGAACAGCAAGGCGGAATATCCAACACACCGACCAACTTCTCCTGAAGACATCCTCGCTACGATCTATCGACACCTTGGCATCCCGACTCGGCACGAGCTGCTCGACCAGGCTGGACGACCGGTTCCGTTACTGAACCGTGGCAAGGTCATCAGCGAGCTTGTCTGAGTGACGCCTGTCGCATTGTCCCCAGGCACCGAGCCCATGCTCAATCGTCGTGCACTACTGCAATCGCTTACTGCCTTCGCCGCAGCCCCCCTGCTGGCGACTGCCCGACCGAGAGAGCATCGTCGGCCCAGGGTTGCCGCACTCTGTACAGAGTGGCGATTTCGCAGTCACACTTACAACATCCTGGAAAATTTCTTCCAGCCTTACCTGTTCCGAGGCAAACTGGTCGATCCGGGAGTTGACGTTGTATCCCTTTACGTCGACCAATTCCCTGACAATGACATGGCTCGCCCCATCGCAAGACAGCTGGGCGTTCCGCTCCACGCGACCATCGACAAGGCGCTCTGCCAGGGCGGAGATCAACTGGATGTGGATGCCGTGCTGTTGATTGGAGAACACGGAGATTACCCGATCAATCAGCGGGGTCAGAAGATGTATCCCCGCAAAGAGTTTTTCGACCAGGCTGTCGCCAGCATGCATCGAAGCGGCCGCTACGTACCTCTCTTTAATGACAAGCACCTTTCCTATCGCTGGGATTGGGCCCGCGAGATGTACGACACGGCCAGGTCCACCGGCATGCCTCTGATGGCTGGTAGCAGCGTGCCTCTTGCCCAGCGCGTACCTGCAATCATGCTGCCTCGCCGATCGGTGGTCACAGAAGCACTCGTCGTTCACGGCGGTGGCATTGAAAGTTATGACTTTCACGGTCTCGAAGTTCTTCAGTCGATCATCGAAGCCCGTCGTGGTGGCGAGACGGGCGTCAAGAGCGTACAGCTGATTACCGGGCAGAAGGCCCGAGAAGCACTTGCCACTGGCCGTATTTCACCTGACCTGTTGCATGCGGCGCTGGAAACAGAAATCAGCGCGGGTTTTGTCCGACAGCCGCGACCGGGCAAGGATCGCAGCACCCTCCCGCCGGCACTGCGTCGTGAGCAGATGGATCAGCTGAATCATGCGTTACTGGTCGATTACGTAGACGGGACCCGTGCTGCCGTCGTGACAGTTGGCTCCGACTCCAATCGCTGGAATTTCGCCTGCCGCCTGAAAGGAGAGAGCCAGCCGAGAGCCACCGCCTTTTTCAACGGACCCTGGGGTAACCGCTGTCTCTTCAAGGCGCTCTCGCACTCCATCCAACATCTCTTCAAGACCGGGCGACAGCCTTATCCGGTTGAGCGGACGTTGCTCGTTTCAGGCATCCTCGACCACGCCATGACGTCGCTCGAGCAGGGGGGTGCCATCGTCGACACACCGCAACTGGAGTTCTCCTATCGCCCCATCAACTTTGACGAGATGCGGGAGGACGGGACCAGCTGGGATGTGATTACCGTTGATTCACCACAACCTGCGGAATTTGAACCTGGCGACGCTCGCTGGCTGAAGTGAGATTCCGATCACTTCTAGACAAATGCCGAGGCGATGATATTCGACAGCTTTACCAGCCGCCACGGCGCCCGTGAACGAATGGCAGTCGTCAAGAGAATGCAGAATCCATCTCGCTGCCGATCCATCCAGACCGTTGTCCCTGTGGCTCCAGTGTGACCGAAAACGTGTCGTGAGAGGCTGTCACCCCAGCTGTCCGATGTGCCAGGGTGGTTCATACGCCAACCGAGACCCCAGGGCTGGCTGCGGCGGATCCCCTCGGCAAGTGCCGGGCAATCATCCAGCCGATTGCTGGTAGCCATTCGGACTGTGTCAGGTGCCAGTAGCCGGGTGCCATCCAGCTGGCCATCGTTGAGCATCCATTGGCATATGATCGCGAGGTCTTCCGGAGCGCAGAACATACCACCCCAGGGCGCTCCTAGATCCTGCCAGTAGGGGCTGTTCCAGCCAAAGTCGCTACCGATTTGATAGTCGGGAATCTGCACGCGAACCAATCGCTCGCGGGGAAAGTCGCCTGTCCCCAGACTGCTGGATGTCATTCCCAGTGGATCGAAAATGGCCTCCTTCAGGTAGGCCGCGATCGACGTGCCACTCAGCCGCTGCACCAGTTCAGCCACAGTCAGCGTCCCCATGCTCTGGTAGCTAAGGTCCGTACCAGCTTCAAACAGCGGTACTGTCTCTCGAATGGCTCCCTGGATGAACGTCTTGAGCGGAGCGTGAGCTTTACGCAATTCGGCATTATTGGTGAGCATATCCGGCATACCGGATGTGTGGGTGAAGAGATGCTGGACAAGTGTTGCATCCTTGTGGTGGGACGCAAATTCCGGGATATAGCGAACCACCGGGTCGGAAAGGTTCAGCTCGCCGCGTTCCATCAGCATCAGCGCTCCCATGTAGGTGACCGGTTTACTGATCGAAGCCAGCAGGAACATTCCATCGCGGCGAATCGGCTCGGCATCTTTCTCAGGACCCTGGCGGCCAAAGAACTGCGGCTCGACGATCTTGCCGTGCCTGCCGACAACCAGCGCGGCTCCCGGTACCGGGGCATCCTCCCCGCTGGTCCACTCTTCGACCAGCTTGTAGGCCTGCTGCAGCCGCTCGGCGTCGAGCCCCAGGCGATCCGCTTTCTCGTACTTCAAGTAAGCCATCCTGTCATCCTCACTATTCCACTAGGCTGAGGCCATTGTCCGCTGTCGCTCGGGCCGGCAGCAACTGGCCACCCCACTGTTCATCCTGACTGGGACCCCGTGTGATCATATACCGATCGCCGCGCAGATGGAGCAATCCGTAACCACAATCGAACTCCCAGCGGCCCGTCATCTGGTAATCATCGGTCACTCTCAGCAGCGCGGTTCCATAGCAGCCACACCAGAGATTTCTTCCAGAAGAGGTGATCGCCTGGATGCCGAGCCGGCTGTAGCCACTCTGCACGTCCCGGCGACCGAGAAATCGAAAGTCCCTGTCGTACTCGTAGAAGTAGTTCTCCTCAAAGCCCTCCGGCAAACCGCCGATCACGATGAAGCGGCCCTTCTGCCATGTCATGCCGCCGGCCCCGTGCTTGACTTCGGGAATGTCATGTTGTGACAGCAGCTCGAGGTCGCTGGCCCGATAGACGAAGACCTGGTTCTTGGCGTTACCGTCTGGGTCATTGAAGCTGCCAAAGTTGACGGCCACATAGATCCGGCCTCGCCGATAACAGAGGTCACCGTGGTGCCCCGGAACCGTGATCTGCTGTAAACGCGTGCCTGTCAGGTCAGTTCTGACAAGCACGCTGGTGAAGGCCCAGTAGATATTTCCGCGGCGATCCCAGTCAACGCCCTGCAGGTGATGCGGATACCAGCCCTCGCAGGTGATCGGTTTATCCCCGAAACTCCTTAACCCGTCCGCCGGCAGCGTGTTTGTCAACTGCAGCCCGATCAGCAGGGCCAGCATCATCGTGAAACGCATTGTATTTCCTTTCAGGGGTTGTACTGTGCTGGTCATGATGCCAGCGGGTGCTGTCTGTTCTCAAGTGGAATCGCCACTCGCCGTCCGTCATTCAGGTGAAAAGCGTAGACGGCCTGGCAGCTGCTGAAAGGCGGTATCCAGCCCGTGGCCATAGCCGCTTCGGCCGGTGTCGCCGATGACTCCGATGCGAAAGGGCTGTTGCATCGATCGATTCCCCACAACCACTGGATTCTCCTGACCAAGCTGCATTATAAGTGATACCCAGATGGGGATGTCGAACGACCAGTGGAAGAGAGAATCGTCATGCGACTTGTACAATTCACCAGCGACGATGGCCAGCGGCGCGTGGGAGCGATCCGCGACGAGCTTGTCATCGACCTGACCGCGATTGCCGGTTGGCAGACGACACTCGATCTAGCGCGTCAGGCGCTGGCCACAGAACAGTCGCTACTGGAGCTCGTCTCGGTAGCGGTTGAGTCAGCTGGTAGTGCCGGAATTCCCTACGAGACGCTCTGGCAGGCTGGCGCGGATGCGACTTCCCGTCTGCTGCTGCCCGTTGATCATCCCGATCCGCACCACCTGATGGTGACCGGCACCGGCTTGACCCATACCGGCAGCATGCAGTCCCGCGACAAGATGCATGGTGGCGACCAGCAGGCCACAGCAGAAGCACCAGCTACGGACTCCTCCCGCATGTTCCAGATGGGTATCGAGGGTGGCAAACCTGCTGAGGGCGAGCGGGGGACAGCCCCAGAGTGGTTTTTCAAGGGCAATGGCACGATCCTGCGGGGGCATCGCGAGTCACTGGAATTGCCTGGGTTTGCGCTGGACGGTGGCGAGGAGCCTGAGATTGTTGGCTGTTACCTGGTAGACGACGAGGGGCAACCGAGGCGACTCGGATTCACACTTGGTAATGAATGGTCGGATCACGAGAACGAGAAGATCAACTATCTTTACCTGGCTCCATCCAAGCTGAGAACCTGTTCGGTGGGTCCCGAGTTGCTGCTGGATTGCGACTTCCAGGATATCGACATCCGTTGTCAGGTCTGCCGCGACGGAGCTGTGATCTATGACAGTGGCGATCTCAAGAGTGGCGAGCAGTACATGTCTCACAGCCTGGCCAATTGCGAGGACCATCACTTCAAGTACCCGCTGCATCGCCAGCCGGGTGACGTCCACTTTCACTACTTTGGCACCAGCAAGCTGAGCTTCAGTGAACGGGACTGGAAGTACCGGGCCGGGGATGAAATTGAGGTGACTGGATCTGGCTTTGCCGGCGGACTGGTGAATCAGGTCGTCGCCGGTTCACAGGACCAGGCACGAGCCCTGACAATCGAGTCGCTCTGAGCCGACGTTCCGTCATGGCTGACATTGGCGATCTAACGGCCAGTCGGATAAGATGTAGTCGGCGATCGGGTTGCCCTCTTCAGGGGACAGTCCGATGGCCGAATTAGATCTACAATCCTCCCACCTCTTTAGCTGCACATGATGGTCTCTCCCGCACGATACACTTGGCCGCTGTTGGCCGCCCTGCTGGCGATCGCCTCGCCGACCGATACTGGTGCAGACGAACTTGACGCTGCCACTGGCCTGCGAATTCAGCCTCAGGTGGTCCAGATCACGGGTGACAATCGCCGTCAGCAGGTCCAGGTACTGGCCATCCTGCCTGACAAGACCGAGCGAGATGTGACTCACCAGGTGCAACTCTCTATCGACTCGGCCGGCATAGCCGCCGTCGACGGTACCGTGGTGGCCGGCCGTAGCGACGGCGAGACGTTACTGATCGCAACACTGGGTGAACTGAGCACCAGCACAGCCCTGGTCGTTGACGGTTTCGACAATTTCCCAGCGGTGGACTTTCGCAACGACATCATGCCGATGTTCTCCAAACGCGGATGCAATGCTGGCGGCTGTCATGGCAAACAAACCGGCCAGAATGGTTTTCGCCTCTCGGTTTTTGGTTTTGATCCACCCGCGGATTTTGAAGCGCTCGTCAAAGAGGGGCGTGGCCGCCGGGTTTTTCCTGCTGCCTCAGGTCGCAGCCTACTCGTGGCCAAGGCCACGGGAGCGGTTCCGCACGGTGGCGGCCAGCGAATTCCAACTCGCTCAGAAGATGCCGAGCTCTTGCAGCAATGGATCACCCAGGGCATGCCGTGGGGCAGCGATGATGCCCGCAGCCTGGTCAGAATCGACGTTGACCCGCTCTCCCGTGTGGTGCCACCAGGTTCGCGTCAGCAGCTGCGAGTGACTGCCCGCTATTCCGATGGCAGCAGCCGGGATGTTACCGAGGCGTCCGCATACACCACAAACGCTGACATCGTGGCAGCTTCCAACGAGGTCGGCACGGTGGATGTTGGCCAGGTGCCGGGCGAAGCCGCCATCACGATTAATTACATGGGCCAGGTCACGTCCGCTCGGCTGATCGTGCCTCGCCTCAACGATGCCAAACTTTTCCAGCCCCAGCATTATGATATGCAGAATCCGATCGATCGGCTGGTCTGGGCACGACTTCAGCAATTGAACATCCCGGCTTCATCCGAAGTCGAGGATGCCACTTTCCTCAGGCGGCTCTACCTGACCACGATTGGCACGCTGCCGACAGCAATCGAGGTAACACAGTTTCTCCAGCAGCAGGACCCGCAAAAACGAGCCCTGGCAATCGAGCACGTACTGGAGCGGGACGAATATGCCGATTACTGGGGGCAGCGCTGGTCCGACGTCCTGATGGTCAATTCAGAATCGCTGGGTAACCGTGGTGCTTACGAGATGCACCGTTGGTTGCGGCAGCAGATGGCCAGCAACCGCCCCTATGACGAATGGGTGCATGAGCTGCTCACGGCAACCGGCAATTCCGGCAAGAATGGTCCCGCTAATTTCTACCGCGGTCTCCGTACACCGGAAGAGCTGGTACGGACCGTCAGCCAGGCCTTGCTGGGGATCCGCATGGACTGTGCCCAGTGCCACCACCATCCTTTCGAGAAGTGGGGGCAGGAGGATTTTTACGGCCTGGCTGGATATTTCACTGGCATCCAGCGGACGGCAGCAGGTGAGGGTCGCGAGTTCATTTTCCATGGCGGCCACCAGCCGACCAGCGTGCCGATCAAGGAGATCCCGGTGGAAACGCGGCCGCCAGGAGGACCGCTGCTTCCTGAAGAAGCCAAGGCCGACCCGCGTGTTCACCTGGCAGACTGGATGATTGCGGACAACAATCCGTTTTTCGCACGGCTGCTGGCAAACCGGGTCTGGAAACAGCTACTGGGGCGCGGCCTGGTGGAACCGGAAGATGACCTGCGCAGCACAAATCCGGCCAGTAACGAACCATTGCTGGACCACCTCGCCGAATTCCTTGTCGAACACGACTATGATGTGAAGGCTTTGATCAGGACGATTCTTCACTCCGGCGTCTACCAGACATCGAGTGTTGCCACCGCAGCCAATCATGCTGACGATCAGAATCACTCCCATTACCTGGTCAAGAGAATGCCAGCCGAAGTGCTGCTGGACGCCATCGCCCAGGTCACCGATGTGCCGGAAACATTCGTTGGCTACCCGACCGGAACACGGGCGATTCAACTCTGGGACAACAAGCTCCCTTCCTACTTCCTCGATACTTTTGGTCGCTCCGAGCGGAGAAATCCATGCCAGTGCGGCAGTTCCGCGGAACCGACCATGACACAGGCCCTGCACCTGCTCAATGCACCAGAAATTGAAGCAAAGATTCAGCATTCCAGTGGTCGAATTGCAACAATACTGGCAACCTCAGCTGAACGGGATACGATCATCCACCGCTTGACGCTGGCCACGATCGGCCGTCCGCCGGCAGAGAGAGAAAAAAAGGTTGCTGGATTGTTGTTCGAGGGTCAGACGAGGCAACAGGCCTCGGAAGATTATCTCTGGACACTGTTAAACTCCTACGAATTCCTCTTTATCAAGTAGCGTGCTGCCGCGATACTAAAGGGACCACGAGGACCCCCACGCATGACCAGCCACAAGACCACAAATCGCCGTGATTTCTTTCGTCTCGGCGCTATCGGCGGACTGACGCTGCCCCAGCTGTTGCAGCTCCAGCAGAGCTGTGCTGCCGAGGGAGCCCGGCAGGATGTGAACTGCATCTTCATCTTCATCCTCGGTGGCATGCCCCAGCAGGACATGTGGGACCTCAAGCCCAACGCGCCGGCCGAAGTCCGCGGTGACTTTCACCCGATCAGCACACAGGTGCCAGGCATCCAGATTTCCGACGTCTTGCCGAAGACTGCCACGGTCACCGACAAGCTGGCGATCCTGCGGAGCATGACGCACGGCGACTCGGATCATGGCCGCGGTTTCCACATCATGATGACCGGCAAGAAAGCTGGCGCTGGCGACTTCAATGGCAACCAGAACAACAACCAGCACCCCTGTCTTGGCTCAATGGTCGCTCGGCTGGGAGAACCTGGCGCGTTGCCACCGTATATATCGGTGCCGAATTTCCTCAACAGTGGTGGCCCATCGTTCCTGGGGCCCCCTTTCGGTCCCTTCACGATTGAAGCCGATCCGGCAGCCCCGGATTTCTCCGTCCGTGACATCCGGCTGCCGACATCGGTGGCCACACGGCGTGGCGAGCTGAGACAGCTGGCACTCCGCGAGATCAACCGCTTTGAACAGCAGGTCGAACAGGTTGGCAAGCACGTCCGCTCGCTGGACACCTTCTACCAGAAGGCCTACAGCATGATGACGTCGCCAGCGGCCCGAAAGGCATTCGATATTGGCCAGGAGAAGGAATCGACACGTGAGGCCTATGGCATGACCAGCATCGGCCAGTGCTGCCTGCTGGGTCGCCGGATGGTCGAAGCGGGCTGCCGTTTTGTGGCAATTGAGAATGGCCACTGGGATACCCACCGCAAAAACACCTACAGCTTGCGCGATCTACTGTGCCCCAGCTTTGACCAGGCCATCCCGGCTCTGGTCAACGACCTGGATGACCGCGGCATGCTGGACAACACACTGGTTGTGGTAACAACTGAATTCGGTCGCACGCCTAAGATCAACGACCTGGCTGGCCGCGACCACTGGCCCAACGCCTTCTCGATCGTGATGGCTGGCGCCGGAATTAAAGGTGGCACGGTCGTCGGTAGCACGGACAAGCAAGCGGGCGAAGTGACAGAACGGCCGATCACTCCCCAGGATATGGCGGCCACGGTCCTGGATCGACTTGGGATCGACCACACCCGCCTGGTCCATACACCGCTAGGACGACCAATCCCGCTGGTGGATGATGGTCACCCGGTCCGCGAGATCTTTAGCTAGTCCCAGCTGCCAGGCGATCAACACCATGAGCCGAACTATCCTGCGTTCGCTGGTCCTGTTTACTTCGCTGCTGCTCGCGGCCAGCCCCTCATCTGCTCAGCCAGTTCCTTCCAAGGCACCAAGCAGTACCCACATTTTTCCCGCCGGTGGCCGCCGCGGTACAACGGTCAGAGTCCGTGTGGGAGCGGAGTGCATTCCGCCCGGAACTGACTTTGTCTGTATCGGCCAGGGACTCAGCCACTCCAGCCAGCTGCTTACCGAGATCTTTGACAGGGGCCAGCCGTCACCCCGTCGCCTGCCAACTGAAATCCCGATCACCTATCCGCGGCAATGGGACGCTGAGTTGACGATCCCTGCCGAGGCCGGCAAGATTGCCTACTGGCGAGTCAGTTGCGCCCAGGGCGGCACAATTGGACGCCCCTTCGTGATTGGCGATCTGGAGGAGTTCATCGAGACGGAATCCAATTCGACGATGGCCACCGCCGAAGCGATCAGTCTGCCGATCACGGTCAATGGCCAGATCCATGGCGAAAGAGATATCGACTTCTACCAACTGGATTTGGAAGGTGGCCAACTGGTCTGCTGCGAAGTCGTTGCGCGACGGATCGCCTCACGACTGGATCCGATCATCACGGTACTGGATGCCAGCGGGCAACCAGTCGAGGTGCAGCGCGAGCACATCGGCGATGATCCGGTGATTGCCTTCCGGGCTCCAACATCGGGACGGTTTTTCCTGCAGGTAAAGAATGTCTCCTATCACGGTGACGCAGCCCACGTCTATCGGCTGAATCTGACCTCACGCAGTTTTGCCCGCTACTGCTATCCGTCACGAGCGATTGCCGGTCGCCGGCAGACTTTTGTCCTCTATTGCCTGAGCGCAGATGGTGAGCTTGAGGCGATCGAGCAGACAATTGATGTGCCTGCCACGATCAACACCATGCTCCAGCTGACACATCCACAAGTTGCCAACACGCTGCAGCTGCCGATCACGCCCTGGGAGCAGGTCGCTGACGATGAAGTCAGCCAGCAGCAGGCCGACGCCACATCACTGCCAGTTGGTGCCGCCGTTGATGGCCAGCTCGCTGTCGCCGCTGACCAGGACTGGTTCCGGATACCGGTAGCAGCTGACCAGGCGGTCGAATTACAGCTGCTGGCCGACCGCCGCGTGAGTGCCGCTTTGCCGATCATGGACGTGCACAGCAGCGACGGGAAGAGGCTCTTTCGCTCACCGCCGCAACTGCTTAACACTGGCCCAATCCGCTATCTGCTTCCACTCGCTGCGGAGGCAAAGGAATACCTGGTCCGAGTGCGCGACCTGCGACGGGCCAACCAAGGTGGCCCACAAGCAAGTTATTGCCTCTCGGCAGCCGAGGCAGCAGCTGGCTTCTCGCTGACCGGCAGGCAGGACATTCTCAACGCCGGTCAGGACTCCACGGTTTCGCTCGAAGTCTCTCTGACGCGGCAGGGCGGCTTCAAGGGTGCCGTTGAAATTGGCTTCGAGAATCTTCCCGAGGGAATTACAGCAGAAGCAACCACGATTGACGACAAGCAACAGAAGACGACCATCAAGCTGACGGTTCCCAAGGAAATACCTGCCGACCTGCATCTGATTAATCTCTTCGCTGTTGCGGACCTTGATGGCACAACGGTCCGGCAGGCGGTCCAGTTTCAGCATGCTGGAGTCGACGGGGAAGGTATCAGTACGGCGGAACCGACACACGATCAACTTGGCCTGGTGGTCACGCACCAGCCGATCTTTCGGCTCTACTGTAGCGAGGCGTATCTTTACGCGCACCGGGGGTGCATCTTTCCTTATTTCATGGAAGTCGAACGGCTCAACGAGTTCAAGGGCACAATCACGCTGGAGATCAGCGACCGCCAGAATCGAGATCTCGACGGAATCGAAATGTATCAGGTGGACATAGCTGACGACGAACAGAGTGGCTGGCTGCCAATCTACCTGCCAGAGACAATGCACATTAACGTGCAATCCCAGTCACAGCTTTATTGCCAGGGCAAGGCCTCGTTTGTCGATGCTCATGGAAAACAGCAGCATATCCTGGTGGTGTCTGAAAAACGAAACATGTTACGCACCTTGCCGCCGGTGGTAAAACTGGAGAGACCACAAAGAGAGTTCACAGCGGTAGCCGGCGCGACAACCAACTGCACTGTGGAACTCAACCGCACATCCAATTTCCCGGGCAGCATGACGATCACGCTCAAGGGCCCTCACCCGCAGGCTGTGTCGATGCAGCCGGTCAATGTGGAGGCAGGGCAGACGAGCATTCAGCTTCCGGTCGAGATCAGCAGCGACGCCGAGCCGGGAAGTCAATTCACGCTGTCGGTCCGGGGCGAGGGCCCGCTGGACTCAAATCCGGCGGTCACGATTGTGACTGAAACTGCGATTCGGATTACTGTGGCGGACAAGTGATCCAGCCGGGGGAGCGGTTTCAGGCTGGCTGACTTTCACCAGCGAAGACGCGGTCATATTCCTCGATCGCGATGCCGCCTAGATATTCCGCCATCGCTCGGTAGGCTGCCCGTCGGTAACCCCACTCCTGACTGCGAGGCACCTGCTCGAGCCAGTCGCAGACCTGCAGCGTGGCCATCGCGTCGAAGTCATCGTCGCTGAGCGGATAGACCTCGCCGTTCTCCCGGTTACGGATCGTGCGCTCGTCACTTTGCGTGACAAAGATTGCGTCCCAGGGAGTGCGGTCCATCAAGCAATTCAGAAAGGAGAGCCACTCGGCCCGTTCACCAATCACAGCGCGAACGTCATCGCGTCGATCGAGCGGCAAGCAGAAGCGACGAAACTTTTCCGTGCCGTAGATCGAATGGAACATACCGGCACGACAGAGGTCCTGGTCGCCGCCCCAGCGACGCAGGTCACTGAAGACGCTGATCAAGTGAGCCAGGAATCCCTTTTCGCCACTGTGTGTGATCTCCTCGGTTCCCAGGCTACCGAGGAAGTCGATCATGTCGCCATATTGTGGGTCGTCCATCAATGCAACTCGCTCATACAAGTGGTCTAAAGATTCTCAGCTGTTTTATTTGCCGTCGATCGCGACAAGCCGTTCATACGCCCGTAGGAAGATCGTGCCATGGCTGATGGCCGGCGTGGAATAGAAGGTGCCGCTCAACTTGTTAATCGAGACAACCTGCGGTTCATCCCCCGCTGCGATCACGGTGCAGGTCCCGTCGATGGCGAGGAAGTAGACCTTGCCGTCGCCCGCCACCAGCGATGCATGGTACGGTCCCATGCTCAGTCGCTTGGTCCAATGCACCGTCCCGGACTTGATATCCACACATTGAGCCACACCATTGTCAGCGGTCATGTAGACGCGACCGTCGAGACAGACCGGGCTGGACGAATCGGGGCTGGATTTCTCAAGACTCCACGCCCTGTGTGTTTCACTGACGTTACCGCTGCCGTTGCCGCGAACTGCAATCACTCGTCCTTTGCCGCCGCCGCCGGGATTGGCCGACGTTGCGATCACAATACCCTGATGAGCGACCGGTGATGCAATGATACGTCCGTAAGCACTGTCGATCGCCATGCCGTCGCTGACCCAGTTCTGTTTGCCACTCAGCAGGTCATAGGCATTTACATGGTCGGAACCGGAGACCAGTAATTCGGCTGTTTTTCCCAACTGGCGAATCGTCGGTGTGGAGTAGGCATCGGGACCGTCATCCTTGGCGGGCAATTGCCGCTTGGAGTGCCAGACGACTTCTCCCGAATTCTTATCGAGTGCCACGACATAGGACGCCCCCTTGGTAAGGCAGGAGATGTACAGCAGGTCTCCCCAAAGCCGCGGTGAAGAGCCCATGCCGAAGGTGATGTCGTAACCACCAAAGTCTTTGACCATATCGCGTTGCCAGCTGACCTTGCCACTAGCAGCGTCCAGACAGACCAGCAGGCCCGATCCGAAAAAGGCCCAGGTATGTTTTTCATCTGCCACCGGAGTCGGCGTTGCAGCGTTGTGCCGATGGGCATAGAGATTTGCTGATCCCTTGGCAGCCAGTCTGCCACTGCCAACCCTGACTGAACGAATCAGCCTGCCACTGCTACGGTCCAGTGAGGTCACCCAGAGGCTGTTGTCTTCGCGTTGGCTGGTAACGTCGACTCTGTCACCCACCACGACCGGGCTTGAGTTTCCACGGCCGCTCAAATCAACCGACCAGGCAACTCCCTCGCCATCGGTCCAGCGTGCGGGCACGTCCTCCTCAGCCGATACACCGTCGCCTGTGGCGCCACGGAATTGTCCCCAGTCTTCCGCATCCAGGGGAGACAGCCAGGCGGCTGTCAGCGAGAGCAGGATCGCCAGGCTGAGTCTGCCGTTATTCATCGCGTGGTTTCCGTTGTGCGGTTGAAGTTGCATGTTGCCAGCGGCTTGTCTGGCCATCGCCAGTCCGATAAGGTGTCACCAATTCTACTACCGGGCCGTTTGGTTGTCGAAGGAGGAGCAGCTGGTGCCAGAACGACTGACCGCGTCAATTCTCGGAGCTGGCTTTGCTGCCGAGGGACACACGATCGCGTTGAAAGCAGCCGGTGTGGACGTTGTCGCGATGGCGAGCCGCACGGCCGAGAGTGGCCAGCAGGCAGCAAGCCGGCTGGGCATTCCCCACTTCCAGACAGACTGGCAGTCGTTGTTGCGTGAGCAACCAACGGACATCGTGGCAGTCGCCACGCCCGGAGGCGCCCATCATGAGATGTGCAAGGCGGCGCTGGAGTCTGGAGCCCATGTGCTGGTCGACAAACCACTGGCAACCACCGCCGAAGACGCCCGCGAGCTACACGAAATCGCCCAGCGGCTGGGAAAGAAGACCGCCTACGCTGCCAGTTACCGGTATCAGCCGCAGGCCTATTACGCCAGGCAACTGATTGACGAGGGACGCCTGGGACGAATTCTTGAGGCCGAGTTTATTTCCCATTATCACTGGCCGGAGCGGATGCCGTACGGCTGGCCCCACAGCCTGGAAGCAGGGGGTGGGCGGCTCAATAACAACTTCACCCACAAGCTGGCCATCGCTCAACATATACTCGGTGGCGACATCCTGGCCGCCATGGGGGAATGTCGCAACGACCTGAAAAAGGTTCCAGTCGCCACTCCGGTTCACGATTTTCGCGAGTATTTCAGCCAGGCGCTGACAGCCGAGGAGGCAGCAGAGTGTGACTGGAAGGAAGTCACCAGCGACTGGGCCTACACGGTCCTCGTTCAGCTGGCAGCCGCCGACCAGGGAGATCCTGTCAGCGTGACCTTCCGCCACTCTGGGCTGCGTTTTTCCCGCAACCCAGATCACGTGGCGATTTATGGCACCGAGGGGGTGCTGCATATCGAGGGCGCCTATGTGCAAGGGACAATGGAACTGAGCCACGACGGCGAAACCTGGCAGCAACTGGAGATTCCGGATGAGATCCTCGAGCGACTCAGCGCTGAACAGAATCCGACCCAGCGGAACTGGAACCAACTGGCATCCGACCTGGTGCGGGACATCCGGGCGGAGCCGGTTGACAAGTATTTGACATTTCATGACGGCTGGCTTTACCAGGAAGTCATCGACATCGTACGACGCGGTGACGGCTGGCATCGACCCGGAATCTGATACACGGACAGCCTCTCGGTTTGGCTTAGCTTCTTTCCAGGAGAACCTTATGACAACTTCGCCCCTAAAAAACATGACAGCGCTGGTGACCGGTGGATCACGTGGCATTGGCAAGGACATCTCTTTGCGACTGGCTGCTGAAGGAGCGGCGGTGGCTGTGAACTACAAGAGCAACGCGGCCGCTGCCGAGCAGACGGTCAGCGAGATTGAGCAAGCCGGGGGCAGGGCGATTGCCGCTCAAGCCGATGTTTCGCAACCGGACGAGGTCGAGCGGCTCGTCAACTCGGTCCGCGAGCAACTCGGTCCGATCGACATCCTGATCAACAACGCCGGCATCTTTGACCGTATCAGCCACGAGGAGACCGACTGGGAACTCTGGCGGCGTACTATCTCGATCAACCTCGATAGTGCTTTTCTCGTCACCTGGGCCGTCAAGGAGAGTATGATTGAGCGGAAATTTGGCCGCATCGTCAACATTTCCTCGATCGCGGGATTGCGCCCTCGGGGTATGGCGATTGCTTATGCCGCCAGCAAGCATGGCATGATCGGCTTTTCACGTTCTGTCGCCGAAGCACTGGCACCGCACAACATCCGAGTGAATGCTGTTGCGCCAGGCCTGATCGACACTGAGATCCTGGATCATGTCGATGATGCCGACTTGCAGGCGCTTGTCGACGCTACCCCGATACCCCGGATTGGGACCGTCGAGGATATTTCGCGGCTGGTCTTCTTTCTGGTATCTGATCAGAGCGACTTTATCACCGGGCAGACGGTGGTGGCCAGCGGTGGGCGAGTGACCTTGCCATAGTCGCGCCTGCTGTCCCTACTTGTGTCGATCCACAAATTCATCCGTCTCGGCCGGGGCGAATTTCTTGAAGGGCCAGCCCCAGATGTTCTTGCGAGAGTCTGGCGCATGGACCTGGCGACTGAGCGTCGAGCCACGCACGATCAGGAACCCAAAGGCAAGCGTCAACGACATCATTAAACTGATGGCCACAATCCTCGCTTGCATCGGATCATCGATCTCAACGAGGCCCAGATAGCGATCCCACAGATAATGAGTCAGCATGGCCGTGCCAACACCGCCAGCCAGCCACAAGGGCCAGCCTGGCGACCGATTGGGAAATCTCGCCAGGCCGATACCATAGCCGCACAGCCCGCCCCACATCGCGTGCAGAAAGAGTCGGATCGCTTCCACCGGCAGGACCGCCAGGGATGCCTGTGGATCCTCAGAGACGTAGAAGATCGACTCGCCTATACCGAAGCCGAGTCCCACAAAAGCGCCATAGATCAGGCCGTCCATGGGGTCATTGAAGAAGCGGCGGCAGCCGAGCGAGAACAGTACGACGGTCAGCAGTTTAAAGGACTCTTCGAAGACAGCTGCTGCGATCGACCCTCGGACCACTGTCCATCCTCCCCGCGACTCAATGAATTTGTCTTCCAGGCTACCCACGATGGAGACGGCAGCGGCACCCAGGACAACGGCCACCGCAAGCAGCACCAGGGGCTCGCTATCGTACATGTCATAGCGATAGACCATGGCGGCAATGCCGAGGCCACAGAGCAGCATGGCCAGGTAGATGATCACGACAGCCCTCGCAGGTGTCTCATTTATTGAGCTGGTAGATTTCGTATGGCTGGCAACAGGGATTGCCTCGCGTGACATGCATCTGTTGCTGCTCAACATCCACAATAATTGAGAAGACGCTGGTCATGAAACCAAAACGGGGATCATCATTCGGGTGCCGACAGATCGAACGGGGGTGATCCTGGTGGTCGGCCAGGGCCTGCTTCAGCTGCTCTATCGACAGCGGTGAGCGTGCTTCGAGTACCAGCTGGTCAATGCGAGCTTTTCTTGGCCCCGATTCAATCAGCTCCGGAAAGTCGGCATTAATCTTTGTCAGTTCCGGGTGCAGACAGTGGTTGGTGTGCGTCAAGGCGATCTTGTCTTGCAGGACATGGACATCGTCGACGGTGATTTCCAGGTTGGCCGGCCCCTCGGGTGTGGCCATCATCATATTGGCCGGAATGGCTCGCTCGGCTCGACGTACGGCATCAACGGCGTCATTGAGACTGGTCGTTTCGAAGACGCCACGCAGCGTGAAATAGTGCGGCACACCGACCGGCTTGCTGGGAGCAGGCAGGGTGTTGACGCAGACGCCGATTCCGGCGTCATTGAAACCGAGGTAGGAGATCAGTCCGGCCTGGGTGACAGTCATCAAGGCCGGCTTGCCGACTGGCCGCCGTGTCAGCACGATGGTGAATTCGTCGAGGGCAGGATCATTATCCCAGTTCTGAGCAACAATGGACCGTCCAGCGGCAACTGCAGAACCGTCCACCGAAAGGGCCGTGCAGGCGTGGTCCATGCCCTCCACAAACTGGTTGCGGACCTGCAGCAGCATCACGTCTTCGAGGCTCAATCCACTCGCTTCGGCAACTCCGCGACACTCCTCAACCATCTCGGCAGAGTACTGCTCGGCACAAGCGGTGGAGTCACGGGACACTGCCAGGGCCGTGGCCGGGGAGACGTTGACAGTGCGGTTGACGCTCTCCAGAGCCATGGCGTGGAAGCCGCGAACAAGTTCGCCGACCGCCTCACCAATCTGCCGGCCCATTTCACGCGGAGCCCCTTCAACTTCGACTTCACGGTAACGCGTCGGACTGTCGTTCATTGAGCTGACCGCCTTTGCCTGGCAGGTGCTGCCAATACCGATTCAGCGTATCGAAGTTTTCCCGTCTTGCCTTCAAAGTACTGGAAGATCACCTGGGGACGCGGAAAAGCGATCCAGCGAGTTCCGTCGGCCTGTTGCGGGTTGTTGTAGACATTATTGATTTGCACCACGCAGTAGGTCGGATGGTGCAACTCGGTGCGAGGAATGTCGTTACGAAAGTGCGTCGACCAGCGGATATCGACGCCGCGGGGTCCGTACTTGAAGTAACCATTGGCTGGCCGGTCCCCTTCATCGGTATTCCAGTGGTTGTTGGAATTGTGAGGCCCGGAGGCGAACTCCCAGACATTGTCTGTGATCTTGCATACAAAGCTGTTATGCAGGTCACCGGTCAACACAAAGACCGGCTTCTTCAACTTGTCCCAGTTGTCGATCAGCTTCTCACGCTCGTCATAGAACACGGTCCAGGCATCGTCCTTGTTCGTCGTCCGGACCTTGCCGCCACCGACATGCGGCAACATGAAATTGACGCTGGAGACGACAAACAGGAAATCAGCGTCGCTGTTCTTCATCCCCTCCAACAGCCACTCACGCTGCTCGGCTCCCAGCATGGAGATGCCTTTCTTGTAGGGATCCGACTTGTCGTGCATTTCACGCTGACCGCGGGTATCGCAGACGAAGAAGTCGCAATTGCTGATCCGCATGCGAAAGTACGACTTGCGGCCGATGGAGTAGGACACGGTATCGTCTTCGGGCGGTGCCGGTTCGATCCTCAGGCGGTGCTTGTCGAGCACCTCAACGATGCGGTAAACCCCAGCATCGGCAATCCCACCGACGTCATCGAGGGCATTGTCATTGACCCCGGCGGTCTCGGTACCCCAGTGGACGTGCAGGTTCGTGGCGCGGTCCAGCTCGAGGGTACTGAAGTCGGCCTGCATGTCTACCAGCAGGTTGCTGCCACCCTTCAGAACCGCATGTCCGAAACGGATCTGCTGGGGATGACTGAGCGGATTGCTCCAGCCCAGGTAGTCGTACCAGGCTCTCACACCTATATCTCGGAAGACAGCACGGCGATCCCGTAACCCCGGCGTGCCCGCTCCCCAGACGTCGTTCAGGATCTCGTGGTCGTCGTAAGTAAAGAAGGAGGGAATATCGCGATGCCAGGTTGTCAGGTTGGGTCCCTGGTTAAGGAAATGCTTATAGTTCTGCCAGACTCCGACGATCGTGGGAGCAACATCGATCACCGCTGGCGAGGGACCGTCCCCGATTCCGACCTGGCTGCGCCAGTCGGCTGGCGAATAATCTCGCTGGGTTTCATACAGCCAGTCTCCGTTGAGAATGGCGAAGTTAATATCATCCTTGAGCGTACGGTGCATGGTGGCCAGGGCGGGTAGGGCAGGGCCGCTTCCCTGGCCCGGATTCTGGTTATTGCCGCAGGCATACTCGAACTTGAAATTGAACAGGCCGCGAGGGTTCAATTCAGCGTCAACGTGGTCGCTGGCAGAAGGAAGAGTGCGAAAAGAGCCTTTGCGGTCGGTCTTCTCCGTCAGGCCGGCCAGCACAACCTTGTAGTAATACTTGGTGTCGGCCGCCAGGTCTTTAAGTTCGACCCAGCCGGTATTGTCATGCCCGTAGGCGGTCTCCACTTCGGCACTCGTCTGAGTCAGCTCAGCTGGCGAGGTCCCGTAGATCACAGCAAGCCTGCCTGGCTTGGCGGTCCGTGCCCAGACGCCAACTCCACTGGAACTCAATCTCCCCAGAATCGGGCCATGGGAGATATGGTTCAGCTGCACTTCCTGGGCTGTCATCACGCTGCTGAAGCAACTGGCTAACATGACCAGCATCAACAATCGAAGATTCTCACGATAACGCATGCCATCACTCCTCGAGGTCACTTGGATTCATTACTGCCAGGCTTCTCATGGCTCACCTGGTTAGCTTCTGCCCGGGACCACTCACGACCCTGCCAGGTATCACGCTGCTTCATCCTGCTGTCGATTTCTGACAGCACGCCCGGTTTGTCCCGGCACCATTCGGGAGCCACCAGGAAATCACCAGGCGCTTCGCCACTGATCCGTTCAATCACCATGCTGGGCGGAATCCATTCGAGGAAGTCCACCACGGTCTCAATATAGGCATCACGCTCCATCAACGTGACCTCACTGGCGGCTAACTGGTCAGCCAGTGGGGTGTTCCTGACGGCATAGAGATTGTGGATCTTCACAGCTGCCACGTCCAGCGCGGCAACTTCATGCGCCGTCTGCATCATCATTTCATGTGTCTCGCCGGGCAAGCCAAGAATCACATGCAGGCAGACCTTGAGATCGCGGGCATGCGACCGCTGGACAGCCTCGCGAGTCAGCTGGTGATGATGCCCCCGGTTCATCCAGTCCAGCGAGGCGTCGTGCATGGTCTGCATGCCATACTCGACCGACAGGTACGTTCTCGCGTGATAGCTTACCAGCAGGTCGAGTACATCATCCGCAACGCAATCCGGCCGAGTGCCGATCGCCAGGCCAACGACCTCGGGGTGAGCCAGTGCCAGATCGTACAACTCTCGCAATTTATCGACGGCGGCATAGGTGTTGGTTGCCGGCTGGAAATAGGCGATGAACTGCTGGCATTTATAGCGACGCTTGAGTCGGCGAATGCCCTCGTCGATCTGGTCAGTGATATCTCGCTGCGGAATCCGGCGACTGGGGCTGAAGCTACGATTATCACAGAAGGTACAGCCACCGGTGGTTACCGTGCCATCGACATTGGGACAGGTAAATCCGGCGTCGATACTGACTTTTTGAACTCGCTGGCCAAATCGCTGTCGCAAGTAGTGATTCAAGCTGAAATAGCGACGCTGACCGGTTTGCCAGTCAAGGGGCGATTCCAAAGTAGGTGGCATAGGGTCGACCGTGTGCATTGACGCCCTGCGGCGCTCTCAAGTAAACTACGCCGCTGGCGACTAGGCCGGGCGCCACGTGGGGTCCCTGTGCCATACGCTGTGCCGGCGGGAGCTTTGGTAGCTCGCATCTTAGATCACTCGATCCGGTCCCTCAAGGGAACCCTATGTTCGGAGAACTCGTACCAATCGGCGGTGGCGACCCAATTCCGCTGCTCGAAAATAAGCTGCTGGTTGGTCGCCGGGAGAGCTGCGAGATCGTGCTGCGATTCGCCAACGTCTCGGCTCACCACTGCCAGCTTTTCATTGAGCACGGCTACTGGTACGTGAAAGACCTGAAGAGTCGAAACGGTACTCGCGTGGCAGGCCAGCGAGTGACACGCAAGCGACTTGATCCGGGCGATGAAATCTGGTTCGCCAAGCACAAGTACACGATCGAGTATTCGCCAGTCGATCAGGGCGCCTCGGGTCCCCCGCCGCCAGACGAGGTAATGATCAGCCAGATTCTGGGTCGCTCCCTGCTGGATCGGGCCGGACTTTCGCGACGCGAAATCCAGGAAGACAAGAAACGCTACGATGCGGCCAGTGATGAAGCAGGCCAGATCAAGGATCCGGACGCGCCGATCTAACCTGTCCTGCGAGGACAGTCTCTTTGCTGCCGCCTGATGAAAGGACAATCGCTGTGCCAGACCAACAACTTGCCCATATCGTCTACTTCACACTGGAAGATAATAGCGACGAACGCATCGAACTGCTGCTCGAGGCCTGCCGGCACTATCTGACCGGCCACGAGGGGACCATCTACTTTTCTGTCGGCAGACTCGTGGCGGATCTGCAGCGGCCAGTCAACCAACAGTTCGACGTGGCACTGCATGTCATCTTCGCTGACCGTGAATCCCATGATCGCTACCAGGTCTCCGAGCGGCATGTCGAGTTCATCGAGCAGAACAAGGCGAGCTGGACCGAAGTGCGGGTCTTTGACGCCTATCTCGCTTGACCTGCTGCACCAGGCGACCGAGTCAAGATTGTCAGCAGCGTGACGCATGGCATATAACGTATGACAACTGGCAACCACCATTGTGGCCTGCCAGCAGCACCATGCCTTCTCACCACGGACCCCGCCACAAGGATCTGATCATGCCTCGTTGCTTGCACCGCTGCTGCCTGACTACTCTCACCCTGCTGTGCACACTGGCAAGTGTCTCCATCGTCGGCGGCCAGGAATACAAGGGCAACTGGCCTCAATGGCGCGGCCCTTTGCGCGACGGCCAGGCAGCCAGCCGGGGGTTACTCGCCGAGTGGCCGAAGGACGGGCCAACCAGGCTCTGGCAAGTCGATACCGTCGGCGTGGGGTATTCATCGCTGGCTGTCGTGGATGGAACGATTTACACGCAGGGGGACATCGACGGAGTGGAGCATGTCATCGCACTGGATGCGACAACCGGCAAAGTAAGCTGGCAAGTTCAGCCGGAACCGGTCGCGCAGTTACTGACCACACGGATTTCCAGCGAATTCGAACAGCATGACAAGGATGCCGACGGTCTCCTCAGTGAAACCGAGGCATTGGCCGCATTTGGTTGGCAATTCAACCAGTACGACAAGAAAGCCGACGTCGCTGCCAACCAGGCTGAGCGACTCGCCAGGGAACGCACAGCGCGAATCATGCCAATCGTCGACCAGGACAAGGATGGTCGCTTGACGTTTGCTGAAGTCGGCACGCTGTTCCGGGGCCGCGGCAATCTGCTGGCCGATATCGACCGCACGGACCCCGATGCCGACGTCGAGATTCTGGCGTCCAACCGAGCCGCCGCCCTGCTGGCGGAACTTGACAAAGATAAGAATGGGCTGATTGACCGTGATGAAGCACGACGATCGGCAGTCGATCGCCTCTTTAACCAGATGGACAAACGAGATCCGGATACCAATAAGGGAGACAATAAACTGTTGCTGGAAGAGATCTGCGGATTCTTCATCGCCTCCGAAAAAGGCAAGGATGGCGTCATCTCCGCCGAAGAGCTGACCGCCTATTATGTCGCGCGACACCCGTTGGCTGACGGCATATTAACAGCGGACGAGTTGCGGGGATTCTTCGGTGGCTACCGCAATGGCATGGGAGACGGGCCGCGTGGGACGCCGACCGTCGATAATAACCGTGTTTACGTGGAAGGTGGCAATGGCGATCTGACCTGCCTGGATGCTGAGACGGGTAAAACAATCTGGCATACGAATCTCAGCCGTGACCTCGGTGGCAACCGACCCGGCTGGGGTTATTCCGAATCTCCCTTGGTCGAAGGTGACCATCTCATTGTCACGCCAGGAGGCAAGGCGGGCGCGGTGGCCGCGTTGGACAAAACGACTGGCGACGTGGTCTGGCAGAGCAGCAGTTTTACAGACGGGGCGCATTATGCCTCGGCCGTCGCTGCCGAGATTGGCGGGATCCGACAGATCGTGCAATTCACTCGTTCGGCGATGTTTGGCCTGGATGTCAAGAATGGCAAGGTGCTTTGGAAGTACTCCGGGGCTAACAACGGTACGGCCAACTGTGCTACCCCGATCGTCTACGACGATCGCGTCTTTGCTTCGAGTTCTTACGGAACCGGCGGCGGGCTGGCCAGGATTACCACAGACGCTGACACTGGCATGCAGTCAGCCAGCGAAGTCTATTTTGACAAGAAGATGGCCAATCACCATGGCGGTATCATCATGGTGGGCGAGCACATGTATGGATTTGGCAGTGGCGGCTTGATCTGCATGCACTACCTGACGGGCGAAATTGCCTGGCGTGCTCGCAGCGTCGGCAAGGGTTCGCTGATCGCAGCGGACGGCAGGCTGTACCTGCTTAGTGAAGGCCACCAGCTGGCCCTCGCAGAACTGACGCCCGAGGCTTACCGGGAGCACGGTCGCTTTTCGCTACCGTCACATGGCCGACCAAGCTGGGCGCACATGGCAATCTCGGATGGAGTGCTGTTTGTGCGCGACCAGACGTCGCTGACTGCTTTTGACATCCGCCAAAAGTAGCGATTGGAAATCAGCAGCTCGTCACCCGATGATTGCTCAGGATGAAAGCAGGTCCAGTGCCTGCTCACGACCCGGTGCCGGCCAGGCAGACTCGGGAGCCCGTTATCAACCGTACCGTAGCGAACACTTGCTGCACTGCACTCTGATCGCAGCGACGAAACATCGCAAAACGGAAACACCTGAAAACGGCACGTGAACGCATGGGCGACGTTAAGGTACCTTCAGCTCAAACGATGCGGGGGTGTGGGTAAAACAAATCAGGCCCCTCCTTAACCGCGACCAGCTCCTGAGGGACACATTCACAAAGCATCCCCCGCCTCACTCGCAGCCAGCCCGTTGCTGTTTTCCACTGGCAGATCTGGCAAGCTCTAGAGTTGCCGATCAAGAGTTCGATAATTGATCGCCTCGCTGACGTGCTCGACCTGCAGTTCATCCAGACCTTCCACGTCGGCGATCGTCCGGGCCACTCGTAGAATCTTGTCGTAGGCCCGAGCTGAGAAGCCAAGTTGTTCAAGGCTGTTCTTCAGCCGTCTCTGTCCTGCCCGGTCGAGTTTGCAGTGCTGACGTGTCTCACGCGTTGTCATCTGTGCGTTGAGGCGAGTCGCCTGGCCTTCGAAGCGAACTGCCTGGCGCCGCCGAGCTGATTCAACCTGGCTGCGCATGTCCTGGCTGCTAACACCGCCTGATTCGGCAGACAGTTCATCGTAGGCGACGGCGGGAACTTCAATCTGGATGTCGATTCGGTCCAGCAACGGCCCGCTGATCTTGGCCATGTAGCGTTCGACCTGGGTGGGCGTACAGCGGCAGCGTTGCCGCGGGTCAGTGCGATAGCCACAGGGGCAGGGGTTGAGTGCCGACACGAGCATGAAGGCAGCTGGGAAAGTGGTGGTCTGCAGCGCCCGAGAGATGGTCACCTGGCCATCTTCGAGTGGCTGTCGCATCACTTCCAGGGTACGGCGTGAGAACTCGGGCAACTCGTCAAGGAACAACACGCCGTTGTGCGCCAGGCTGATTTCACCGGGGATCGGGACACGGCCGCCGCCGACCAGACCGACATCGCTGATCGTATGGTGAGGAGCCCGAAAAGGACGGTCCACAATCAGGGACATGCCATGTTTCATCTTTCCCACGGAGCTATAGATGCGAGTGGTTTCCAAAGATTCGTTACTGGAGAGCCAGGGAAGAACGGTTGGAATACGCTTGGCGAGCATCGTCTTGCCCGACCCGGGCGGTCCGACCATCAACAGGTTGTGACCGCCGGATGCTGAAATGACCATCGCCCGCTTGGCCATTTCCTGGCCTCGCACATCGGCAAAATCAACTCGGGCCTCCGTTGTTGCTGAGGAAGGCGTTGGCAGGGACACAGGGATCGGCTCAAGCGGGTGGGTGTCAGCCAGGAATGCAGCCGCTTCAACAAGTGTCCGGACCGGCAGTACATCAACTGCCTCGACGACGGCAGCCTCATGGCCATTGCAGGAGGGAACCAGCAACCCCTGCAGGCTCGGTTGCTGAGATGCAGCCATCGCCATGGAAAGTGCACCGCGGACTCCACGGGTGTAGCCTTCCAGAGACAGTTCACCCACGACGGCGTGATCCTGGGCGCGGGCCAGGTCAATCTGTCCGCTGGCAGCCAGGATGCCCAGGCAGATTGGCAAGTCGAAGGAGGCCGCCTGTTTGGGGATGCCAGCCGGAGCGAGGTTGATCACCACGCGAGCACCCTGGTCGGGATAATAGAAGCCCGAGTTGGAAAGGGCGCGGCCGACCCGATGCGTACTTTCACGGACCGCCGCCTCGGGCAGCCCGACCATCGTGGTACTGTTATCGGTAGCAGAAGAAACGTCGACTTCGACTTCCACCGGCAGAGCGTCAATCCCAACCATGGTAAAGGTTTGCAAACGGGCGAGCATGGCGAACCTCGTGATTCCGTGGAAGACGGTAAACTCAACGAGGTCATTGTGGACCGCCGGTGGGCTCGCTCAATGGCTGACAGGCAGACCGTGCGGCAGTCGATGACATGCTGTTGTCAGTCAATGACGGCAAGCGAACCACACGTCATCGATCGGTCTACGAGTCCTGCTCCTGTTCCGGTCGGGAGCCATCATCGGTTCCGTCTGTGGATGCCATGATTCCTCCCTGTGCTTGGAACCTCAACCTGTCCTGGGATTTCATTGCATTGCATCTGCAGACCGACATGCTCGCTCGGCCTGCTAACAACTGTCGCCTTTCGGCTTGGTAACATCGACCGTTGGGTCGATAAAGAACCAGCAGGCCGCCGCAGAAAAGTAGATCCCCGCGAACAGCAAGAGCACGATATTCCAGTTTTCGGTGGTGTGGAAGATCCAGCCGATCACCACGGGACAGAGTGCTGCTGCAAAGTTGCCAGACATATTCATGATCGCATAGACCTTGCCAACATGCTGGCCACCAATGTCGATGGCCACCGACGTCGCACTGGGACCGCCGAGCGACGCAAAGAACGCGCCCGCCGCCATCAGGGAAATCGCCAGCGGTACGGACGTGACAAAGAATGCTGTGAAGATCAGCGAGCCACAGACTACCTGCCCGCCAGCACCCAGCAGTGCTCGGCTGCGGCGCAGATTGTCCATCCGCCGATAGAGTCGATCTGCCAGCACGCCGCCCAGCAGCACACCCAGCATGGCAGCAGCCAACAGTCCACTCTGCATCCAGCCGGACTTCTCAATCGATAAGCCCCGTGTCTTCTGCAAAAAACTGGGGAACCAGGTGGCAAAGAAGATATACCCGGCCGCTCGAAAGGATTGCTGTGCACAAATGAACCACATCGTGACGTGGGAAAACACATGCTTCCACGGCGTGGGCGAGTGCGCCGCCTCGACAGAGACTTGATCCGACGGTCGTTGTTCAGAATCCGCTGCAGCAACTGGTCGTTCCTCGAAACGAAGAAAGAACCAGGCAGCCCAAATCAGCCCCGGCACAGAATAGAGCATAAAAACCCATCGCCAGGAGATCTGCTGGCCGAGCATCCAACCGGTCAGGGCCGCAGTCGTGATGGCTCCCAACTGCATTCCGCCCGCCACAGTTCCCTGACCCACTCCTCGCTCATCCACCGGTAGCCATCGTCGCATAACCAAGGCCGAACAGGGGAAAATGCCAGCCTGGGCAGCACCCATCACCAATTGAGCGACCAGCAGGAAAACAAACGTCGTGCTGAGCCCAGTCAGCACCATAGCCAGCGACCAGGCAACTGCGAACAAACTCAACGCCCGGCGGTTACCCCAGGCATGCCCCAGCCAACCACCCGGCAACTGAAAGAATGCATACGACCAAAAAAACGTGCCCATCAAAATGCCGGACTCGATTTTATTCAGCCCCAGCTCGGCACTGATCGTGCTTTCGGCAACACCCAGCGGCTGCCGACAGAGGTAGGCAATCGCCGCGGCCAGGGAGAGTCCCACGATAACTCGAGCGCGGAGAATAGCAGAGGATTTCAAGTCAGATATCCTGTGAAGGCCAAAACCAACGATCTATTTTACCCGAATGCCGAGTGCTTAGGAGTTAGTGGTTAGCGGCTTACGGTCTTTCCCTTAACGCATTTCTTTTCATTGGGTACCCGCTGCTCATGACGAGTCGACACAGACGCCACTGACCGCACATCCTATAATGACCTGTCGGATATCAGCCGGGCTCAGCACGACGCATTGTGATCCCCCCGCCTATGACACTCTCTACCGTCCATCGCATGCGATCTGCCTGGCATTCACCGCTGTTGGCACTTTCACAAATCGCTCTGTTGTGTCTGGCCGGTACGGTTGTCGCCCAGGACAACCGGCCTCCCCGGGTCGCACGCGGGCTGCAGGCCCTCTACACGTTTGCCGCGGGCGAGGGCACCACGATCCACGACCGATCCGGTATTTCCCCGCCGCTGAACCTGAAAATCGAGAATCCACAGGCCATCCGCTGGAACGAGGGATCACTGCTGGTGCAGTCAGGAACAAGGATCGCTTCTACCGCTGCTGCCAGCAGGCTCAGTGACTTGATCAAGCGGACTGGAGAGCTCACCGTCGAGGCCTGGGTGCTACCAGCCAACCTGGACCAGGAGGGTCCTGCCCGGATCGTCACACTATCTTCTACTGCCAGCCAGCGCAACTTTACGCTCGGGCAGGAATTCAACAAGTTCCAGATCCGCTTGCGCACGTCCGCAACCAGCACAAATGGGATGCCCGCGACGGACACCTCGGCCGACAGCGTCCGCCGCAGCCTGACGCAGATTGTCTACGCACGGGATACGACGGGCACAGTACGCGTCTATATCAACGGCCGACCGGAGACGATCAATCGAATTACCGGCTCTCTGGCCAACTGGGACAGCACATACAAGCTTCTGCTGGCCAACGAGGCCAGCGACGAACGACCCTGGCTCGGCACCTACCACCTGGTTGCCATCTACGGTCGCGCCCTCTCCGCGGACGAGATCACAACGAACTTTCGGGCGGGAGCCGCGGCCGGCGCTGTCGACGAGGCGATGCTTGCCGAGCAGCGCAAGGCCCACTTTTTTACGACCCGGATTGCTCCGCTGCTGGCCAATAAATGCCTCGACTGTCATGACGCGGCAACTCGCAAGGGCAAGCTGAATCTGGCTGCCAAGACAGCAGCATTCAGCGGTGGCGAAAATGGCAAGGTCATTATTCCTGGCAGATCGGCTGACAGCCTGCTCTGGCAACTGGTCGAATCAGACGATATGCCAGCCGACGGTGAACCGCTCACGGCCCAGCAAAAATCCGACATCAAGCAGTGGCTGGACGAAGGCGCCAGCTGGTCCATCGACACAATCGATCCGGCGGTCTTCACCCGCAACCCAACTGCCGCTCAGAACTGGCTGCGGCGACTGACGCTTCCCGAGTACATCGAAACGGTCCGGGCTGCCGTAGGCGTGGACATATCGACGCAGGCCTGGAAGCAGATTCCTCGCGACCTGCGGGCCGACGGGTTCAGCAACACGGCTTACAACCTGGCGGTCGACCTCAAGCACATTGAAGCCTACTCGCGATTGGCGGAGATCATCGTGGAGCGTATCGACGCGCTCAAGTTTGCTGCACGATTCTCACGCAGCCGCAGCCTCTCAACGGACGACACGATGCGTGAGTTTATTGCCTCGATGGGCGAATGGCTGTTGCGCGGACCGTTGGATGAACGCGAGATCACCAATTACAGCGGTATCGCCACCACGGTCGCCAGTGCAGGCGGTGATTATGAAGAAGCCGTTCGCTTCATTATCGAGGCGATGCTGCAGTCACCACGTTTTGTCTATCGGGTGGAAAATCAGCTGGGCGATGGCACCGCCTGGCCTATCAACGATTACGAGCTGGCTTCACGCCTCAGCTATATCATCTGGGGTGGCCCACCGGACCAGGAGCTGCTGCGAGCTGCTGGTGCCGGCGAACTGCAGGATCCCACCCGACTCGAGGGGCAGGTCAGCCGCATGTTGGCGGACCCGCGGGCCATCGATCACTCCTCCCGCTTCGTCGTCGAGTGGCTCGATCTCGATCGCCTGGAGAATCTCAAACCCAACGCCACGAGGTTTCCTGGCTGGTCCAACGAACTCGCCGCGGACATGCGCGCTGAGACAGTCGCTTTCTTCAAGGAACTGGTCTGGGAACAGAAGAAACCGCTGACTGATCTTTTCAACTCCCAGTTCACCTATGCCACTCCGCTCCTGGCCCAGCACTACGGACTCGATAGCAACGGCCCCGGGCTGGTCCGCTATGATCTCTCCGCCACGCCGTCACGAGGTGGGCTGCTGACCCAGGGCAGCATTCTCACGATCGGTGGCGATGATGCTTCGATGGTCACGCGGGGCTTGTTCGTGATGCATGACGTACTCCGCGGTGTGGTCAAGGACCCGCCGCCGGGTCTGGACACCACACCGGTCCCATCCAAACCGGGCCTCTCACAACGGATGATCGCCGAAAAGAGAATTGCCAATGTCGCCTGCCGCGGCTGCCATTTGAAATTCGAACCACTCGCATTCGGACTCGAGCACTACGATGGCATCGGTGCTTTCCATCAAAAGGATGAACACGGAAATGAACTGCGTAGCGACGGGGAAGTTCTCGTACCGGGTACCGCACAGTCGATAGAGTACACGACGCCGGCTGAGTTGATGGACCTGCTGGCTGCCAGTAACCGTGTTCGCCTGACGATCAGCTGGAAACTGACTCAGTTTGCCATGGGTCGCCCCCTGCTGGCAGCAGATGCTGCCATTGTTGAGAAGATAGACCAAGCTGCCGCCGAAGCGGGTGGTACTTATACCAGCCTGGTCACGGCGATCGTGATGAGTGACCTGGTCCAAAAAACACGTACCGAGGCACCGCGGGAGAACGATGACAAGTGACAGAAAGCTGGCCAGCCATTTTACCTTCCGTGGTCAGTATGAAAGTCGTTATCATCGATTAACTGGAGTCAGCTGATGAACAACAGGCAATTCAACCGGCGCACGCTTCTCAAGGGAATCGGCGGCGTCACGATTGGCCTTCCGCTGCTGGAAGAGATGCTCCCCTCCGCCCGGCTCTCGGCGGCAGAGGGCGATGTGCCGGCACGAGCGTTTAACATCTTTTTCGGCCTTGGAATCCCCGCGCCACTGCAGACCGAGGGGTTCGACGGCGTGCTGGAGCCGCTCAAGCCGCTGGGCGACAAGCTGCTGATCATGCGCCAGGTGAATCAGCTGCGCTGTGACGAACGTGGAATCAATGCTCACTATGACGGAGCCTCGGGGGCCTTCACAGCCGAACCTCCGGATGGGGAAGCCAAGTCGGGCGGTCCGTCGATTGACCAGGTCGTGCGCAAGGGCCTTTATCCCGACGGGCTGCCAGACGGGATGGTACCGACCTTGATTGGCGGCACATTTTTCCGTCGCAGTCGCGTCGGTCGGTACGTCCACAGCTATAACCATGACGGCACGGTGGCTGCCACTATGCAGGAAAAGCCGCGCGACGTGTTTGATCGAGTTTTCGGAGCGATTTCGCTGGCCGGCAGCGAAAAAGACGCCCGCAGGATTCGGCTCAAGCGGTCCGTGCTCGATTCGGTCGTCAACGACTATCGCTTTTATACCGGCGCCAACTCGCCACTCGGTTCCGCCTCGCGCACGCGGGTCGCCGACCACCTCGATCGGATTCGCGAATTCGAATTGCGTGCCTTCGCCGGCAAGAACAAGGATCCCAGGGCGCCGAAACTACCCGGCCGGTCAACGATTCCGCATGGTGGTCCCTCGGATCCGGGCGGGCAGGGCATCGACATCACGCTTGAGGACCTGACAGCCGAATGGCGTTTGCTGGCCGACCTGTATGCACTTGCTATCCAGACCGACCGTGTTCGATTCGGTTCATTAACGTTTCTTGCCGCCGGTGAGCGGATACGGCTGACCGGAGAATACGAGTATGACGGCCGTAAGCTCTGGGATTTTGATGACGCCCGACAGCAGAATGCCAGTGGCGATCAGGGGTGTAGCCACGAATGGTGGCACAAATTCAATGAGAGTCGCAAGAACGAGGCGCTGCGTGCCCACGCGCACATGAAGATGCGTGAGGTCGCCTATTTTCTTCATCGTCTCAACGACGATGACTCACGAGATGCCAATGGCGGGACAATCCTGGACAACTCGCTGATCACGATCTCCACCGAATCAGGCGACGGGCGTCATAATGATGTCAAGCGGGAGTTATCCGGAGTATTTCACGCGATCACGGCTGCCAACGGCGTGTTCAAGACCGGCCAGATCATGGATATCGGGGCCGATGGCCTGGACGTCTACAACACCATGATCGGCGGAATGAAAATCGACGACAAGCTCGGTCCAAAGGAACGCCCGATCGAGCATGTGGACAAGATCCTGGCCTGACCGGAGGCCCTGGCTACAATTCCACTCGCGGAACAACTCGCTCAGCAGCGCCGTCCAGTTCGAAGTAGCTATGCGGCTTGTACTTGAACATCCCCGCGACGAGATTCATCGGGAACATCCGGCAGAGTTGATTCCATTCGCGCACATTGGCGTTGAAAAAACGCCGGGCGGCCGCGATCCGATCCTCGGTGTTGGCCAGCTCTTTCTGCAGAGCAAGAAAACCCTCGCTCGCTTTCAGCTCCGGATAGTCCTCGCTGATCGCAAACAACCGCTGCATTCCGATCATCAGCGCCGACTCGTCAACCGCCTGTCCAGCGGCCGAACCGGTATTTTCCCGCGCCTTGTTGCGCAACTCGATGACACGCTCAAGCGTCTCGCTTTCATGCTTGGCATAGCCTTTGACTGTTTCGACCAGGTTCGGAATCAACTCATAGCGACGCTTCAATTCCACATCGATATCAGCCCAGCTTTCCATCCGATGCTGCTCGATCCGGTTGAAGCGATTGTAGATCACCATCAACCACATCAGCGACAGCAGGACGACGACGCCGAGGATGATCAGGGTTAGCACCATAATTGCATTTCCAGACTAAGAGAGTGGCTGCCCAGTTCATCGGCACTCGGTCAACTCAGCGACTCCTGCACGTGATCGGGCCAGTGGTCGAAGAACTCCTGGGCCCAGCCGATAGTAGCGCGAAACTGTGCGGGGCTCCATGATCTCTTGCCATCGGCAAACAGACCACGTCCATTCTCAATGTCGATCGTCGGTGCGTCCGAGTTGAGCAGGAATTCAATCATGCGAGGATCGATCACATCGTAAGCGAACCGCTTGTCGCTACTCTTGACGAAGAACCGCCGGCTGAACTCGGCTGACTCAAAATCGATGTCATCGAAACCCAGCATCCCCTTGAGCTTGTCGAACATCCCCTCGCGCCGAATCACCAGCGACGGAACCTGCCCGAACGGCAACTCAAGGATCAGGTAACTGAATCGATATGTCGTGGTCGAGGAGCTTTTCCCATTATGGGAAGTGACCTTGTAGGTGAAGTCGCCCATCTTGGCGGAGTAGGCCTTCTCGTCGATCGTCAATTCTCCATACATCGAGTTGTACGAATAGCGGCTGTGGCCCCGACGAAAGATCTCAAAGTGGGCAAACTCCTCATCATGTGAGTCATCGCGATCCGGATAGAATTTCCAGCCAAGCTGGCTGGCCAACGCCGCCAGTTCTTCACGACGACGCTTGGCAGCCAAATGGCTGTAATAGCCCAGCGCTGCTGCCATGACGCAGAAGACCACGATGTACAGGAAAATCTGTGACTCAGGGTTCATCACAGCCTTTCAAGCGACGGTGACAGATTGACATTTTCATCTGCCCGATATCATAACCAAATCCCGGCCATTCACGAATTATTGCGATCAAGAGTATCCAGCAGGTGATCCGGCCAGAGGCCAAAGAACTGCCGAACCCAATTCAGCGTCAGCGTAAATTCCTCCCGACTCCAGCGGCGCTGGCCGTCGGTAAACAAGACCGCTCCTCCTTCCAGGTCAATCAGCGGCGGCTTGGAATCCAGCAGAAGCTCCATCATGGGCTGCGACACGACATCGAAAGCAAATCGCCGGCTGTCACTGTTGACAAAGAACCGCCGGCTGAACTCGATCGACTCAAAATTAATATCCTCCAGCCCGACCTTGGCCTTGAGCTTGTCAAACATCCCCTCGGGGCGAATCAGCAGCTTGGGAATATCGCCAAATGGCAAAACCACCATCAGGTAACTGAACTTTTTGCGATTAACGAACAGAGCGTCATCCGCGCTGTGCTCGCCACCGCTCGCAGACTGATTGATGTACTGAAAATCGCCCATGCGGACTTCACAGTTATATTTGCCTAGCATCAATCGGCCATGAAGTGTGTTGTAAGCACGACGTTCGGTACCCGTACTGAATACGGAGAATTGGGAAAAGTCATAAGTCTGGCTGGCCCACAATTCATGGCGAAAGTCCCAGTCCATCTCCTTGGCAAGGCCAGCCAACTCGCGCCTGCGGGCGCGGTCGCGAAGCATGAAATGGTTGACGAGTTTACCGATCAACAGGGCGACGACAAAAATCACCATGATCAGCAGGAGGACGGAAAGCATCTCTAACATCACAAGCCAATCAATAGACAGCGGTGGGCGTCAGTTGTGCGGCCGAGGGAAACCGTCGTGTCGTGCGGCGCAGCAGTTGTCCGTTCTTGAGCACCAGGACCTGCGCCTCAACACCCCGCCAGCGATCTGCCAGGCGAAGTCCCTCGCTCGGTCCGAGCACGCTGACTGCAGATGCCAGCGCGTCCGCGTCCGTGCCGTTCGGCGCAATTACGGTCACACTACTGCGGCTGGTCAGCCCCACACCGGTCCGCGGGTGAATGATATGCGAATATCGAATCCCGTCTATTTCGACAAACTGAAAGGCATCGCCTGAAGTAGCAACTCCGACCCCGGACAGTTCAACAATGTACTCCGCATATCCCTGTCCGACTCCAGCAATACCAACTTTCCAGCCCGCTCTTCCCGGCGGTGCATCTCCCAGCACGATATCGCCGCCGCAGTCCACCAGGGCAATGGTCACACCGTGCGTCTGCATCGCCTGCAGGGCCGCATCGGCAGCGAACCCTTTGCCAATGCCACCGAGATCCAGCCTCATACCCGCTCGCAGAAACTCTACTGCCTGCTGCCGCGGCAGCAGCCGCAAGAACTGGTATCCGACTGACTCGGCGGCGGTCGCCAGCCGTTCTGGATCTGGCATTTCTCCCTGACGGCGGGCCCGGCGCCAGAGTCGGCTGTACGGCCCCACCGTAATATCAAAGGCTCCCTTTGTGCGACGGGAGACGGTGCGACTGGCGACCAGCACATCCCAGAGATCCGCAGAGACGGCTCGATCCTGTCCAATGCTTGCGGCAGCAACCAGTCGGCTCAATTCACTCTCCGGATCATAGTCACTCATGACCTTTTCCAGCGTGGCTATGCGGGAAAATCCGGCCGCCATGGCCAAGTCCGCCTGAGCCTGATCCGCCGCGTAAATCACGATCACGACCTCGGTTCCCATCTGGGGTCGACGGGCCTCGAATCGCGTCAAATCGGCAGCCGCCAGGCTGGTGATCGAGCTGGTGAGGCAGGCCAGAATCACGCCAATCAGCCGGCACATTCGGCCAAATCCGTAGCTCGTGAGGCCGCTCCTGCGGCTCATCGTTAGACTGAGATTGTGCCTGCTCATTGATGACTGCTCGCCGAACGGTTATCCTTGCTGAGAGGGCTCAACTGGCGGTCCAGACTGACTTCTTGACCGCCGCTTTGACCCCCATTCAACTGCCCGCAACAAGAGATACCATCGTACCCGTTTCAGGAGATTGCCACCAATGGCAGACCAACCCAAGGCAACCGAGACTTCCCGTCGTGGTTTTCTGAAGAAATCATCCATTCTGGTTGCCGGTGGCGTAACGGCCAGCAACCTGCAGATTGCCCGTGGTGCGAATGCATTTGGAACCGACACAATTAATATCGGCCTTGTCGGCTGTGGCGGTCGTGGAACCGGTGCCACCATCCAGGCGATGAACACCTCGGGTGGCGATGTCAACCTGGTAGCCATGGGGGACGTGTTTGAAGATCGCTTGCAGGGCTCACTGCGAGCTGTCAAAGGAAAACACGGTGACAAGGTCAAGGTCACGAGAGACAGCCAGTTTGTCGGGTTTGATGCATTCGACAACGTGCTGCAAAGTGACATCGACATGGTTATCCTGGCGACGCCGCCCGGCTTCCGCCCGCTGCATTTTGAGCGGGCCGTCAAGGCTGGCAAGCACGTCTTCATGGAGAAGCCGGTCGCGACCGATGCCCCTGGCATCCGCCGGGTTCTGGAAGCGAACAAGATTGCCAAGGAAAAAGGCCTGGCTGTCCAGGTTGGCCTGCAACGGCGCCATGAAGTGGCCTATCGCGAGACAATGCAGCAGATCAAGGACGGTGCCATCGGCGACATCGTGCTGGCCCGCGCTTACTGGAACAGTGGTGGTGTCTGGGTTCGCCCCCGACAGGCTAATCAGACGGAACTCGAATACCAGATGCGCAACTGGTACTACTTTAACTGGCTCTGTGGCGACCACATTGACGAACAGCACATCCACAACATCGACGTGATTAACTGGCTGATGGACGGCTTCCCGGTCACAGCCCAGGGTCAGGGTGGTCGCGAAGTTCGCAATGGCGAGGACCATGGCCAGATCTTCGATCACCACTTTGTCGAGTTCACTTATGCGAACGGGACCAAGTTCTTCAGCCAGTGCCGTCATATCCGCAAGTGCTACAACAGCGTGTCGGAACATGCCCATGGCACCAAGGGGCACGCCGACATAAGTGGCGGGAAAATCTTCAGCCCCTCCGGCGAAGTGTCCTGGAAGACCAATGGAGCTCGCGGTGGACACCAGGAAGAGCACCATGACCTGTTCCGCGATTTGCGGGCCGGCAATATCCCCAACGAGGCTGAGTATGGTGCCAGGAGCACGATGACCTCGATCCTCGGACGGATGGCCACCTACTCTGGCAAGGTCGTCAAGTGGGACGATGCCATCAACTCCGAAATTTCCCTGGCAGACTTCGATGCCCTCGCTGACTTTGACGTGGAGGCACCGGTCAAGCCCATGGATGATGGTTCGTATCCGGTACCAGTGCCGGGTGAGTCACGCGTGGTCTAAACAGCCTGGCTGGCAATTCCTGCCAGCTGCACGCAGATAATACTTCAGGATCACATTCCTCCGCAGTTGGCTGCTGGAGGAAGTGCTGAAATGTCATGGCAAGTGACCATCCCCAGCTGGATCTGATTGCTGTTGGAGCTCATCCCGACGATGTGGAGATTGCCTGCGGCGGAACGCTGGCGTCGCTGGTTGATCGTGGTTACAAGGTCGGCATCATTGACCTGACCGACGGCGAGCCAACGCCACTTAGCCCGGGGCCGGAGGTTCGACTGGAGGAGGCCCGTAAGGCGGCCGAGATACTGGGAGTAAGCCGGGTGACCCTGGACCTGCCAAACCGTCGGCTTTTCGATGGTTTTGAGGCACGGGTAGCGCTTGCCAAGGAGTTCCGCAAGTACCGCCCCAAGATCGTACTCGGTTTCGGCGACCGCACCCCACTCGCGTCACCAGACCATTGGCAGGCAATGCTGATTACCGATGCAGCTGTCTTTTATTCCCGCCTGACCAAGTGGCCCGAGCACTTCGATTCCCTGCCGGTCCATACCATCTCGGCCCAGCTCTACTATCGGCTGGCATTTGAACCGCTGGCGATCAGCAGCCCGCTGAGCCGATTTACGGTCGACATCAGCGACACGCTGGAGCGCAAGCTTGATTCGATCCGCTGTTACGCAACCCAGTTTCCGCCGGAAAAAGCATACGTCTTTGACCGCGTGGAAGCGGTCGCTCGGGCAACCGGTGCCGAGGCCGGACTGGCTGCCGGCGAGCTGTTTTTCAATACCCGCCCGATCGTCTCACGAGATCTGGTCACGACCGTGCTGGGTGGTTAACACTGCGGAGTGCAGGGCGAGCCAGAGACTCCACGCCGCTAGTTAGCGTCCGGTAGATTTTGATCCGACTTGAGTGGCACCACATCGTCCGGGACAACAGGTTCCGGTGCAATCACCTCGTCGGGTTCCGGCATTTCTTGCCTGCGGTCGACAGTGATCGCATCGGTAAACATGATCGAGTTGGGCACGTAAATGACCTGGTCGCCGGTCTGCAGCACGGTGTAGCGCAGATCGGTGGAGAGAATCAGCCCTTCGAATGCCTTGACCTTGACATGTTCGCCCGTCCGAACCGGTCGGTAGATCAGTATCAGGACTCCGGCCACAACATTCGAGACAACGTCCTTGAGGGCGAATCCGAGCGCAAACCCAGTCAATCCCAAGCCGGCGATCAAGGCTGTCACGTCGATACCCATGGTAGCAACACCGCAGATGGCACCCACGATCAACAGGGCGGTGCGGGCCACGCGGCCCATGAACCCAGCCAGCTCGTGGTCAACTGCATTCAAGCGGCCGGCCCGAATGATCATCCGCCGGACAATCCCGGCCAGGACCCAGAATCCAAAGAAGACGGAGGCGAAGGTCGAGATTTTGACCGCGATCTGCAGGAACAACGCCAGCATGATCGATCCGGCCGACTGCAGATTCCCGGACTTCAGGCTGTCGAGAAAACCGGGAGCTGAGGTCTGCTGGTCGCCGCCGCCAGCGGCGGCATTGCCGATCGATTGCTGAAGTCCCTTGAGTTGGGACTGCAGGCTATTGAGCCTGTCGATTTGTTCTCCAATGGCGTCATCCTGTGCTGCAAGCGGCATGCTGCTGCCGCTCACGGCAAGAAAAGTCGCCAGCACGATGCCACACATCAGCCAGGTAAATCCGCGCATCGGTACCCACTCCCATTAGTCATAAGACGATCGAGTCGGGAGTAAGTATCACATTCGGCCGCGGCTGTCCACGGCAATTGGCATCCGGCGGATCGATGCCGGCGAGTCAGTCAATCGAGGGCCGCACATCCGGCTCAACCTGGTAACCATCAGCCAGCGAATTGGTCATATTGAAGAGTCCCGCGATGGCCATCACTTCACCAATCAGGTCATCATCGGCACCGGTTTTCTTGAGCGACAACGAGTGAGACATAACACAGTAGCGGCAGCCATTGCTGGCCGACACAGCCAGCGCGATCATTTCCCGAGTGGCGGCATCCAGTCGCGGCTCGCGACCGCTCTGTTCTGGATGCATCCAGTACTTGAGGAGGGTCCAGACGTTTTCCAGCAAGCCGGGATTGGTTGCCATCACGCGCCAGATATTGGGAACAAAGTCGATCCCCTTGGTGGTCATGATGTCCTCGTAGATCTCCTTGACTTTCCCATCTGCCTCTTCCAGCGACACCGGTTTGACGTTGGCTACCTGTTGATCGGACATCGGCCTGTCTCCCTATCTGAAACCCGACGTTGCAGCGTGCGACTGGCCAGTATATACAGCTTGCCTGCGGCCAGACGTGGGCAACTGCTGGAAATACAGTTTCTGGTGGACTATTCTTGTACCGTGAAACGTCCGCGATTGACGGACCGCCCCGTTACTTCTTCCCCACGATCGAAACATGAACAACAACGACCAGCAATCCAATTCCGACTCCGTGAATCGTCGCTCCTTTTTTGCAGCGGCGGCCGTGACTGCCAGCATGTCCGCCATCAGTACAAAGACCGAGGCGGGGCGGCCCTACGGTGACAGCCAGCAGCCGGTGCGGTATCCGGATCCAGACATCGTGGTGCTGGACGATCGGTTTTCCAAATACAAGCTGGGGAACTCAACCATCCAGCGTCTCTATCACAGCAAGCAGATGATCTGGGCTGAGGGCCCTGCCTGGAATGGTGTCGGGCGATACCTGCTATGGAGCGACATTCCCAACAACGTTCAGCTGCGATGGCTGGAAGAAAACGGTGCCGTCAGTGTCTTTCGAAACCCGGCGGAAAACAGTAACGGCAATACCTTTGACTGGCACGGCCGCCAGGTGTCCTGCAAGCACCTCACGCGGCGGGTCGTCCGCTACGAGTATGACGGCAGCAAGTCAGTCTTGGCCGACAAGTACGGTGGCAAGTCGCTGAATGCACCGAACGATGCCATCGTGCATCCGAATGGCGACATCTGGTTCACCGATCCCGGCTATGGTTCCCTGATGGATTACGAGGGCCGCTTGGTGGAGAACATGGACAACTGGCCCCAGCCCTACCAGAAGGAATCGGTTTATCGGATTGATTCCAAGACCGGCAAACTGCACAAGGTCACCGACGACATCTTCAAGCCCAACGGACTCTGCTTCTCACCGGACTACAAGATGCTCTACGTGGCCGACACCGGTGCCAGCCACTACGACGATGCACCCCGTAACATCAAGGTCTGGGATATTAAGGAAGAGACGGATTTGGAGAATGGCCGTGAATTCACTTCCATGATGTTGGATATGGAAGACGAAAACGGAGAAGTTGTCTCGAAGGGCGGATTTGCCGATGGTATCCGTGCCGATCGGGATGGCAATATCTGGGCCAGTGCCGGCTGGGTTGGCGACGGCTATGACGGTGTCCACATCTTCGCTCCCGACGGTACGCGTATCGGCCAGATCATGCTGCCTGAGATCTGCTCAAACGTCTGTTTCGGTGGTAGCAAGCGTAACCGGCTGTTCATGACAGGCAGCCAGTCCTTATATGCCGTCTATGTAAATGTCCGGGGTGGTCATTTGACCTGATGATCGACGGCTGGCAGCCCGGCTGCCAGCTTTTGTCGTCTCAATGCGCCAATGACTCTCACGCTCAACATCCAGCTCGAGCAGGACGAGCAGCCGTTCCGGCCGCCACAGTCAATCTCCGGAACGGTGGTTGTCCAGAGCGAGGCACAACTCGAATGTGAAATGCTGGCGGTAGCGCTGCAGCATGCCAGCCAGGTGCGGGCTGACGATGACACTATCGTGCTGGAACAGGATTACCAGAACACGCTGCTGGTCGATCCAGGCAATCCACAAGCGTGGCTCTCGGGCCAGCAACCCCAGCAGCTCTTCCAGGGAGCATGGGCTCCTGGCCAGTCTCAGAGCTATCCGTTTCAGCTGGAAACTCCCTCCCCACCTGGATATCTGGGAACTCACTTCGAGTTGACCTGGCTGGTCCATGTGCACGCCATGATTCGCAATAGCGAGGGTGAGCAAATTCATTGCACGGCGCTGCAGCGAGTGGAGATCGTGCGTGATACAGCCAGTCCACTTCCGCGCGACACTCCCGCTGCCCTCGACCAGCAGGCGCTAATATCGGCGGCGGCCGGTCCGGAAATAGGCCTCGCCTCCCAGCTGATCTCGCTGACCACCTACCTTGGGATCCTCATCCTGCTGGGGATTCTGCCGCTCGTGTCGGGCGCAGGTATTGTTGCCTTCACCCTTCTCAAGGCGGCGGGAGCCATCGACTTTGAAGTGCTGGGCGGCAACAACGACGCCATCTCGCTGGTCTTCAGTGGTGTCGCCGCGTTTGTTTTTGGCTGTTACATGCTGCCCTTCCTGTGGCGAGCGCGGCACGTTGATGACATGCAACTCTACGTCGCACCGAGTCCCGTGCGGCCTGGCGAGAAGCTTCAATTCGTGGCCATGCTGCACAAGACTTTCCTGGCCGAGGTCGACTTTCTGCAGATCAGGATGCAGGGCATGGAATTTGCCGCCGGCCCAGGTACCGACGAATTACAGCATTCCATCCTCGATGACCAGCTGGAGTTGCCAGCGTCGATCGGTGTTCGCCAGGGACCCTGGCTGATGTATTGTGGTGAATTCGATTTGCCAGAAGACCTGCCGAGCAGTATCCAGGCAGATTTCGGTCAGCTCGAATATCGACTCGAATGCAACGCCCACAACAGGGACGATGACGAGCCGCTGGTGGAGCTTGAGGAGACGATTAATGTTGTCTGATCGATACTGGCTGTCGGCGTTGAGAGCAGGACCTGCTTGAGTATTTCGCACGCATCCCAGACAATAGGCCACCCAGGTCACAACGAATGGACTCACACCCCAGGGAGAACTGAAGCGATGCCCAACCGAAGGATATTCAGCGCGGTCCTTTTCTTGACCCTCTTGTCGATCACCAGCGGCCTAGATGCTCAGCGAGCACCGCACCTGCTCGTCCACGTTGGCACCTACACGTCGGGTGAGAGTGAAGGTATCTACTCCTTCATTCTGGACCTCAGCGCCGGTGAACTGGTCCCGCACGGCGAGGTAACTCGCACAGACAACCCCTCGTTCCTGGCCATGCACCCGAATCACAAATACCTCTATGCAGTTAACGAATCCTCCACCTTCCAGGGCCAGCCTGGCGGAGGCGTGACGGCATTCGCAGTTGATCGTGCAAGCGGCGGCCTGACGATGCTCAATCAGAAACTCTCCGGTGGAGCTGCCCCCTGCCACCTGGTCGTCGACGCGACCGGTCAGAATGTACTGGTTGCGAATTACACTGGCGGAAGTCTCGCATCGCTGCGGATTGAGTCCGATGGCAGCCTCGGCATTACAAGCAGCTTTATCCAGCACACCGGATCGAGTCTCCATGCGCGCCAGGCATCGCCCCATGCGCATTCGATCGACATGGATTACGCCAATCGGTTTGCGATCTGCTCCGACTTGGGCCTCGACAAGGTCCTGCTTTACCGCTTCTCCCCGCGCCGTGGCAAACTGGTCGCTGCTGGTTCTGTCGATACGGCACCGGGAGCAGGACCACGCCACTTTGCCCTGCATCCCTCCGGACGTTTCGGTTACGGAATCAACGAGATCGATCTGACCGTGACGACCTACCAGTACCGTGCAGCCCGTGGTTCACTGCATGCCATGCAGACCCTCTCTACCTTGCCTCCCGGCGAGCAGCGGCAGGAAGGCATGTCCACAGCGGAGATCTACTGCCACCCGTCGGGCCGTTTTGTGTATGGCTCGAACCGCGGCCATGACACGATCGTGGTCTATTCAGTCGACCAGCAGACCGGCAAATTGACCTATGTGGAAAATGAATCGACAGTCGGCAAGACGCCTCGCAGCTTTGGTATCGACCCGACTGGCAATTTCCTGCTGGCAGCCAACCAGGCCAGTAACAACATCTTGATCTTTCGCATCGATCAGCAGACAGGCGAGCTGGAATACACCGGCCACGGTGTTGACTGCCCGACGCCCGTCTGCATCATCTTCACTTTCGCCCCCAGCGGCCAACAATAGAGGACGACGATGCCAGACCGGCTGCCAGTTGCGTTGACCCTGGCGACTGTATTTGCACTCGCCCTGGCTGGCTGCGATCAGTTTTCGGGGGGACAACCCTCGATCATCGGTAGCTGGCGCCCGGTCGCGCCGGATTCTATACAGTCCGTGACCTTTTCCGCCAATGGCACCGTCGTGGTAAAGCAGGCTGGGGAAGATTCAACGCCGCTCGACTTTGCCCTCGACACGTCAACGTCGCCCGCCACGCTAATTATCGATGGCAAGCAGGGGACTATTCGGTTCTTCGAAAACGAGGGCGAGATTGAAATCACGGACGACAGTGGAATCGCCTTGCGATTAAAACCAGCCTCCTGATCCGCTTCACGCCAGCACGTACTTGCGTTTTTCTGTAGCCGCCCAGTACTTTTCAAATTCTTCGCCGTCCGCAGCATCCAGAAAACTGGAACTGACCGCATTGTCGTACCGCGGCGCAGGGCCTGGAATCGGTTCACCCAGCAGACGAGCGAGAAACCTCAGATCATCCGTGTGACCCGACTGGTTGGCGTCATGTCGACAATAGATCGTGGGACCCTGTTGATAGCGGATGCGGACCAGGAATGGCTCATATTCCGGCGCCGCGGTCTGCGCATGATGTTCCAGTTTTCTGAGATCAACGTTGATGCCGAGGCCCGGCCCGTCAGGAACGGCAATTGTGCCATCCTCAATTGCCAGCACCCTGTCTGTAATGTCCTCTCGCCAGAGGTGTGCCAGGTTCACATGGTCCATCGTGGCCGCAGGGAAAACAGCTGCCTCATGGGCGAGAAATGCCTGGTTCAGTTGCCCACCGCATTGCTGCAGCATGATCGGCAGCTCGGCCGCTTCGGCAATTGCCGCCGTCCGGACCGCCTGACCAATCGGTGAATGGCCCGCCATATAACCATCGCAGACACCGAGCTGAATAAAGTCCCTGGGTCCGTGATGGGCCACAATCGGCGTTTCCAGTTCGTCCTGTAGCCGACGCCACATTGCCGGGTCCGTGGCGGTAATCGGGTCCTCCAACCGCCCCACGATTGTGCGCTTGTCCAAGCGGCCCAGTAGTTCACCGATCTGTTCGTAAGGACTGTTCATATTCAGGTCCAGATGGAGCTGAAATCCGTCACTCGCTACCTGTTCCATGGCGGCGACCTGGTCTTCCACATTCTGCACCTGGTCAACGTGGTACTTCAGCCAGCGATAGCCCAACCGCTCGGCCTGCTTGACTTCCAGCGCCATCGCCGCTGGCGGGAGTGAGACTGTCCAGGCAGACACAGGCACTCGGTCTCTGACCTGAGGCCCGATAAGTTTCCAGGCCGGAACATCCAGTGCCTTACCCATCAAGTCGTAGATGGCGATATTCAGCTGCAGCAGCCGGGTGTCGTTAATCCAGTCGAAGGGGCTGGTACCGATGTAAGCGGCCAGCTCCTCGGCCTTCAGCGAATTTGTGCCCCAGTTTTCGCCGAACCCGGTCAAGCCGATGTTCGTCTTCACAACATGAATCGTGCGGGCTCGGATCCGCCCGCCATGGTAACGCCAGAGATTCCGTGCATTGAATTCATGGTACGGCAAGTAGATCTCGTGCGACTCGATCGCTGTGATCTTCAACCGCTCACGCAGGCGACCCAGCGTGCGACGTTCCGCTCGACTCCAGCCCGCACTCAGGGCCAGCAGGCTGGCACTCCCGGCAGCAATGAAATGTCTGCGATCAAGCATTCCTCTTTCCCCTACTCCAGAGATAGTCTCTCAGACCCTAGAATGTGTCGGTTGCACTGCTGGGTTGCGAGTGCATTGTGTGAGAAACCCGATCCGGGAGCAAGTTACATGAGTGCAGAAGCAAAAGCGATCGAGCTGGGGCTGCAATTCCCGGCACAGGAACCTGGCTATCTCAACCTCTGTATTCGAAGTGGTAACCAGTTAATCACATCTGGCCATACCAGTGACCTGAAGGGCAAGCTGGGTGACGACGTCGACGTCGACCAGGGCTATGCCGCCGCCAGGAATTGTGCGGAAAAGGTATTGGCATCTGTCCATGCTGAACATGGCACGCTCGACGGTCTGCGCGTCATCAAGGTCCTCGGATGCGTCAACTCGACGCTCGAATTCACCGATCAGCACCTCGTCATTAACGGCTTCTCCGATCTGCTTCATGAGATCTTCGGCAAAACCGGTGACGGCTATCATGCCCGCAGCGCACTCGGGTTTGCAGCCTTGCCGACCGGTGCAGCAGTTGAAGTCGAGGCGATCTTTGAGATCAGCGACTAGCGGCGCAGTGGCAGCGGTCGCGTGGCACGCTCGATCAGCTGCTGTGGAAACCGGTAAATGCTCGTATCAAGCGGATCGTCGCTGACTTTCCAAACCCGGCCCTTGTGCTGGTACATGCGCTGTTGTTCGACGAGCGACAGAGGCCGCGCGCCAACACGGCCGAAGACCGCGATCTGGTTACCCGATTCATCAACGGCCCGATCCCGATCAAGCCCTTCAGCGACCGCCAGTGACTCGCCTCCGTGCGCCGCCGGATAGGTGGCGACCAGGTGCGGCGTCGGACGCGGGCTGAAGCCGTCATTCCCAGGCGTTTCAGCAGACGTCAGCTGGACAACTCGCAGTCCATTGTGCCCGTCCGCAAGATAGGCAAACTCGCTGACATTCGTAATTCCCAGTTTGACATCCCTGAGGTCATTTATCAGGCCATCGGCGTTGAAGACCTGGTCCAGCTTCGGTTCGGTCGGACGCGTCACGTCAAGGATTACCAGCCCCTCTGAGCCAGCGGCGACATAGGCGTAGGTCCGAGCCACGTAGATACTCCGTGCATCCGCCAGCGGAACACCTGCCACCAACTGGGGGTCTTCCAGCTTGGTCACGTCGAAGACCTTGACGCCGTCGGCGTCGCACAGGAAGGCATAGCGGAATTGAACTTCGACAGCTCTCGGTTGACGGATACCCTCTGACACGGTCCGCACCAGTTCTGGTTTCATCGGATCCTCGATGTCGATGATCGCCAGTCCTTTGTCGCAACAGACGTAGGCAAAATGGCCTACAATGGTCAGGTTGAGAGCTCCATCGAGTGCCCCAGCGGGATTGAATCGACCCACCGTGACGTCTGCGACGTTCTTGTCGAGAAAGTTGTTGAGCGGATTCCCGTCGAGCAGGGAACCGGCGAAGATTGAGAGCAGGCCCTCGTACTTGTCGGTCGCATAGACGAACCCGTAGAAGTACGGGATGGCTGCTTCCTCGTTGATCTCAAACTGCTTGCGAGTGGGATCGGGTGTCATCGTGCTGGGAGCACAGACGGCGGTGGCGTACTTGGAATTGACGTAGAACCGCTGGCCTACCGGAGATGCGGGCGCCGTGGTGATGCGCTCCGAGAACGCCTTTTGATCGATGAAGGCGATATCGAAGAACTTGACGCCACCGGCACCACAGGCTGCATAGAGGTATTCACCCCGAGCCTGCAGATCGAGGACTTCGGCTTTCTCAAACGGACGCGTGAGGCCATCCCAGATATCCCGGCCTGGATGCTCATGGGCATGCTGCAGGATACCGCGATGATTCACGTGCTGACGGTAGTAGTCAGGATAGGCCAGCCGATGCAGGTTACTGCCAATGACTGCCTGGGGTTCGGTTTGTTCGGTGACCACAACCCCCTCGAGTCCGTGCGTGCCGTTGGCGATCCAGCAGTACCGGCCTATGAAATTCGTATAGTTGGTCCCCTGCATCAACAACTGAGCCATCAACGCGTTGTTATCGTCATTGTCTGAGAGATGGCAATCGGTACACATCTTGGTTTCATGAGTACCGCCTGTCACGTTGCCATCCAGTAACCCACGTCCGCCTCGCACCGTATGAGGCACGTTGGAACTAAAGGCAATTCCACTCAGGCCGCCCGCTGAGACAGTCTGCTGCTGCGGATAGATACACTCGCGGCGATTATTATAGGAGGTCACGTGAATGGCACAGGCGGAGCGGACAGGGCCAACCCGGTTTCCTGTTACGGTACCGTCGTGGCCCAGCATGAACACATCGTCACGCAACGTCTGAAAGTTGTAGGAGGTGTAGTTACGGCTAACCGTTCCCTCGTTGTGCAAGTTCGGCATCTTGGCATTAGCACGCTGCGGCAAGTGGCAGCCAAAACAACTTGGATTCCAGGAGGAATGGCAGGCGATACAACTCGTCTTCTGGCCCTGGTGGGCGCAGAGCGGATCTGCTGCACTCCCACCCCAGCTGAGTTTTCCATCGCCATCCAGCCTCACCGTCTTGGACATGTGTGATTTAACGTTGTAGTGCTGGCTGGCCGGATTCATCGTCTGGCGGGTCTGCACCAGGTTCCAGGAGAGCCCCGGCTCCACCATCGAATTCTGTACGAGCTCGCCGTCGACAACCTCGAACCGCGGCCTCCCGAATGGGGTCACCTTGGCCAACAGGTTCGTCCCCCGGGTCGGTGAGGCCGGGCCGCTGGTGACCATTTTGCGGTTATTGGGAATGTCCGGTGAAGCGATACGATCCAGGATGCTCTCAGTGGCTGTACCATGGCAGTCGACACAGCGGATTTCGATCGCCGCACGGACTTCGCCATACAACTTGGTATTCCCATGATTGTCCACGGTGAAGTGGCAATCGACGCAGTGCATGCCCTTCTCCAGGTGGATATCCATCAGGTGCACCGGCGTCGCAGGACGCTTTTTACCCTGCTGCTGTTCGGTTCGAGTGGGAGGCTTCATGGCACGCTGCAAGTTGGCCGTGGTCTTGGGTACCCGCTGCCCCTTGTAGTCCAACAGAAAACCTTGCCGATCTTTCTTGTAGACCGCTCGGTAGACCCAGCCATGACCGTGAAAATCAGCGAACTGGGTGTGTCGAAGCTGGTTGTTCATCTCGTACGTTCGAGCCAGAAACTCCGGATCAGACCACTTCCCGCGCAGCGACGCTTCTTCCGGATTGTTCATCCAGGCGGCAACTTCCTCTTCGGCCGTCGGATACTTCTGCTGCTTGGGGTACATCACCTCGCCGTCAGTCTCATTGTCCCACCACATGAAGCCAAGATAGCTGTTGAGCACATTTGTCCCTGGATGGACGTGACAGACGATGCACTGGCTGGTCGGTATTCCCACGGTGAACTTGTGGTCCACCGGATGGCCCGGCTCGTCCTTGGGAATCGTCGGATCGCGAGAGAAGCTGTAGCCACGATTCCCAAACTTGGCAAACGGCCCCGAATGGACCGACGACCGGTCATTCGCGTAAACGACATGACAACCGGTGCATCCACTGGAGCGATAATCCCCGGCATGGTCATTGGTGCCGAGGAAGTTGAGAGTTGGATCGAGCAAGCGAGTCTTCTGCAAACCAATAAAGACCGGATCGGTACGGTTCTCAGTTCCCGGACCGCGGATACTCAGTCGTTCTCGCGGCCGACCTGGCTCCTCAATTGTCTCGGGCAACCCGATCTCTGCCTTGAACCGGCCACCTCGCTCAAAATAGCGAAGAATGTTGCCAGGCTGCGAGACCTCAAAGCGGGGCAGGGGATCCATGTAAGGGAGCACGCCCTTGTGCCGGATTTCATAATCGGTGGGAGGCGGCACGGTGAACATTCGCTGCGGCACGCCGTGCATGCTGTAACTCTCCCCATACGGCGATCGCTTGGAGGGGACGATTCCATTGTTATAGAGAGCGGCACCCCAGAGCATGCAGCCATGAGTCATCATGCTCTTCTTGACCTGCAAGACCTCGTTCGGATGGCACTTGCCGCATGAGAGATGCGCCACACGCAGATCGCCAGGGTTCACGAACTGAATGAATTTCGGGTTCTCACGGTTCAGCAGCGTGTAGGAGCGGACAGGATTCGCGGAGGAACGCCAGGCGGCCGGAAAGCTTGGCTGCACATGCGCCCGATACTTGTTCTTGTCTTCCGTCGGATCGCCACCATGACAATCAATACATCCGAGGTTGACCGTTTCAGTCGTGTGCATGTCACCGGTATTCTTGTGACATTGAACGCAACCCCAGCTCTTCTGGGCAGCTTTCTCAGCGCTTTGAGAGAGCAGTTCTGTGCCCGCAGGATCCGGTGGAAGCGGATGAGAATCTGCCGCGCCGCGTTGATGCCCTCGCCACTTTTTGAGGTAATTAGAAAGCGGGTCCCCGTTCTGTGGAATCGGTCGGTCACCGATGGTCACACGCACGGGACCCTCCGCACTGACTGGCCTACTGCCGCAGGCCAGCAGCAAGCAGAGTACGCCAAGACCGGACCGGAAGGCGAGTGAGTAGGCTCTGGGTATCACGGTCGAGAAATTCCGAGTAGGCGCAGGGGGCAGGCAGCGAGAGTCAAACCTTAACGGTTATATCGGTTACAACCCTGGTCCAGATAAGGCCAATTCCAGCTCTATCTGCCCCCCCGAAACAACTCCACTTCGGGCATATTCAACCCCCCGTGGCTGATCAATGGCCGACACTACAAGAGGAGTGCCTGCTTGAACGGATCCACTCGACCATCCCCCCTGGGAGTCAGAAGATGCAACGCCTATGCCTGGCCACACTTTTCGTCGGATTCCTCTGCCTGCCCGCAACGCTCGACGCACAAAACCCATCACCGTCGTCGCTACGGCGTAGCGAGCTGGTGGCACCCTGGGCCCGCGGCACATTTTCACGCCACTATGAAGGCGGCCTGATTGGTGGCGGTTCGGCTCGCGGTGGAGTCGCAGCGGGACCGCAGGAGGGAACCTGGGGATGGGATTTCCGCGGCAAATTCAACAAACGAATCTGGCTTGGCTGGTCCACTGGCAAACGATCGCAGGGTGGCACCGGTGCCTACGAAACCGATGGCCCGCGCATCCGACGGCACCATCATTCACGAAGCGAGCACGCTGGCGACGACCATTCAGACAGCAGGCATTGACCGCTATTTGACCAGCAGTTCCGACATCTGCAGCATTCGGTCACGGAAGTCCGCCGGCTCATAATTACTCGCGGCCTTCAGCGCCGCTGGCAATTCAATCACGATCCGAGGCTTGTCACCTGCCGCCGCTTGCCCAGCCGGCAACTGCAATTTGAGTTGATGTGACAGGCCATCCAGCAATGTGCTGACGGTGGGGGATTCCGCATAAGAGCTGTCCTGCAAAATCACCTGGAATGCCCAGCCAATCTGCCGCGCTGATTCGTAATCTATCGTTGGCGATTGTGCCAACTGACACAGCTCGGCGAGCATTTGATCTGCATCACTTCCCCCGAATTGCAGCTCCCCCAACTCGGCAATCAGAGCTTCCAACTTTTCCACCACGTCCGCGGCGATACCGCCGATGACTGTCGGGTCACCAAATGGCCGCCGATCCAAGGCGGCCTGCAGGTTCCCAAGTGGTTCGGCAAGATCGCCAATGGCAGCCCGTCTGGCATCTCGCAGCCGGCTCGCTCCCAATTCAACCAGCGTGGAAGGCCAATAGTTCAGCTGTGGCCGGCCAGGCCGTCCGGGGTAACCGCGTGCCTGTCGCCAGCCAGGCAAGGCCAGGTCGTGGTGACATGCATAGCAATCAAAGGAACTAAGCTGGGGCCATACATCCCGGCCGTCCTCTGTCCTTAACTGGTCAGCGACCAGCTTCATCGACGACTGGTATGCCACTGCGGCGCCCAGGATCACGTTCCGCAAACGCTCACTTTCGCCAATTCTCAGGCTGTTGACCTCAAGGAACTGCTCACGGCCTTCAAAATCCGGTTTATCCGCTACTGAACGCCAGTGTGCTGGCATGGCATGAGAAAACGTCTCCAGCTCGACGCTCGGTAGCGGTGGGTGGCCGGCAGCGTACATTTCGTGTGTGACGACCTTTCCCTCCGAAGCGTCGCCAATATGGCAGGAATAACACATTCGCGCCCGAGTCACGGGATTTCGCACGTCCAGCATGCCGAGCCCCTGCTTATCGTCTGGCGAGGCCGCCCGCCAGACAGCGGATTTTGTGTGCATCGGATCCCAGATACTGCTTGGACCATGACACGACTCGCAGGTAACGCCCGTCTGCAGGTTCGGCCTGCGTGGATCCACGGAAATTGTGCGATGGTTGTTTACCCAGTGGGGATTTGAATGACAGCTGACGCATTGAGTTGCCGTGGCGATATTGTTGACATCGATACCGAGAGTCCGACACATCTGTTTACCCAGGTCGGTGTCGGTGATGTTAGAGAGAGCTCGATAGTGCTTGTCGTCCGCCATCCAGACGTCCATCTCTTTGAGCGTGACGAACTTGAGCACGTCCTCGCGGACATTGTCCTGCGGAGCCTGGTGGCAAAACAGACACCGATCAACGCCCTGGTAGTCGAGTTTTAGAGTCAATGGTGGCTGCGCCAGGCAGTCGTGGCCGACTGCGCACAACAGCCCCAACACGAGGCCGCAAATCAGGATGGATTTCTGAGATTGCATATCAATTATCCCGCGCGGCACGAATGGCCTGTTCAAGTTGCAATAGTTGCTCGCCGATTTCTTCCCTGATTGTGACCTCTGAATCTTGCGACTGCAAAACCCCTACAAACTTCCTTGGGCTATCAAACCTCCGCTGCCGGTCCGACGGAAAAGCGAGCAACCTGCGAATTCGCTTCGCTTCCGGTCCTGCCTGCTCGCCTTCCATGACCCGCAGCATCAGGTAAGCCTGCACGGCGCGGTCCCAATTACTAACCAGGCGGCCCTCGGGTGCCTGGCGGACAAGCTCCAGCAACTGCGGTGCGCCAATATCCTCAGCAGCCGACCATTGTCGCAACGCCAGTCCGGTCGCTGCTGCCAGCCGAGCAATATCGTCCGCAGCCGGAACGATACTCGATTCCATTGAGTTCCTGAGTTGACGATAGTTATCGGCAAACTGGCTGGCTGCCTCACCAGCTCCATCTCGAGACGCCAACTCGGCAAGCATGAACAGATACCATTCATTCACCGGCATCGTCACTCGACCGATCGCCTGTGATCGCGGCTGGCTGCCAAATCCGCGATCTTGTCGCCAGCTAATGGGCGGCCCCAGGTCGTGGTGACACGAGTAACAATCCGCCTCCGTAAATTCCGGCCAGACGCCGTTCTGATTTCCAGCGCGATGAGCCAGTTGAGCCAATGACCTCTCGGCAGCATGTTTCTGGCCGGCCAGCCATAATTCCAACTCATGGCTCTCTGGATTGCTGGCATTCAACCTGTCTCGGCTCGATTTCCAGTGACGCGGCATCTGTGCCAGGTAAGACGTTAACTCGAACTTCATCGCCGGATGCCCGGCAGCGATCCAGTCATGATTTACTTCGCGCCCAGCCGAACCGACGTGGCAGCCTGTGCAGAGTTGTGCGCGAGCTTCAGTTGAGTTGGTGTTGTTGAAGCCGAGTGCGATCTTCTCATCCGTCGTGTAGGCCGCGAAATCGGTCCGGTAGTGCCGCGCCAGCCATTTCTCTGCCGGTCCATGACAGGCTTCACAGGTGACGCCCTCGATGACGGACCGTCGACCCGTTCTAGCAGCGACGCCGGCAGGTTGAACAACCGTCGAATGGCATGCCTGGCATTTTTGCTTGACCTCTATAAATCGCTGGGACTGATCCTCGACCACGCTGCCGTCCTGCATCAGGCCCAGGTTTTCAAAGATCGTCAGCGATCGCGGCTCACTCAAAGTAGCATGGGCTCCCTGGTGCGGATCTTCTTCGAGCCAGACCAGGTATTCATCACGCCGCATGCGGCCATCGTTTTTCAGGTCCGGCCGAACGCTACCGTGGCAGGTGGTAGAAGCACAACTGCGAGCACCCAGGTAAGAGAGGTCGGTCGGTAGTCGCTCGCCAGCTGGAGCCACAGAGTTGCCGGCGACATCGTCGCCGCTGGAGCGGTTATCTGGCTGCGCCAGTACGGCCGATATCGCCACCAGTAAAACCGTGGCAGCCGTCCATGTTATGGCTCGGGAGTTCATTCAGACCTGCCCTGACGATCGGCAGCCCTTTCGAGATAATCTCGCAGGCTGTCCGCCGTCGCGGAGTCAATCGTGGCGGTGCCATGATATCGATGACAATCGGTGCAACGGCCGCTCACCATACCTGTTTTGCTCGCGGCGGCACCCTGATGACAAGATCGGCAGACATTAATTGACGGCATGAGGATGTCTTCGGAGCGTGTGCTGAGCATTACAAACCCCGTATCTTGAGGCGATGTTCCGTCCTGCATGCCATGGTGACATTCAAGGCAGCGGACCATTTCGTGGCGATTATGGGGGAAACGCGTGTGGGCCAACCAGCGCTGCGGAATCTGTGGGTCAACCACATCCCATTTCACTCGCCCTTCTTCATTGATCTGCTGGGTCTGGTGGCATCGTTGGCAGCCATACTTCAGGTCACCTTCACCCGCCATGGCACCGTCGTCAAACAGCAAGGACTCAATCCGCGGAAGCCGCTCCTCCACCCACTCCCACTTGTCAGCTGCAGTCGCGTCCCGTGGTGGCTTGGCCGGATTCCTGGGCGTCTCCTCTTCCCCGCCAGGCGACAGCAGTCCTGAGCTTCGCTCGATGTACTCCATCAGCCGGTCTCGCAGAACGCCGCGAATAATTTCCGGTGTGGCGTGGGGCAGGGGATCGGCGTCCGCCAATGATTTTTCCAGCGAGGCAAGCTGAGTTGAAAACTGCAGCTGGTGGCATGAGCGACAGTGTTGCTCGAACGAGATCGGCTGCATGTAAATTCCCTGGCCATCAGGTTGATGACATGAACTGCAATCGAGCGTCGTCCGCAGCGGACCATCGCGGTCTTTCTTGCCATATTCGGAGTGGTCGGTCGGCACCAGCACACCCAGCGGATCCATGTGGACCGCATGATTGAAAACAAGTTTGCCATTATCCCGCCATTGCCCGTCGAGCCAGTCAGCCACCTTGTGTGCACCGTGCACCTCGCCCACACCACCAAGCCCTCGCATGATTGCTATCTCGGGGTGGTTTTCAATTGAGGAAATGCCGGATGTGAAGGTAGCACGATCCGTTGCCAGCGAGATCGACAGATCTTGGTGACAGCGGATGCAGTGTGAATCGGTGACAGTAATCAGGTCGCTGTGATCCTGGTGCTCCTTATGACAGGCGGTGCAATCATCGACCATCGCCGCATTGATCTGGGTCGGGTGATGATCGGCGCCGTCCTGGGCATGGCACTTCTTGCAGGCATGCTGGAAAGCTGAACCGGCAGCACCCAGCGTTCGCTTCAATAGATGAAAGGACTGCTGATGACAGAGTTCACACTTTTGCTCAAACAGCTGATGCGGAGATGCGACAGGGCGTGATTCATACAGTCGACTGTCGCCGCCACTCCAGACGAGCATACCGGCCAATACGGAGACGATCGTGACAATCCAGCAGACGCGGCTGCGGAGCCGGCGGATGGGATCGGAATGTCGATTGGACTCAACGTCAAACCGTTCCGAAATCGTACTGTGAAATCTCTCGTCAACCACGCTTATCCGTCCGCTTGATCAATCGGGTGAATGGTACGTCTGCCAATCCAGTTATCGGCCTCTCGACAGTCATCTCCGCTTAGTAATAAATCGCCGACACAATATGCAGCAGGCCCGCGACCAGCAGCACAATACAGGCAGGAATATGTATCAGGAGCCAGCCATGCAGCCACTTTTGCAATCGCAATTGAACCACCAGCTGCCGTCGCTCATCGACGATCTGACTGAGCTCTTCCACCGCCGCATGCAGCCTGTCTGGCAAGGCCTCCGCCAGCTGAGCGAAGACCCCATCGGCTTGCGTTGCATTGGCCAGTGGCGAGACCTCTGGCGACTGCTGTGCAAGGTAGGGACGTGCCGTGTTCATGTAGAAACTCCGCAGCACTCCCTCTGGCGCGTAGCCACTCTCCTCGTCCACCTCTTCAGCCCCAAAAAGGCTGCCAACGGCGGCCGTGATGGTTTCATCCGCTGAAGTCCGCAGTCGCTCCACAAGCATTGGTACCTGTTCAAAAATCCCCTGCTCAGGAACCGTGACTTTCATCAGTCGCGGGATGTATTGCTGAATGAACAAACCCACGATGCCACTGGCCATCACGACCAGGTAAGTCCACATCAAGAACTGCTCGACCGTACCACCAAATCGGAATCCGGTATGAAACAGAGTTACCGGCAAGCTGAGTAAACCAAGCCAGATATGGCCCTTCAGCCACCAGGCTACCGGGCCGAGGCTCCAGCCAATCAACTTTTTGCGGACGGCCAGCAGGCCGGCAAACACCATCAAGCTGGCGGCAATAATGCCAAATGCCAGTCCAGGTAGAGTGCCCCCTCGAACGCCGTCAGGAGAGACGCTGCTGTACCAGCCATAGCAGGCCGACAGGACCAGCAGCAATAACGCCGTGACTGCCGCCCAGCCCGAGTGACTCTTATCGACAATCACGTGCGAAACTGCAAAAAAAGAGAGGAGACAACGCCCAGAATGGTATCTTCCCACTATAAACAGAAGTGCCACAAATGCCAGTCTTGCAGATGAGATCAGGGCCTCGTCACATTTGCTTGCGATCGCATCCCAACTAGAATGAACCCACCTGACTCCTGCCCACAATCATCCACGGTGTTTCGATGTCCGAAGTTCCGGCCGCTAGCCCGCTCAAGACGATTGTCGTCAAACCCGAGGTGGCCCTCGAACTCGGCCCCCGCGACATGCTGCTGGATTCGACGGAATTGACCCAGCTGGAATTATTTAGCCAGCTCAAGAAACCCATTTCTGTTGAGAAGTTCCCCGGCTCGATCGTGTTACGGAATTTTCAGCCTGGTGATGTCATCTGTCGGCAGGGTGAGGCAGGTAGTAGTGCGTTCTATATCACCAAGTCGGATGACCTGACGGCAGTCTTCTCGCGACCGTTGGCGGCGCCCGCTGACCAGGTCACTCAACCAGTTGCAACGGCCCACATCCTGGCCGGATCCACAACCCGCGCTCGATCCCGTTCCTGGTGGCAGAAGATCCTGCCACTCTCAAAATCCAGCAACGTCGAGGCCGCCGTACCGGATTTCATTCCCAATGACGGGCCCTCTGATATCGACTACCAGACTCGACAGGCCGATATGTTCGAGGGCGACGTGTTCGGTGAAATGAGCTGCATGACGCATTCCCCACGGTCGGCCACCGTCGTCGCCGCACGTGAATGCTGGATGGTTGAATTCCAGAGGAATATCTTCGACCAGATGCAAAAAGATGCCGGCTACCGCGATCTTGTTGACGAGATCTACCGCCAACGTGTGCTCTCCACACACCTCAAGAAACTCGCCTTCTTTCGTGATGTCGATGACGCACTACTGGCGCAGGTTCGTGAATCGGCAAGCTTGCACGTCCACGATCCAGGCGACGTTATCTGCGACGAACAGGATGTCTCGGACAGCGTCTATATTGTGCGCAGTGGAATTGTGCAAGTCGCAACCGGCGTCAGTGCCTTCCTGAAAACGTCACTCATCAACGACTGGCAAGCCCTTGCCAGCAGCTTGATACCACGTTCCATTGGGCCCGCCCCGGACGACAATCCAACGGACACAAGCAGCAGCCCGGCGTCCCCAGTCGACGATATCCTGGCGGCAGCTCGTGGCGGCGGTGACAAGAAAGAAACACCTGCCGAAGAGGCACCCAAGCCAGCCTCCCCAGTCGACGATATCCTGGCGGCAGCTCGTGGCGGC
>Ga0114999_10000139_pt1 | contig 101214 bp, 85 predicted proteins | sample ArcticOcean_MG_C_3_FD_89820 | JGI IMG/M metagenome (GOLD analysis project Ga0114999, IMG submission 89820) | Marine microbial communities from western Arctic Ocean - ArcticOcean_MG_CB8_126 | ecosystem: Environmental > Aquatic > Marine > Oceanic | place: Arctic Ocean: Canada Basin | collected...
CTGCCTGGATCCAGCTCACTCATAGATTCACTCTCTGATCGATTCGAAGGAACCGAAATCTCGGTGCACCTTGAAAGTCTCCCTCCAAGATATGCAGAACTGAACTCATCGGATAATATCGGCACTCATCTTGAGTTGATCCGCAGAATGGATGACTCCGTCGTTGCCCTTTCCGTGTCACCCAAAGGATTGTTTCTCGAGATCACAATTTGCACAGAGGACAAACCCTATCGACTTTCAGAAATTTGCGGTGTTCTCGCCACGAATGACATCAACATATTCAGCGCTCAGGCTTACACGCGTCCCGATGGGGTGGTCCTCGATATCTTTCAGGTAACCACACTCCAGGGTGCGGGAGAAATACCAAAATCCCAGCAAAAGAAGATGGAGCGCGAGCTGAAATCCATTTTTCACGGCAGCGGAACCACCGAGGAGTTGTTCGCGAAACATCAGCGAAGATGGTCCAGGCGGCGGAAACCTTCTATCCACATTGAAACAGAAGTCCTCTTCGAGAATAGTATTTCCGGAGATTGCACGGTGATCGATATATTTGCCCAGGACGCAGTCGGATTGCTTTACAAGATTACCCGGGCACTATCGAACTTGGGCCTGGACATATATACCGCTAGAGTAAGCACACAGGGTGACCGAGCGGTGGATTCCTTCTACGTCCAGAGTGAAAAATCAAAAATCGAGGATATCGAAGTGCTTACAGACATCCGGCAGACCCTGCTCGACGGGGTTGGACGATCATTCTGATCAGTCTTGGACAGCATGCAGACAGCACCTATCTTCCGAAAAAATAAAGAAAAAGCTTGACAAGCCCCCACCTCATGGCTTACTTTCATCCTGTTGGTCTTCTGCTATTTTTGCCTCATGAACCGCTTTTCATTCATCCTCGCACCATACCGCAGGACCTTCGATCTTACCTCGGCTGATGTGTTCTACTCTTTCCCCATCTTTTGTTTTAAAGGTCTCAGAATCCTTCGTCTTGAATCACCCAACCATAATTTCCCATAAACTTTTTGGTAATAAATAGCTAAGCAGACTCACACCACCTTTCTACTCTAGGGTGGACGACCACATTTCAAGCACAGGACTAAATGGTAGGCACTCATGGCAACGCAAACGAAAGAAGCACCTCGAGCCGGTAAAGAATCCAATGGTATGGACATTCTCGAGTTGCAGAACATGACCATCGCGGAACTCAGCAAGCTTGCCCAGGGATTCAACATCCAGGGCTATAGCAGCCTGAGAAAGCAGGAGCTCATATTTTCAATTATTCAGGCGCAGACAGAAAAGAGCGGATTGATATTTGCGAAGGGAGTTTTAGAAATCCTCGAAGATGGATTCGGCTTCTTGCGATCCCCAAACTATAACTATCTGCCTGGACCTGACGACATCTATGTCTCCCACTCCCAGATCAAGCGCTTCAACCTCAGAACGGGAGACACCATTTCGGGACAGATTCGACCGCCGAAAAATGACGAAAAGTACTTCGCACTAATTCGCGTCGAGGCGGTAAACTTCACGGACCCCGAGCAGGCAAAACAGAAAATACTGTTTGATAACCTGACGCCATTGCACCCTGATGAACGGTTTAATCTGGAATACGATGTCAAAGACCTATCTACTCGGATCATGAATCTGCTTACGCCTATAGGCAAAGGTCAGCGTGGAATGATCGTTGCGCCGCCCTTCACGGGCAAAACCATGTTGCTGCAAAAAATCGCCAACGCGATCACCGCCAATCATCCAGAGGTCGCTCTCATCGTCTTGCTGATTGATGAACGCCCGGAAGAGGTGACCGACGTGCTTCGGTCGGTCAATGGTGAGGTCATCAGTTCAACCTTCGACGAGCCGCCGACACGGCACGTTCAAGTCGCCGATATGGTTATTGAAAAGGCGAAACGGCTTGTGGAACACCAGCAGGATGTTGTGATATTGCTGGATAGCATTACCCGCCTAGCCCGCGCCTACAACACCGTTGTGCCCCACAGCGGTCGGATTCTCACCGGCGGTCTGGATTCAAGCGCAATGCAATGGCCAAAACGTTTTTTCGGCGCGGCGAGAAATATTGAGGAGGGCGGAAGTCTAACCATTCTGTCTACAGCGCTTGTGGAAACTGGCAGCAGGATGGATGACGTCATCTTCGAGGAATTCAAGGGCACTGGAAATATGGAACTGAAGCTGGACAGACGACTGAGCAATCGGCGCATTTTCCCGGCGATCGATGTAACGATGTCCAGTACGCGTAAGGAAGAACTCCTCCTGGACGACAAAGAATTGAATCGCGTCTGGATCCTTCGGAAACTGCTAAATCAGATGCCCCCACTCGAGGCAATGGAGTTCATGAAGGAACGCATGTCCGGATGCAAGACCAACGAAGATTTTCTGAATTCCATGAATGCACCCATATAGCTCGGGCAGCGGTAAAAAGTCAATCCCAGGAAAAGTAAAGGCGCACAGAGGTGCGCCTTTACTCATTCATAGAACTTGCATAATAATTGCTACTTTTGTATATTTTTTTGCTGAAATGAACCGATATAAATCTGATTATCGAGGAGTTACCGATGAAAGCCGATATCCATCCGGAATATACTGAAACCACCATCCGCTGCGCGTGTGGGAATACCCTCACCATCAATTCCACCGTCCCTGATCTGAGTGTAGAAATATGCTCAAATTGCCATCCATTCTTCACGGGCAAGCAGCGGCTAGTTGACACGGCGGGAATGGTGGAACGTTACAGACGAAGGTACCAGATTCAATCAGAGCCGGAGGGCGATGTAGCTGCACCTGAGTCAGAAGCACCTGCCGTGGAGGAAGTAACTGAAAATTCAGGCGATACGGAACCTGCTCCAGTTGAAGTGACGCAGACGACGGGACCTGCCGAAAGCTAGTCCATTTTTGTAATATTGATAGTGAATCAGTGCAACCGTCAGGGAATGCGCTGGTTCACTTTTTTTATATAAGTATCAGTGAAGATTTGGCTCTCGAGGTATTGGACATGTTCGATCAACTTGAAGGTGTTGAGCAACGCTACTCTGAAATTTCCCAGGAAATGGGGCAGCCCGAGGTCGCGTCGAACCCGACTCATTTTCAAAAGTTGACCCGGGAACTTCACGGACTCGAGGAGATCGTAACGACCTACAGGACCTATCGAGAAGTGTCATCCGGCCTTGAAGAAGCACGGGAGATCATGCAAAACTCCGACGATGCGGAGCTGCTTGACATGGCTCGGGAAGAGTTACAAGAATTGCAGGAGCAGGAAACCACGCTATCTGAAAAGCTCAAATTCCTTCTGATCCCTAATGATCCCACTGATGGCAAAAACACCGTTGTCGAAATTAGAGCGGGTGCAGGTGGCGATGAGGCTGCACTTTTCGCGGCTGACCTATTTCGAATGTATTCGAAGCACGCTGAAAACAAGGGATGGAAATCCGAATTGCTCAGTTCGAATTCGACCGGGATCGGCGGATTCAAAGAGGTCATTTTTTCAGTGGCGGGACAGAATGTGTTCGGCCACATGAAATATGAAAGTGGGGTCCATAGGGTCCAGCGTGTGCCGGAGACCGAGACGAACGGACGCATCCACACGTCCACTGCCACGGTCGCAGTCCTTCCGGAAGCAGAAGAAGTAGAGGTCGAGATCAAATCGGAGGAGATCCGAATTGATGTCTACCGGTCTTCTGGTCCAGGTGGACAAAGTGTAAACACTACGGACTCTGCGGTAAGGATCACCCATTTGCCGACAGGCTTGATCGTTCAGTGCCAGGATGAAAAGTCTCAGCACAAAAACAGAGCGAAAGCAATGAAAGTGCTTCGCGCTCGTTTGCTGGACCAGGCCATACAGGAACAGCAGCAGAAAACCTCGCAGGATAGACGTGCCCAAGTAGGATCCGGGGATCGGAGTGCGAAGATTCGGACTTACAATTACCCTCAGGGTCGAGTCACCGACCACCGCATCAAACTGACTCTGCATCGTCTTGAAGACATTCTCAATGGTGATCTTGTCGAACTTGTGGAATCTCTGCGTTTGGCGGACCAGACAGAGAAACTGAAATTTCAGGAACAGGTAACCACTGCCCGCTGACGCCCCGAATCATTTCTACCCAACTTTCCCAAAATGCCTTCATCCTCCGCATCACTCACCATCCAGAAAGCCATTGCCTGGGCAACAACAGCCTTCGCGTCGGCAAAACTCGATTCTCCCTCAACAGATGCAGAGTGGATCGTGGCAGATATCCTGTCCCTTGACAGACCCGCCCTCTACCTGCACTCCGAAACCAGGTTAAGTCCATCGCAGATTTGTCGTCTGAAGGATATGATCGACTCGCGGTCGGCACGGGTTCCGCTTCAGCACGTGCTGGGTCACACCGAATTCTTCTCACTTCCCTTTAAATGCTCGCCTGACGCACTGATACCGCGCCCAGAAACTGAACTCCTTGTGGAAACGACAATCTGCTATTCCAGGGTCTTCCAGGAACCGAGGATTCTCGATTTATGCACAGGCAGCGGCGCAATTGCAGTTTCCCTTGCCCATTCTATATCAAATGCACGAATAACTGCAACTGACATTTCGCACAGAGCCCTCCGGCTTGCCCGTCGGAACGCCCGATTGAACGGCGTGCAGGAACGGGTTTCCTTTCTGAGGGCTCATTTCCTGGCATGCTTTGGCGGGGACCCCGCCTTCCACCTGATTGTCGCCAATCCGCCATATATCCCCACCGCGGAAATCGCAAGCCTGCAGCCGGAAGTAACGTACGATCCCAGGCTTGCGCTCGACGGAGGTACAGACGGGTTGGCGGGCTACCGTGCCATACTCTTGCACGCTCCTGCTCTCCTTATGGATGGCGGTTCGATCTTAATGGAGACCGGTCACGACCAGAGCCATCGGGTGGCGGAATGGCTTGCTGAAACTCTGTCGGATGTTAAAATCCTCGAAGATCTGTCAGGCATCGAACGATTCGTGACAGGAAAAAAACCTGCCCGCTGAAACAGCCGTTTTCCCAATGGTTGCGTGTCTGCTAAATCTTCCTTATCGTGAACTCCACCCACAACCTAACCCTCCTCCACCTGAGATGATTTTCGAGAGGATCCCATGCCAACCGAGCGTATTGAGACCTTGTTACCGGAAAATCTGGAGCATCCTCGACTTTACTTTGGGGAACAGGATATTCAACGGGTCCGACAGATGTGCCTCGAGGGATCTCACGCTGAGGTTTACGCACGAAAGCGCCAGCACCTCGATCAGCTCCTGGATGTGCCGTTTCCGTGTCCACCTCCAAGAGAGCAAAGTTACCGGGGTGGAATATGGGAAGAGTACAGCCGATTATCCAGCGAGGCACGGACACTTCTTACGGATTATGCACTGGCATACATTGTGGATCAGAATCCCGCCTTCCTCGAGAAATCCTGGGAAGGCGTAACTTCCCTGATGAATTGGCCCTCATGGGTGCACCCTGTACATGAGTTTATGCTGCTTGATCTCGATAGCAGCCACACGAATGTTACACTGGCATCAGTCTATGATCTCTTGTATCACGACTTGGCTGAGAATCAACGTCGAGAGATCGAATTTGTGATTTATGCGAGAGGACTCTCCCATTGCGTAGGTGGCATGGATCACCACTTCTGGGCCAACAGATATGACAGCAACTGGTGTTCGGTATGCGTATCTAATATGGGACTGACGGCAATCTCCATGCTGGATGCGGGTGCCATGCACCTCAGGATAAACCTCAACACCAGAGAGGCAATGACGGGAATCATCCAGGAGTGCGTCGAGCGCCTCAACAATTTCTATGACCATATTGAAGAAGATGGCTCCTGGAAGGAGGGACCGGGCTATTGGAACTACGGCATAAGTACATCGATGCCCTTCTCGGACGCCCTGAAGCGTGTGACCTCAGAAAAAGTCAACCTCCTGTCACATCCCAGACTCCGCACAACCATCGAATTCCCCATAAATTGCTACCTGCCCCCGGACAGAGTCGTGAATTTTGCGGACTGCGGGAAGGCATTTCCGGGAGGAATGGCATTCCGAAAGTTCGCCATAGAGCACAAGAATACTGCCGCCAGCTATTTCGACATGCTTACCACATCTGGCGAGCCTTCTCTAGCGCTTCCCGAACTCTTCTGGGACGCCTCCGAAATCGAGCGAGAACTGCCCGCTCCGGCTCATCCTTCAGCCTATTTCCCGGACGCCGGCTGGTGTATTCAGCGATCGTCCTGGTCGGATCCTGATGCCACCATTCTGGCATTGAAAATCGGCGCAACCGTGGAACCCCACGGGCATGCCGATGTTGGAAATTACATCATCCACACGCACGGGAAGACGGTCATCAGGGAGCTGGGGATTGGTAGGTATGCCGATCCCGGTGAGTGGATATTCAAAGACACGGATGGCCACAACCTTCCACTATTTAATGGAAAAGGCCAGCCCCGGGATGTTCGGCTGGAAGGGGAGGTTCTTGCAACCCGCTTTACCGACACCCACGATTTCCTGAAGGCCGAAATCGCTCCTGCTTATGGCCTGAACTCATTGCGATCCTTTATCAGGTCCTACCTTTACATAAGACCGGACACATTCATCGTACTGGACCGGATCGAAGTCAGCGAAGCCATGCACATGGAATCTCGAATTCACATAGCCGGTGAAATCCACCGCGAAGAAGACTGCTTTCTGATTCGAAACAAGCAGGTCGATCTGGGTGTTCGACTGCTTTTGCCACAGGCGGAGGTCTTTTCTGTGGATCGACACACAAACCTGACACCGGGTCATGCGGATCCGGAAACCCAGGAAGTCGATTTCCTGAAACTGAATTTGGATCTGGACGCAGGAACCACCACGATGGCAGTGGCATTTGGAATCGACAGTATCCCGAACCTGAAACTGGAATCCGAAAATTCCAGCTATCATGTAAGCCATCTGGGTGAACAGTTCCGGATTGAGTGAGAAGAATTACTGACTTATGCCAAGGGAGGGAACGAATTGCGAATAACTACCTGGAATGTAAACGGTCTTCGTGCAGCCCTGCGGAAGGGTTTCGAGGACCAGATCAAACGGATTTCACCGGATGTTTTGCTTCTCCAAGAGATACGTGCGCTGCCTGAACAGTTGCCTGAAGAGTGGGCGAATCCAGAAGGATGGCATGTCCACTGGCATCCTGCAGAAAAGAAAGGATATTCGGGAACAGCTGTTCTCTCCAGACATCCGATTCAGGTATTGGGGAAAGGAATCCATAAAACCGATCCCGAAGGCAGGATCCTTCACGTCATGATACAGGGCTTCCAGTTCGTCAGCGTTTACCTACCCTCTGGTTCCTCAAGCGAAGAACGCCAACATTTAAAAGAAACCAGGTGGATGAGACGGTTTCTGCCCTGGTCAAAAGCCCTCTCAAATTCAGATACACCGGTTGTATTGGGAGGAGATTTCAACATCGCGCATACCGAGATGGATATCTTTTATGCGAAGGGGAACGAAAAGAACAGTGGATTCCTTCCCCAGGAACGAAGGTGGATGACGAGGCTCCTCGCTTCAGGGTGGCACGACATCGTGAGAGAGGAAGTTGGCGCCGTGCAAGGCCCCTACTCCTGGTGGTCCAACAGGGGCCGGGCACGAGAACTGGACAGGGGTTGGAGAATTGACTACCTCCTTGGAAATGGAGCAGCAAGAAAATTGGTCTCTGGGGCGAGCATTGACCGAAAAGCCGCGCTAACCGTTTCAGACCACGCACCGGTGACAGTTGATTTGGCCTGAAGCTTTGCCAACCATACGGGGAAATTCTGACCTACGTAGTTAACGCCCCATCGCAATTACGCAGAGGATTAGGGATGTTGCCCTTAGTAGTCGCCGATCACCCGGACCACCTTTATCAACTCGGTGAAACAGCCATATTCTCCATCAGGTTGCCGGATGCCAACAGTCCTCCGCACCTGACCTATCGGGTTTCGAACGATGGGAATGAGATCCTCGATCAGGGTCTTCTGAACTTTTCTAATGGAACCGCTGCCGTCAGGTGTAAGCTGACAAATCCGGGTTTCCTGCGTCTGGACGTCCTGAATCTTCAAAAAGAATCCGTCTCCGCTGCCTCGGTGGGGTATGAGCCCCTGAAGATACTTCCTGTGTCCAAAAAGACGCCGGAATTCGAGTCCTTCTGGTCAAAGGCACGGGACCAGAAATTGGACAACCCCAAAGTGCTTTCATATGAAAAGAATACCTGTTCAACCCTGCCAGGTGAGACCACGTATAGAGTCTTGCTCGAGAATCTGAATGGAACGACCGTACACGGATGGCTTACACTACCGGAAATTCCGCCACCCTACCCGGTTGTTTTGAATATTCCGGGTGCAGGAGTAGGCAGGGTAAAACCCGTTTCCTGGTACACACATCACGGCATTGCCGCCTTTCAGATGTCGGTGCACGATGTCGAACTCGATCTACCCGAAGAAGCGTTCGATAGGCTCAGGGCGTGTGAATTGGCGGGGTATACGATACGACATGCGGAAAGTCCAGATCGATACTACTTTCACCGGACGATTCTGGGGGCATTCGGGGTTCTCGACTTCCTTTGTGAACATCCAAACATCTCCACCGGAAAAGTAGGGATTACAGGATCCAGCCAGGGCGGTGGATTGGCATTGCTCGTTGCAGGACTTGATCGGCGTGTAGCAGCGGTGTCTGTCAACGTACCTACGCTTTGCGATCACAAGGGCTACCAGGAAGGTCGTCCGTCCGGGTGGCCGCACTTTTGGAAAACCTTTGCACCCGAGCGGGTCTGTCGTACCATGGCACTATACGATGCAGCAATTGCTGCAGAGACAATCTCTGCAGCCGCCTACTTTTCTGTCGGTTTTCTGGACAGAACCTGTCCTCCAACAACAGTATGCGCGGCCTACAACGCCCTGAAATCGAGCAAGGACATTCAGAATCACATTCAAATGGCCCACGCCTTCCCGGAATCCTGGTACGAAGATTCAGCGTCATGGATGCGGGCACAACTTACCTGAACCAGCGTTCTCCGGCCACAGCAAAACCCTCCAGCATCATCTTTCGCTGAAGAGTGTACGCCGGCTGGCTTTCACCGGGTTCACCTATTGGTTGGTTCCAGAACATCTTCAACAATTGTGAGGAGGGTCTTGAGCCGGAAGGGCTTCCCAACAACTCTGGTCGCCCCGAGACTCAACGCTTCCTCCAGCGTGCTGTCACCCAGCTTTGCCAGTGCTACAATCGGAGGCTGATTTTCAAGCGTTCCAATCTCACGTATGAGTGTCAACCCGTCCTTTCCTGGCAGAGACACATCGACTACAACCAGGTCTGGCGCGAATTCGGCTAGCCGCCTTAGACCGTCCGCGTCGTTGGGTGCCTCCTGGACAGCATAACCGTGCAGCACCAGGACGCGACGCATGACTTGACGAATCATTTCGTCTGAATCAACAATCAGGACAGTTTCCAATCCAGATCCTTCCTGCGCGATCAGGTTATCTTCGATTCATCGAGCATCTCCTCCACCGCACCGATGAGTTTTGCCATATGCAGAGGTTTGGTGAAGCAGTTCCCGGCCCCGAGTTCTCTAGCCTGATCAAGCGCCTCGGTCTCGTATCCGGTTATAGCAATAATCCTGGCGTGCGGATCAACTTCCCTCAGCTCTTTGATTACTGCGAGCCCATCCTTATGGGGCATCTTAAGATCGGTGATCACCAGAGCAACGCTCTCCTGTCTGAAGATATCTATTCCTTCATTGCCACCGGAGGCTCTAAAGACCTGGTATCCAGCTCGTTCCAGGATACGTCCCGTAACACTTAAAATCTCGCTGTGATCGTCGATGACGAGAATCTGATTCATATCTTCCACCGGAAAACGTTTGGACGGTATTGATTGTGTACTAAAAACCGCCGGAATATACGCAATTGCCAGAACACGCACAATCTGGTTTCTGCCCTCTACGCGAGAGACAAGATTCTTTACTCGCTATACATTTCATCGGCCAGGAGGCAACAAACCGTCTCGATACTTCCCGTCTTGCTAGCCACCCTGACAACAAATTGTGCCAGTCATCATTTCTGGAGGTAGACCAGATGAAGACCTCAGTCATAAGCTGCTCACTGAATCCCTACAGCAGGTCATACGTTCTGGCCACAACTGTTACCGATATTTTAAAGGGTCTGAAAGTGGACACACCTCTGTACGATCTTCGGAAATATAATCTGAGTTTCTGTGGATCACCGGATGCCAGGGAGAATGGAGACGTGTCTAAACTCAAATCCGCCATCGAGGAATCTGCTGCAGTAGTACTCGCCATGCCAATCTATAATTTCGATGTGAATGCAGCTGCCAAGAATCTTATCGAACTCACTGGCAGGTCATGGACAAATACACTTGTCGGTTTCCTCTGTGCAGCCGGAGGGCAATCAAGTTACATGTCGGTAATGAGCATCGCAAACAGCCTGATGCTTGACTTTCGTTGTATCATTGTTCCGAGATTCGTGTATGCTGTTCCAGAAGCATTTCTGAATGACAGAACAGACCAGATGCAGGTAGGATCGGAGGATATTTCCCGACGGTTGCATGAATTCGCAGCGACTACCGCGGCACTTGCCCGGGCAATTTCTCCTGTTCTGGATGAATCGAATTAGGCACAAAATCTGAAGAGATTGGCAAATCGGAGGCGAATTTAACCTGTATTTCAAAGCACCGATTCAGTATCCTTTCTGGTCGGCAGAATGTGATATGGAATCTGTATACAAAACCAGGAGAAAATGAATGAAAATTCGCAAGAACCGTATCAAGCAAAAACTCGCGGAAGGCAAAGTGACATATACGGTAGGTGGTCTTACACACCCCGACGACATCGACGCCTTCGGGACCAACGGATTCGACGGGGTTTGGCTGGAAGGGGAACACGGCGGACTGAGCGCTGCTCAGCTGGGCAACCTCACAAGGTCATGCGATATCTGGGGCATGACTTCCGTTGCCCGTGTTAACCGAAACGATCAGGCCCTGATCTACCGTACCCTCGACCGCGGAGCGCAGGCCATTGTAGTGCCACATGTGAATACCGGCGCGGAGGCGCGAAATGTCATTGAAGGTGGTAAATTCGCCCCTTTGGGGAAGCGCGGCATGTTCATCAGTCGCCAGGGATATGGTGTCCCCGATTACTTCTCCGAGGCCAACAGCGAGACGCTCCTTGTCGTATTGATAGAGGACATTGTGGCCGTCCAGAATCTGGACGAGATCCTTGCCGTTGATCACGTCGATGTGTTTTTTGTGGCTCCTTCCGACCTTGCCACGTCAATGGGGCGCATTGGTCAGCTTGACCATCCAGAGGTTCGGACTACCATAGAAGACACCTTGAAACGTATACGGGATGCGGGCAGACACCCTGGGACACTTGCAGCAAATGGTGACGTTCGAAGATTTGTGGAGCTGGGAGCAAAATTCCTCTTGACCAACGTTGGGCCCTGGATCGAAACAGGCGCATCGGAATTCATACGCAACGCGGAAGGCGATTGAGGCCATTTGCAATCATCGAAAAATGGGCGGTGACCAATGGATACAACCAGTTGGGGCAAGTTCAGAGACAGTGTTTTCCACCCCTCGACAATCGTGAAACCGCAAGACCTGGAAAACGCCAAGAGAAACATCGAAAAACATGCTTGGGCTTCATCCTATTTGGAAGCCTTGCTAAAGGAGGCCGATCTAACGCCAGATATATCCCGGGATTTCCTGGAAACAATGGTGCCTCGTGAGACGCCCAACAGCCACCTCTTTACAATGTGTGCAAAATGCGAATCCGCTCCTGTGCATGGGCTCTATCGCTGGTCTGCGGATTCTCCTGATCAACTCGTTTGCACCACTTGTGAGACGGTATATCCCAACAGCGAATACCCAGAAACATACCTTCTTGAAACGGGGTTCGGCGGGGGTCAAACAATACCCTACTACGCTGAAAAACACTGGGACCTGATAGGATTCCCATTCGTATCGAGCTGGACGGCAAATATTCGGGCACGTAAATGCACGTATATGGCAGCCCTTGCCAGAAGGCTGGGCCTGGCTTACGCGCTGACAGGTGAGGTCGCCTATGCAGCGAAAGTCCGAGATATCCTTCTGCGATTTGCAAAAGTTTACCCGGGATACATGGTACACTCGGGATACGGCGAGTTTTCTGATCTGGATCCCGCTGTCGCATCGGAACACATCCTTAACCTGCCGGAACCTGAACTGGTGATTCCTCCAAACAAGCCCGACCGCAAGCTTCACGTGGGCTACTGGATGGCCGGGAGAGCCACAGGAGTAGGAATGGAGGGAACCTTCATCTCTGATGTTACGATCGCCTATGATCTCACCTGCTGGGCCGAATCAGGAAATCAACCCACCTACGCTACAGAACAACGGTTGCGCATTGAAAGAGATCTGCTGCTGGAGGGAACCATTCTACTTTGTGCCGACCCTGGGTTCAATAACAAAAGTGCCACCAATCGGTCTGCGGCAGGACTTGTAGGCATCTGCCTCGGGGTGCCCGAACTGGTACGATTCGGCCTGGACGGATTCTGGCATTTTGTTTGTAAGTGGTTCCTGGAAGATGGGATGAGTTCCGAATCCCCGGGCTACGGATTCATGACATTGAACGGAATCCGCCATTTCGGAGAGGCCGTGCACGGATACTCTGACCCTCCAGGATACGACAGTCCTGATGGAAGAATAGATCAGCTCGATGTTTACGGAGACAGCCGATACCGTGGTGTCTTCGAAGGTTATGTAAAGAGCCTGATGCCCGATCTGGGCTATGGCGTACCCGCAGATGACAGCACAGGTGTGCGTATGCCTGTGGAAATTTCGGATCTCATCGCCGCCCGGTATGGGGAACCCGGTAACATCGCCTTGCTGAGTGAGTTGTGTGACAACGATCTGGAGAACAATGGCAGTGAATACGGACTCTTTCACAGAGATCCGCTCCTTGTCTCCGAAAATTCACTGACCCTTGGCGATCAATTTTTCCCTGCCCTTCGAATAGGACTGCTGAGGACTGGAAGCCACGGCAGAGCAAGCTCCACGCTGGTAAGTGCTTCCGACTGGGGTGGCCATCATCATGAGGACAGTCTGAATCTCGTTTACTGGAAAGATGGTCATGAAGCTCTAACAGACCTGGGATATCTCTGGGATCGGCCTGACAAACATATGACCGTCCGCACCATAGCCCATAACACCGTGATCGTCAACGGCGAGAACCAGAGACGGGAGGGCCGCCTGGGCGGTCTCAAGGCATTCGATTCGACAACCCGGGTAAAACTGATAGAGGTTTCATCGGAGGCTTACGAAGCATGTGATGAATACACCCGGAAGTGCGCCGTCATCGATCATGGAAACGCAGGAAGTTACCTCCTGGATGTTTTTCTCGTGTCGGGTGGCGAGCAGCACGATTACCTCTTTCACGGACCGGTTGAGGAAGGTGTGGTACACGACCTCGAGCTGGAACCTTCGCAGGAAGCGTGGCAGGATTTGAAGCGGCTCAAGGAATCGCGAGCCTCTGACCCCTGGTCCATTTCCTTTGAGCTGGGTAAACAACATCGATTGAGTGTCTACAATCTCCCCGACAAAACGGAACGGACTTTGATCGGTCAAGGTTGGGGAGAACGGGGTACAGGGTCGAGAGACAACGTGATGACCGGTGAAACCGTTCCTTATATTGTGAGACAAAGAGAAGGGAAAGACATCAAGAGTCGGTTCATGAGCCTTTTCGAGGTGGGAACAAGGTCGAAACCATTTGTTTTAGAAGTCAAAAGACTCTCCTCCAGAAATGGCGAAGCTGCAGGATTTTATGTCACAACAGACCAGGGAAGCGATATCATCATATTTGGAAACGAAGAACGACCCACAACAGTTGAGACCCCGGAAGGTCTTTTGGAAACAGATGGGGCCCTCACCCTCTTTTCGCTCTCTCCCGACGGAGCAGTTACCAACGGTTACCTGTATGGTGGGCGTAAAGCGGTCTACCAGGACCACGACTTGTCGATCGAAGCCCCTGTCCTTAGCGGCCACATCGATGGTCTGGAGACCACAAACGAACTGAGCTTCTACCGCATTGCCGACGCGGAATTGAATTCCGAGTTTGTGGGTTCGATGCTGTTTGTCAAAAGCAATGATTATGAAACCGGATACCCGGTTTTGCGCGTCCAGAAAGCCGGTTCCCACTGCCTTGTCTATACCAAATTGAATGGCTCCGGCTACGATGCCCGGGAGGCGGAATCGTGGAAACTTGTCAGAAGCCTGTCTCTATAGCGCTTGGCAGCTGTTTGGGCTTCAGGCAGACAGGAATTGGCGTCAAAATTTCTTGTTAAATGATGGTTTTACAAAGGTTATTGACAAATCTTGGCATTTTTGTTAGTTTGAATCGATTTGGTGCGGATTTTTCCACATTAAGCGCCGGGAATAAACCTTGAATTCATCCGGACACCCTATGCTAAATCAGATTCTCCTGCCTATCCAGCCCCAAATTGGCCGCTTCGAGGAGCGTTTCAAAACGACCCTCGAATCCGAAGTGCCACTGGTCCAGGCCATGGGTGATCGGATAATGGAGACGCGTGGCAAAATTCTGCGCCCTGCCCTATCGCTTCTGACCGCCCAGGCCATTGGAGAGTGTTCCGATCGTGCCATAGATGCGGCCATTGGGATAGAGATCATCCATACTGCAACACTGATTCATGACGATGTTATTGATTTTGCAGATAAACGGAGAGGAACAGAAGTCCTCAACCTCCGCTGGGGAAACCAGGCCGCTGTGTTAATGGGGGATTTTCTCCTGGCACGCGCGCTGCAGGTTCTGGTTGGATTGGATTCAATGGAGGTCATGAGAGCAGCCACCAGTGCTGTCGGCAGGATGATCGAGGGAGAGATCCAGGAGATTCAGGGTAGCGTGGAGGCGGAATCGGCAATTTACTTCAGCATGATCGACAAGAAGACGGCCTCCTTAATGGCCTTATCTTGCGAAGTGGGTGCCATCCTGGGCGGCGGAACGCCCGAGCAGATCGCACAGATGTCAACATTTGGAAAGGAAGTGGGCATTGCCTTCCAGATTACGGATGATCTTCTGGACTTCACTGGCGATGAGAAATCGCTGGGGAAGCCTGTGGGCAATGATGTCCGCGAAAGAAAACTTACATTACCCCTCATAAGGGCCCTGGGAAATTGCCCCAATGGGGAAGCCGAACGAATTCAGGCCAAGGTACGTAGTGGGATTGAATCTGATGAAGAATTACAAGAAGTATTCCATTTTGTTGAACGATACAGAGGCATAGAAGAGGCCCGCGAAGAAGCATTAGCGTATGCAACCTCAGGTCTTAAAAGTTTGGGAGCGCTTACCACCTCCGATGCCCGTCAAGCTCTCGAGCTCGCTGTGCTGCAGGTGGTAGATCGCGATCGATGAAAAATCAGAGCTGGGGACCGGGGCCAGTACGATATTTCGGCCTGCTACTCTGCCCTCGTCTCTTTTTCTCTAGCTGGCCGGGCCGTTCGTCTTGCGTCTAGACAGCCGCATGGGCGCGCAATGACCACATTCGCCGACTTATAAGGAGTTTAACCCCACAAATGAAGCGCGACACTTTCCGATCCCTGGTCATTATCGCCACAATCGTTCTGGCGATTTATTCACTTTATCCAACATATCAATTTTATACCGATCCCCCTCCACAGGGCACGGACGAATATGCAGCAATGAAAGACAAGGCCATCAATCTGGGCCTGGATCTACAAGGCGGAATTCACCTTGTATTGGAAGTCGATCCCACCGGTTTACCTGAAGACCAGCGTCGCGACGTAGTGGATCGCGTGAAGACGATTATCACCAACCGGGTAGACCAATTCGGTGTGGCTGAACCTATTATCCATCGTGAAGGTGAATGGAGAATTGTAGTCGAGTTGCCCGGTGTCCAGGATGTCGAACGCGCAAAAAAGCTCATCAATACACAGGCACGCCTGGAGTTCAAGATCCTGAAGCCGGGTTCTGACAGAGAGAGCATACTCGACAGGATCGAAAACCATCTGCAAGCCGCGGAAGGTGATACCAGCGCGGAGGAAGACACGAAATTATTTGGGGAAGAGGCGGCCGACGACAAACCATCCATCAAAAAATTTATCCTCAGTTACGGGGACGATTTAATGGTCCCTGTAGGAAATCTCGCAACGGTCCGATCAATACTCGGCTCACAGGAAGTTCAGAAGCTGATCCCAAGGGACGCAGAATTCCGGTGGGCAAATCAGGTCGAGGAGATGGGAGACGGACAGAAGTATCGCCGGTTGTATTACATGAACTCTCGTATCGAAATGACCGGAGAAATTGTCAAGGATGCCAAGGTAACCACGGGCCAGTCATTTGAAAATGCCGGACAGGCAGTCATCAATTTCACAACATCAGATGATGGTGTAAAACTGTTCTCACGTGTTACCGGGGCCCACGTGAACGATCGTATGGGTATCATACTGGATGACCAGGTCTATTCAGCCCCGACAATCCGCGTCAAAATCCGGGATGGCAGATCGATCATTACAGGAAGCGGTACCATCGAAGAAGCGAAAGACCTTGCAATCGTCCTGCGGGCAGGCGCATTGCCTGCAAACGCACCCATTGTTGAGGATCGAACGATCGGGCCATCGCTTGGCCGGGACTCGATAGAACAGGGCAAGCAAGCTGCCTTGATCGGGTTGGCAATCGTCATGGTGTTTATGATCCTGTATTACGGCATGGCGGGGATTGTTGCGAACCTCGCCCTGATGCTGAACTTGCTCTTCGTGATGGCCGTCCTTGCCGGATTCGGTGGAACGCTTACTCTGCCGGGCATAGCTGGAATCATACTAACCATCGGTATGGCGGTGGATGCGAATGTGCTCATATTCGAGCGGGTGCGGGAGGAGTTGAACAGCGGGAAGACCCTGAGGCCTGCTATTGAAAATGGGTACGGTAGGGCCCTGCTGACAATCGTCGACGCGAACTTGACCACAATCATAACTGCGGTCGTATTGTATCAGTTCGGAACGGGCCCCATCAAGGGCTTTGCGCTAACCCTGATGATCGGTATCCTCTCCAGTATGTTCACTGCGCTGTTCGTAACACGCACCGTTTTCAACATCTTCATCAGTCGCTGGCAGTTGACGACAATCAGCATTGGCCGTCTCAATATCTTCAGCAAGCCTTCATTCGATATCCTCGGCTTACGACGAGGTGCCTTCATCTTGTCGGCACTCCTGGTCCTGGTTGGGCTTGGATCGGTGATCACAAAGGGTGGGTATAATTTAGGGATTGATTTTTCCGGCGGGACACTCCTGGAGGTCCATTTCGACCCGCCTGTATCGGTGGGTGATCTGCGAGCATCTCTCGGTTCGGTCGAGATGGAAGACCGCAATGTGGATCTCAGACATAGCGAAATCAAGCAGTTTGGAACCCCGAACGACATACTGATCCGAGTGGAGGAAGAGGCTCAAGGAACAGTGACAGCAGATGCCATTAAGTCCACACTGAAGTCTCGCTTCGCATCCAGCATCGGGGACCCGAAAGAGTGGCTTCGCCGCCAGGAAGCGGTCGGTCCAAAAATCGGGAAGGAACTCAAAGCGGACGCGGTTAGCGCCATACTCGTTTCGCTGGTACTCATTGTCCTATACATCTGGTGGCGATTCAAACACATCCAATTCGGTGTTGGGGCTGTAGCCGCCCTTTTCCACGATGTGCTCATCACCCTGGGTGTTTTCTCCCTTATGGACAAGGAAATCTCACTCGCTATTGTCGCTGCGCTGCTAACGATTGTGGGGTATTCCCTGAACGACACCATTGTGGTTTTCGACCGCATTCGTGAAGATGTGAGACTTTATCGAAGAGAAAGTTTCGGAATGATTATTAACCGAAGCATCAACGAATGCTTGAATCGTACCATATTGACTTCAGGGACCACACTTCTGGTTGTGGTGTCGCTGCTCACCATGGGAGGCGAGGTCATTCACGATTTCGCCTTTGCCCTGATGGTTGGTGTGCTTGTGGGAACATATTCGTCCTCATTCGTGGCCAGCCCAGTGGTGTTTCTCTGGCAGGCAGCTACCGACCGGAGGAAAGCCGCCGCGTCCACGTAGAGTTGTATTCCAGTTAGATTGTCTGAGACGAGAAAGGCCCGGGATCAAGAAGATCCCGGGCCTTTCCTCATACACCTGTTCCCATACAGTCAGAACTGAAATTCCCTCTTGGCTTTCTTCTTATCTTTCTTGTCGACCGAATATGGGGTAACGGTTCTGTGGTCTGCGCAAGGTGCTGTAGGTTCCGCACCTGGAACAAACAACTCTTTAAACTTTTTGGGACAATATATTGAGGCCACCTGATACGTATCGCCGCACACCTCAACCTGTGCCACCCCCTGGGGGATCTCAAAGTCGACGGGCTCCAATTCCAGGGCACTATGCGCCTTCTTCATGAATGTTGCCCACACAGGCAATGCAACAGCGGCTCCTGACATACGTGGTCCCAACGACACGTGGTAATCATCGAATCCGATCCAGACTCCGGCAACAATCTGCGGTGTAAATCCGACGAACCAGGTGTCTGCAAAATTTTGGGTAGTGCCCGTCTTTCCTGCGGCCGGTCTCCTGAATCCATAGGCCGTTCTCGCCCCCCGCCCGGTACCACGCCACAGGCCGCGATCCGTTCGTTTGTTCATGTCCAATACAGAACGCAGCATACTGGTCATCACAGCCGCGGTTTCAGAGCTGAGCGCCTCGTGTTCCCTTCCCTGGACCTGGCTTTCCAGAACATTACCATCCTTGTCCACAATTCTGACAACTGCCATCGGCTCCACTCGGATGCCCCCGTTTGGGAAAATCCCAAAGGCCGAAACCAGGTCGATCAGTCTGACCTCACTGGTGCCCATACCCAGCGATTTCACCGCACGAATGCGAGTGGATATTCCCAGACGTTTGGCATATCGAACTGCGGTTCTTGGCCCGATCTCCTCCAGTAATTTTGTCGTAACCACATTCCGGGACAGCGCAAGGCCCTCTCGCATAGTCATCCAGCCCAAGAATTTACGGTCATAATTTTGAGGCCGCCAGAGGCTTCCATCGTCCATCACAACGGATACGGCGGTGTCTGGAAAGCGTCGAGTGGGCGGGATTTTCATGTCTATTGCTGCAGTATAAATGAATGGCTTGAAGGATGAACCAGGTTGTCGTTTCGCCTGAACGGCACGGTTGAACTTGCTCTGTCCAAAATCCCGGCCGCCCACCATGGCAAGGATGTGTCCGGTTGCAGGATCCAGAGCAACGAGGGCACCCTGTACGACGGATGCCCGGAGGGTGTCTTCATAAGTCTTGAGGCCCGCCCAGAAGGTAGAATCCGGAGGATTTCTTCTTCGGTTCTCATCTACATTGCGCTGCACTTCTTCCAGCTGATTGTATAGTACCTCCTCAGCAATTCTCTGAACGCGACTGTCGAGCGTGGTATAGACTGAAGCTCCGTCCTTGTATAGTACCCCCCACCCGTGCTTCTCTTCCAGATATCGACGGATGTGCTCCGTGTAATAAGGTGCTTCTCCTGATTCCTCTTCGGCATCTTTTAGAAGAATCGGACGCCGGACCGCTGACTGGTATTGTTTGCGGGAAATCTTCTGATTCTGATACATCCGTCTCAGAACCAATCGGCGCCTGTCCTTCGCACGCCTTGGGTGATTGATTGGAGAATAGTAATACGGTCCCCTCAACAATCCAACGAGCAAGGCGCACTCATCCACCGTGAGCTCACTGGCATCCTTCCCAAAAAACCGCTCCGCTGCAGACTGTATACCATATGCGCCATTACCAAAAAGAACTTTGTTGAAATACATCTCAATTATTTCTTTTTTGGTATAGGTCCGCTCCAGCAGTACGGCGGTGAGTTGTTCCTTGATCTTTCTAGACCAAACCTGCTTGCGATCCAAAAACAGATTTCTGGCCAATTGCTGTGTAATCGTGCTCGCACCATGTCCCTTCAGGCTGCCCTCCTGCCACAGATTTCTAACCACAACACGAAAAATATCAGGAAGACTGACTCCCCAATGCCTCCAGAACAGCTGGTCTTCTGTAGCGATAAGACCGTCAATAGCAGCTTTGGGAATCTTGTCGAACGAAATTGGAATCCGGTTCTCCACCCAGAACCGCTTCAGGACCGTGCCATCGCTGGAAAAAATGTTCGTGGTTCTGGCAGGTTCCACATCCTCCAACTCCGTGAAAGATGGGAGCCCATCCTTAAAACGCCAAACCACAGCGCCGGCAATACCTATTAACAGGAAACCGCAGATGGAACAATATAAGGCTGTACGCAGTATATAGTGACGAACCATAGCCTACCTGTGACCTGTCAACTGAGGGCTTCAAGATTTTGCTGCAAGCGCATCAGGGTACTCTGATATTCGCTCTGGCGATGTCTTTCCTTCTCCACAACTTCCGGTGGGGCGTTCTCCAGAAACCTGTCGTTACTCAGCTTCTTGTCAAGCCCTGTCAACGCTTTCTCAAGCCGTCCCATCTCCTTCTGAAGTCGTTGCTGTTCGATTTCCAGGTCAATCAGTCCAGCGAGCGGCACATAGATCTCCAGATCATTAAGAACGGCGCTGGCGGAAGCCTGCGGTCTCACGACCGCCTCCCCCATTTCGAGATTTTCTACCCGCCCAAGTTCACAGATGTAAGCCCTTGTACGTTCCAGAATTTCCAGAATTTCCTTCGACTCCACCTTAACCAGAACATCTGCGGGCTTTCCCGGGGGCACACTCATAGTGCCCCGGATATTGCGAATCGCCCCCACCACTTCCTGTACCACCGCCATTTCTTTCTCGGCCATCTCATCGAGCCCGCTCTGATCTGCTACCGGCCAATCGGCTACAATCAGCGCATCCCCGCGATGCGGGAAACGTTGCCAGAGCTCTTCGGTGATAAATGGCACAAGCGGATGAAGCAGTCTCAAGGTGCCCTCTAGGACATAGACCAAAATTTTCTGCACCTCTGCTTTCTCTCCAGGATCCTGACTGTTCAGCCGCACTTTGGCTAATTCGAGATACCAGTCGCAATAGGTGTTCCACACGAACTCATACAGTGCGCGTGAAGCCTCATCGAATCTGTAGTTCTCGAGTGAGGTTGTGACCGTAATGATGACCCTGTTATACTGGCTAAGAATCCACCGATCTGCCAAATCCGTAGGATTTCGTGGGTGATCCAGGAGAGAAAGATCAGAATTGTCGGTAAGGTGCATACTGACAAAACGGAACGCATTCCAGATCTTGTTGCAGAAATTCCTGCAAGTTTCGGTAACAGGCGAATCCTGCAGGACATTATCCACTACCTCCGCGTCGAAACGAATATCCTGTGAACTCCCACATTGATAAAGTAGAGACAATCGGGTAGCGTCCGCACCGTATCTGCGGATCAATTCCCTCGGATCGATCCCTGTTCCCAATGACTTGCTCATACGTTTTCCATCGCGCGTCTGGACGGTAGGGTGAACAAGGACCGTCTTGAAAGGAATCTCCTCTTCGAATTCCAGGGCGGTCATAATCATCCTGACCACCCACAGATAGAGAATGTCCCGTCCGGTGATCATCAGATCCGTGGGATGATACCTCTTGAGATCCTCTGTCTGGTCTGGCCAACCCATTGTGGCAAAAGGCCAAAGGGCCGAGGAAAACCAGGTATCAAGCACATCTGGATCTTGTACGAGTTCTGTGCTGCTGCACGCATCGCAATGCATTGGCACTTCGACCTGAACCATCACCTGGCTGCAGTCTGAACACGTCCAGACCGGAATACGATGTCCCCACCAGATCTGCCTGGAGATGCACCAGTCTCGTATGTTCTCCAACCACTCGATGGAATACCCTCTGAACCGATCGGGTACATACGTTATTTTGCTTTCTCTCAATCGTGGCAAAGCCTGGTCAGCAAGATCACGCATCGCCACAAACCATTGCTCCATTGGCAAGGGTTCGATAACCGTGCCGCATTTGTCGTGATGGGGAACCACGTGATCATGATCCTCGATTTTGACCACCAATCCGGACTTCTCAAGTTCTTGAATCACCTGTCTCCGGCATTCATATCGATCCAGACCTGCAAAACGTCCGGCATCCCCGGTCATTGCCCCATCGAAGCCAATCACCTGGATCTCCTCGAGCGCGTGCCTCAATCCCACTTCGTAGTCGTTTGGATCGTGCGCTGGGGTCACCTTTACAGCTCCACTGCCCATCTCAGGATCGGCGTATTCATCTGCAACGATCGGAATTGGCCTTTCCATCAGCGGAAGCATCACTTGTCTCCCAATTGCGGCCAGCCATCTCGAATCCGTGGGATGCACAGCCACGCCGGTGTCACCCAACATTGTTTCTGGTCTCGTAGTGGCCACGATCACATCAGGTGCACCTCCAACGCCCGGATATTTCAGATGCCAGAGATGTCCGTGTTTGTCCAACTCTTCCACTTCCAGATCCGATATCACTGTGCCACACTGGGGACACCAGTTCACCATGCGTTTGCCACGGTAGATCCAGCCCTTTTTGTAGAACCACACGAAGGCTTCCAGCACAGCCCTGGCATAATCGTCGTCCATCGTGAATCGTTCCCGGGACCAGTCATAGCTGCTGCCGAGCTCACGTAACTGTTTGAGAATTGTACTGCCATAACGCTCCTGCCACGACCAGATCCGCCGGAGCATTTCTGTTCTGCCAATATCATGTCTGACTTTACCCTCTTCTTCATACAATTGCTGTTCCACCTTCATCTGGGTCGCAATGCCAGCGTGATCCGTTCCGGGAAGGCACAGTGTACTGTATCCCTGCATGCGCTTCCAGCGTAAAACCGCATCGTGGATCGCATGTTGAAGGGCATGCCCCATATGCAACTCACCGGTCACATTGGGCGGAGGTATTGTAATGGTAAATGGTTCACCGTCGGGATTGGACTCCGGACGGAAATAGCCCTTCTGTTCCCAGAAGGAGTACCAGGTTTTCTCAACTTCCCCCGGGTCATAGGCTTTGGACAACGCGTCGTTTTCACTCATCGATCCTTCTGCTCCTTTAGACGGCAGATACTCGCTTTAACCGTGCGACTTACGTGACAGAGTAACTTCTGAGTCCTTCGTATATTGTTTGGGCAGATACTTTGACAATAGCAGTTGTTGGTACAGCGAGCAACATACCTACCGCACCAAATAGATGATTGCCCACCAGCACCACAAAAATCACCACTAGTGGATGAAGATTCACACTTCTGGCCACCACAACAGGCGCTACGAACACATTATCCATGATTTGGACGAACATGAACACACCAACAACCGGCAGGATCGTAGCCCATGAGAGTGCGGAATACTGCAATAGGGCTGCGAGTACACCGGCCACGATTCCAATAATTGGACCAAGGTAGGGTATTACATTTGCCAGGCCCGCGATTGTGCCTACAACAAGATAGTCATTTAGACCGACTATCCTGAGACCGCCAATGGACAACATAGATATGATAATTACCGAAAGCACGAGGCCACGAATATAGCCACCAAGCTGAATATCGATCCTGTGGAGCAGATTGAGCACCATCTCGAAATATCGGTTAGGAATCAGTTCGATAAAGGCTCGTTTAATTGCCCTGCCTTCAATCAGAAAGAAGAATCCGACAATCGGAACGATAACAAAACTCGTTATCCCGGACAGCAAACTGCCAACCAGTGCGGGTGTCTTCTTGAGCAGTTCGGTGGCCCAGGCCTGGGCGCGTTGATTGAGCTCCTCGGCCAAGTCGATTCCTTTCAGCATTGGAAACGTCTCTTGAAGCTGTGGTTGAAGCTGCTTGATTTCACCCTCCAAGAGGGAAAGATAACCCGGTTCGAGTCGCTCGAACTGGTGAATGGAATCGGCAAGTTCGATAATGGGCGTCAATTCGGTTACACTCCCGGTCGGAAGGCGTTTAGACTCGATCATATTGGTTTCCGCCTTGCCTCTCGCGCTCAGATGAAACCGGCCCAGTACGACATTCTGTTCGGATGCTCCGACCTTTCCGTGCAAACTCAACAGACCAATTCTCGATTCGCTCGCACTGGGATCGAACTCTATTTGCAGGGTGTCCGTGTGACCCACCTCAATCACCACAGGGAGCTGGAGCACATCGAAATCTGGATGTGTGGATTCCACTCTTGAAATCTGGACATTCTCCGTGGCCAAATTCTTCACAACACAAGGCCAGATCGCCTTTTCGCCAAGAATTCTCACCTTCATATTGCTGACACCACCAACCATTATGGGTACAAATGTTCTGGAAGCCAGAACGATACCGGCGATAATGACCGCATAGATCACAACCACTCCGAATACCCTGTTCATCCCCCTGGACTCAAGGCGATCCACGATAGGCATGAGTATATAGGACAGGACGAATGCGATTCCGAAGGGCAGCAAAGTCTGCCTGATCAAATAGACCAGCCAACCGGCCAGTGCCAGTAGTATCAGGACCAGAATCAATCTGAGAATTTGTGGGACGCCCATAGCTGGCTTTGAAGAATCCATGACTACGCTCCGTGCACCGTGTCCGATGTGTCCTTTGCTGCCTCCAGCTCGTCTCGAACATCCTTCAGAGACCTGTTTGTACGTCGCAGGCGCTCAGCTACGATCTGCGAAAGATACATCACAATCTTTACACCTAGTTGGGACCTGTTTTCTGCAAGCGCAAGCAGATCGGATCGATAGAATGCTGCCAATTCCGTTGGTTCTGCAGCACGCGCGCCTGCTGACCTGTCAGCATCATCCAAAAGCGCCATTTCACCGAAAAAGGATCCCGACTCCGCCTCGCTCAAGACCACTTCATTCCCATCATCGTCCACCTGAACGATTTCAACCTTTCCAGACAGGACAACAAACATCCCCAGACCTGCATGGCCCTGGGTGAAGACCTCTTCACCAGGCTCAAAGGATTGCCTCTGTATGACTTCTGCGATCTCACGCATCTCACCGCGCGACAGCTCCTGAAAGAACGGGACTTCACGCAGCACCGTAATCAGGGGATCGTCTTTTCCGAACTTGAACAGGTTCACGTGCCTACTCCTTGCTCAGAGCCTTGATAGGGTTCTGGCGTTCCTTCGGCGGCAAGCATCCGGTCCAGAAAATCGAGTGCCTTGACCTGTTTTCGGCTATCAATATGATAATCCAGAAAGCGCTTCAGTATGCGCTGACCCTCGGCCCGATCTGCTCGCAAGAAGCCTTCCACGTCGATTCGATCCGGTGTGTTAACTTGAAGGCTCTCGAGATAGAGAACCGTGTTCATCTTGACAACCATGCCACCATATCCACAGGAGCCACAAACCGTACCTCCGTGCTCGGGGCTGAATCGCACTTCGTTTCCGGAAAGTCGCTGACCACACTGTACGCACCCACTCAGGTGTGGACGATAGCCAAGCGCGGAAGCCGCCTTCAGTTGAAAATACCAGAGCGGAAGTTCGATTGCCGCGGACTGAATTGACTCCATCCACCTTAGAGAATCCAGTGTAACACTGCACAGCAATGCGTTCTCGTCATTGTCGGCGGTCAAATGATCCAGGAGATCGCACACAGCACTGGCAAATACTATTTTTCGGTAATCTTTCTTCAATCCACCAAACGGAGTGATGATATCCCCTTCCGAGAGTGTCTGCAAGTCCCGGTTCTCTTGTGTGTAATAAACATACGATCCCCAGGTGATCGCCTCCAGACTGGCGCCGAATTTACTCTTCGGTCTTCGCGCCCCACGCGCGGCCAGGCGGAGCTTGCCTTGATCCCGCGTGAACAGCACAACGACTCTACTGCTCTCGCTCATTCTATAACCCTTTAGCACCAGTCCCTCGGTTCGGCAGATCACTGGGTCACCTCTGCTGGTGTTTGGGGACGGCTTGGATACACCATGTAAACCGTTTCATTTGGTTTGACCATGCCATACTGTTCCCGAGCGATCCGCTCGATGGTAGGCAAGTCTTCCTTAAGTAATCGTACATCACGACGGAGTCGTTCATTCTCTGCAAGTGTAGACTGGATCTCTGCTCTGAATGCCCGAATCTGGCGGTCCCGATGCCGGAGTTGATAATATCCGCCTTCACCGGCCACAAACAGATAGGCGAATAACACCACTGGCATGGACCAGATTACCCACTTCAGCCTTCTTCGAGTCTTCAGGAGGATCTGAGGATTTCCACGGTAGAACTTCATAAGGTCATATTTTCCAAGGGTAATCGAATCATGTCGATTTTGATACCAGGAGATCGTCACGATGGACTACTTCACTACCTCCATCCCCATCCAGGATTTCGGCAATCTCGAAGGTCTTCTTGCCAAGAATTTTCCGGATCTCGTTCGATGTATACCTGACGATCCCACGGGCCACCTGCTTCCGATCTCCATCCTCAACGGACACCAACTCCCCAGCTTCGAATTCGCCGAACACCTCTACAATGCCGGATGGCAACAGGCTTTTACCTCGTATCTCGATGGCTTCGACAGCACCTGAATCCACCACAACCGAGCCCTGACAGCGGGAGTTGGCGATCCAAAGCTTGCGGTCTGTCAGTTTGCAATGATTCGCAAGGAAAACAGTACCCACTTGCTGGCCGTCGAGAACGTCTTTCAGCCGGTGTTTGTGACCATTGACGATCACCATCATCCGGCCACCCCGGGTCACGCTTTCGGCCGCCTGAAGCTTTGTGGCCATCCCGCCCTGACTAATTTCGCTGCCTGCTTTGCCGGCACCTGCTACCATGTCTGTTGTCAATTCCCCCACTTCTGGAATCAGGACCGCTTCTTTGTTCCGCGAGGGATCGTCTGAGAACAATCCATCCACATCGGTCATCGTGATCAACAGATCTGCATCCACAAGATGCGAAACCATGGCAGAGAGACGATCATTGTCACCCACAGACAATTGTATTTCTTCTACCGCGACACTGTCGTTTTCGTTTATAATGGGCACGGCACCAAATCTGAATAAAACATCCAGGGTATTGCGTGCATACACATACCGCTTACGATTATCCAGATCATCCGAGGTCAACAGGACCTGTCCCACCGGAATGTCGTGTTTCTTGAACGCCAGCTTGTATGCATTCATCAACAGCCCCTGCCCTACCGCGGCCACTGCCTGCAACTCCTCAACACGTCTGGGCCTGTACTTCAGGCCCAGTCTCCCCATTCCTGCCCCCACGGCGCCGGAAGATACAATTGCCACAAACCGCCCATTGCCCAACGCCTCCGTAACATCCGCCGCGAGCCTGTCGATCAAAGGAAGATTCAGGGCATTGTCACGAACAGTGACCACCCGTGTGCCCAATTTCACAACTGCACGTTGCACATCTTTGAACAGTTTTTCCCGATCTGTCCGAACCTCTTCCGAATTCCCCATACCAGTATTTTCCCCGCAAAGGCAGCACAGTTCAAAGATCGACGCTTACTCTCGGCCTGACGCAAACGCCCCGCTCACTGAGAAAGGCCTTTACCTCAGGAATGCTGTATTGTTCATAGTGAAAAATAGATGCCGCCAGAGCGGCGCTGGCCATACCCTCGGTAAGCACCACGAGCATATGTTCCGGTCCTCCTGATCCGCCGGAGGCCACAATTGGAACATCCACCTGCTGGGCTACGGTGCGTGTCAGAGCAATATCGTAGCCATCCTTCGTACCATCGGCATCGATGCTGTTGAGAACGAGTTCACCCGCTCCCCGTTCCACCAGTTCTCTAGCCCAGGCGATCGCGTCTTTACCGGTAGGTGTCCTGCCACCATCTATGACTACCTCCCACCAACCTGAATCCGCGTCCTCCCCTTTCCTTCGGATGGCATCCACTGAACCAACAATCGCCTGTGATCCAAAACTTTCGGCGCCCCGGGTAATGATCTCCGGAGTGTGAAGCGCGGCCGAATTGATCGAGGCCTTCTCAGCCCCCCCTTCGATGATCGTACGAATATCCTCAAACGTGCGTACCCCGCCGCCCACGGTAAATGGGATGAACACTTCTTCGGAAACACGCCGCACAAGATCTGCTACGATATCCCGCTTTTCCGCCGATGCGGTAATATCGTAGAACACCAGCTCATCCGCGCCTTCCTGATCGTATCGCCTGGCGAGTTCTATTGGATCCCCCGCATCCTTGTCTGCAGAGAACTTGACCCCTCTCACGTTGCGGCCATTTTTCACATCGAGGCAAGGGATGATACGTTTGGCCAGCATTAGAATTCATCCTTTCAGGTCAACACATCAAAGTCGCGCAAAGTTTTGGAGCATCTTCAATCCGAGGTCCTGGCTCTTTTCCGGGTGAAACTGAACGCCAAAAGCCTGCCCCCTGCCTGCGATAGATGTATAGTCGATACCGTAATCTGTCGTTGCCACACAATCTTCAGGCTCTGCAGGATCTACGTAATAGGAATGTACGAAAAAGAAAAATGAATCATCCGGGATCCCTTCCAGCAAGGCCACCTGCCTTCGCGTGTGGATCTGATTCCAGCCTATCTGCGGAATTCGCTCCCCTACCGGAAATCTCCTAACGTTTCCTGACAGGAACCCAATCCCTTTGTGCGTTCCCATCTCTTCGCTTTCTGAAAAAAGCAGCTGGAGCCCAAGACAGATCCCGAGAAACGGCTTCCCTTCGGAAATGCCCTTTGCGATGGGGTCCAGGAGGCCCCGTTGAACAAGATTCGACATCGCATCTCCAAATGCCCCTACCCCGGGTAGCACGATGTGATCTGCCTTTTCCACGACTTCAGGAGAGTCGGATATATTTGCAGGATAACCCACACGCTCGAACCCTTTCTGAACGCTTCGCAGGTTTCCCATACCATAATCCACGATCGTGATCATTAAACTCCCTTTTACTGTGATCTGTTGCTCTTGAACTACTGTCCCAATTCTTCGGACCGTTTGGTGGCGGCTTCAACCGCCGCCATCAGCGCAGCCCGAACACCACGTTCCTCCATCACTGCCAATCCGGCAATCGTCGTCCCACCAGGGGTGGTCACCCGGTCCTTCAAAACGGAAGGATGCTCGCCGCTTTCCATTACCATTTTTGCGGCTCCGAAAACAGTTTGTGCAGAAAGTCTGAGCGCAACCGGCTTGGGCAGTCCGGCTTTCACACCTCCATCGGCCAGCGCATCGATCACCGCATAAACGTAGGCCGGACCACTTCCGGAAAGACCGGTAACGGCATCCATCTGGGATTCCTGCAAACGCACCGTTTCTCCTACCGAATTCAATACGGCCTCTGCAAGATCAAGATGTACTTCGGTGGCGTGCCGACCTCCCGCAATTGCAGTTATCGAAGCGCCTACCAAAGCCGAGATATTCGGCATGGCACGAACCACAGGAATGGACCTTCCCAGAACAGACTCCAGAGACGGACCCTGCACGCCGCCCATGATTGAAATTACCAGTTGTGTTGGTTGAAACTGATCTGTAAATGGTTTCAATACGGCTTCCCAGATCTGAGGTTTCAAACTCAGCACCACGAGGTCCTTGCCCGATACGGCCACTCTTGCATCCGTACAGGTGGTTACACCCAGTCTGGATCTGTGACTCTCGAGAATTTCAAGGTCGATATCCACCGCGGTTACGGAATCAGGGGGCAACAACCCAGACTCGACCAGTCCTGTGATCAGTGCCCCACCCATGTTTCCCGCACCGACAATCGCTATGGTCTTCCCGCTGAGCTGGCTCATTCGCTCCCCTTATGTCCAAGGCGTTTCATAAAGAAATATTTTCAGAAATTAAGGTTCAGTTCTGGATGTATGTGAGCCAACCGTATGGATCTTCCGATTCGCCCGTGACCACTCCGAAAAACGCATCCTGGAGCGCCTTTGTCACCGGTCCTCGGGCACCATTGCCGATCGCCACCTTGTCGATTTGCGATATGGGGGTCACTTCTGCAGCGCTTCCAGTAAAGAACACTTCGTCGGCTATATACAGAGACTCGCGCGGAATCGGACGCGGTGTAACGGTATAACCCAAGTCCCTCGCAAGTGTAATAATGGCGTGGCGTGTGATGCCTGGCAAAATCGAGGATCCTGTAGAGGGTGTATAAATCGCCCCATTCTTCACCAGGAAGATATTCTCGCCACTGGCTTCACTGACATAACCCTGGGTGTCCAGGGCAATCCCTTCCGCATACCCGTCTGCGAGGGCTTCCATTTTGATAAGCTGGGAGTTCATATAATTCGCACCCACTTTAGCCAGTGAAGGCATCGTGTTTGGCGCCAACCTGTTCCACGACGAGAAACAAACCGATGCCCCCTTTTCCAACGCCTCCTCACCCAAATACGCACCCCATTTCCAAACAGCAACAACCACGTCGACAGGGCATCCGGAGGGGTCCACTCCCAGCGTACCATATCCTCTGTATACAATAGGTCGGACGTAGCATGCTTCCAGGTTGTTGGCTCGAATGGTAGAAAGAATCGCCTCAGTGACCTCCTCCTGCGAATAGGGAATCGGCATCCGGTATATCTTGGCGGAATCGAACAATCGCCTTACATGATCGACCATGCGAAAACATGCCGGCCCCTTTTTGGTGCTATAACACCGCATGCCCTCGAAAACACTGGATCCATAATGCACCACGTGGGACAAAACGTGTATTTTCGCGTCGTCCCAGTCAATCAGTTCACCATTGTACCAGATCTTGTCCGCCTTTGGCATTGCCATTTTTCCCTCGTTTCGCTTGCAGGTTATCTGAGATCCTTGATCCTCAGCTGGATACCCTTTCTACCTCGCCAGTCATTTTCTTCGATCATATACGCAATATCCAGATTGGCTTCACCGGGCGCCAGGCGATACTCCAGATGTCCAAGATCAAAACCGATGCAATCCAGCACCTTTCCATTCTGGCGCACTTTGAATTTGATGTGATTCTTCCCCACGATTTCGGCAGCACCAACTACATCGACACCTCTTGAAACCATCACTGGACGCATGTTCTGCGGCCCGAAGGGTGCGAACCTTCGCAAGAGACCCATCAAACGCTTGTCTATCTGATCCAGTGTAATCTCGTCATCTATATACAGCTGTGGAGTCAAATGTTCAGGCTCGAGCAAGTCTGCAACAGCCGCCAGGAACGCCTTTCTGAGTGGCTCGATCTGATCACGATCAATCGTCAGACCTGCGGCGTATTTATGGCCACCAAAGGCAGCAAGATGCTCCTGGCATCGTGATAATGCCGCATACAGATCGAAGCCAGGTATACTTCTACCGGAACCTTTTCCCTGGGCTCCGTCCACCGCGATCAGGACGGTCGGCAAATGGACCTTTTCCGCAATCCGGGATGCTACAATGCCAATGACTCCCGGGTGCCAGCCATCCGACGCGAGCACCACTGCCCGGTCTCGTTCAGCGTCGACCTGTTGCTCAACCATTTCCAGAGCTTCATCCAAGGTCTTCTCATTAATCTGACGTCGCAAGAGATTCTGTTGTTCCAGCACTCGAGATATCCTGTCGGCCTCTGTCGAGTCTTGTGTGGTCAGAAGGGTTACCGCTTCCATGGCACTACCCATTCGGCCAAGGGCATTGATGCGGGGTGCAAGTACAAAGATGAGCTGCCCCGTGCCCAAACGCTTGTTTCTGAGATCCAGATTCCCCAGCAGGGCTTTCAAACCGGGGTTTTCGGTACATTCCATCTGTCCCAGTCCAAAGGTCACCAGCACCCTGTTCTCATCGATCAAGGGAACAATATCCGCCGCACACCCCAGGGCGACCAGATCCAGATTTTTATACACGGCCTTCAATTCAACCGCACGGTGCTTGTAAACGGCATCTGCGAGTTTGAAAGCCAGGGCAACACCTGGCAGTTCCTTGAAGGGATATGGGCAGTCGGGCCTTTTGGGGTTGATTACGGCAACAGCATCGGGCAGTTCACCTGGTTGATGATGATCGGTGATAATCACATCGACGTTCCGCCCGTTGGCGTATAACGTCTCCTGAATCGCTGTGATACCGCAATCTACAGAAACCAGCAGGCTTCCCCCTCTAGCTACGCAGGTGTCGATTGCACCCTTGGAAATGCCGTATCCTTCCTCGAGGCGATGGGGAATATAGAAACTGACATCTGCTCCGAGCGCCTGGAACGTATTAACGAGCAGAGCTGTTCCGGTAACGCCATCCACATCATAGTCTCCATGGACCATGATGGACTCGCCCACATCGATAGCCTGCCAGATACGTTCTACTGCCCGCCCCATGTCGGCCATCAGAAAGGGATCGACCAGGTGATCGAGCGAAGGATAGAGAAAAGCCCTGCCAGTTGCTACATCCCGTATACCCCTGTTGATCAGGATCTTCGCCATCACCGTAGGAATCTTCAACTCGCGCTTTATTTCTTCCAGCAGCGCATGATCCGGGCGCTCTGCAATGTCCCACCTGGGCTCTACCCGGCGGTCGAGAATGGAACTAGACTGAACCACCCGTCCGCACCTTTCCACTGGAATTCCTGAAACTGGCCAGCCCCTTGCAGATGTCCTCAAACTGAGGTATGGAAATCATTTCCGGTCGATCAGTAGGATGAACACCTGCATCCAGCAGCGCTTGTTCACAGGCCAGGGCATCATCACTAAAAAAGGGCGCCAAGGTATTCTTGATCATCTTCCTTCGCTGCGTAAACACCTGCCGGAGCATCTTGAACAACAGTCGTTCATCAGTCACCGAATATCTGGACGCGCCGAAGTCCAAACGCAGCACCGAGGAGTGGACCTTCGGTTCCGGATCGAAACTGGACGGAGGAACTTCGAAGAGTATGGAAGGAGAACAGTGAAGTTGCACAGCAATGGACAGAATGCCATAGTCCTTTTTTCCCGGCGCAGCAATCATTCTGTGTGCAACCTCTCTTTGAACCATAACCACGGCTCGACTCAGCAAGTCTCGCGCTTCCAGAATCTTCTCTATGATAGCCCCAGACACGTGATAGGGAAGATTTCCGACAAGGATGAATCGGTCGGTTGCCGGGAGGAACACTGTACTAAAGTCCACCTCCAGCACGTCCTTATTGATCAATGTGAGCCTGTTCCCAAATCGTTTTCGAAGGTGCGTGCAAAGTATGGAGTCTAGTTCAATACCGACCAGGGTCCCGGGACCCTCTACCAGCAACTCGGTCAGCGCGCCCTTTCCAGGCCCCACCTCCACCACACCGTCGCCTTCCTGCACACTGGCAGCATCGACGATTCTCCGGATCGCTCCGTGATCCGTGAGAAAATGCTGACTCAACCTCTGTCTCGAATTCTTCATGGGTGTGCAGACAGATTGAACAGGCGAATGGCATTTTCCGTGGTGCGATCTGAAAGAGCCTCTAGAGATTCGCCGGTTTGAGATGAGATCGCAGCAGCCACATAGTTCACATAGGCCGGTTCATTTCGCTTACCTCTGAACGGCACTGGCGCCAGGTAAGGACAGTCTGTCTCCAACAGCAATTTATCACCTCGGACCTCCACGGCAACACCCATCGAATTGGAATTCTTGAAGGTCACCGTACCCCCCATTCCAATATAAAAACCCAGATCCTGTGCTTTAATCGCCTGCTCCGCTGTCCCACCGAAACAGTGCAGCACGCCGCCCACCTCTCCCGCATGCTCTGCGTCCAAAATCTCCAGCACTTCATCCTCGGCGCCCCTGCTGTGAATGACCAATGGCAACTCCGCAGATTTCGCAAGGCGAATATGCCATTTGAACACCTCTTCCTGCCGATCATGAGGAGCGTAGTCGCGAAAGAAGTCCAGTCCTGTTTCGCCGACTCCGACGACCTTGTTCCGCCCGACCAGGCGTGCGAGCGCTTCCAATCCTGCTGTATCGACCTTCTCCACATCGTGAGGATGAAATCCAACTGTGGCAAAAACACCACTGTGCTCGCGGGCCGTCTCAACAACGGCACGGGACAGTCCCAGATTCGTACCCACATTGACGATCATCCCGATTCCGGCCGCTTCTGCATTGTGGACGATCTGGCTTTGCCCGTCCTTGAACTGTGGAAAATTCAGATGGGCGTGCGTGTCAACTAACATATGCTTTTTTTCTATTTGGAGTTCCTCAAGCGTACTATCTGACTTCAGAGCCATCGGCGAGTTCACTATCTGGCTGGAGCAGTGCAAGTCCCTCAGAACTGGATGCGGCTAAAAGCATACCTTGCGACTCCACGCCTCGGATCGTAGCCGGTTCGAGATTTGTCAAGACTATGATCTTTCTGCCGATCAGCGCATCTGGATCGTAATGTTCAGCGACCCCAGCGACAAGCTGGCGTTTCTCTGTTCCAAGACTGACCTGCAATTTCAGGAGTCGATCCGCCCCTTCCACTCGCTCTGCCTCAGTAATAGTGGCAACCCGCAGTTTCAGTTTTTGAAAATCTTTAAATGAAATGAGTTCATCCTGCTCATCCGGCATTTCGATCTCCTTTTTTTGGCGCGGCTCAGGGCTGGAATCACCAAGATCTTGTATCTCAATACGTGGAAAAACCGGCTCGCCCGGAGCTACCTTTGTGCCGGCTTCCAGTCCTCCCCATGGTGTCAGCCCATCTATTTTTTGTTCCGAAATCTCGCCACCGAGACCCAATTGCCGCCACATCTCCGAAGCCTTGCCGGGCATCACTGGAAAAGTCAACACGGCGAGATATCGCATCGTTTCGAGCAATCCATACAATGTGGCTTCCAGATCCCCGCTTCGACTTGGATCTTTAGCCAGATTCCAGGGACCTTGCACTTCTGCGTATTTGTTCGCTGCCCGAACCAGTTCCCAGATCGTATCCAGAATCCCGTTCGGATTCAATTCCGCGAGACAGCGACGCACATTCTGAACCGTTCTCTCCCCGTGTTCACGTGGGCCTGCCAGTGCGGGATGCGATGGATCGACTTGTGGCGTTATCCCGCCCAGATATCGCTGTGTCATAACAACAGTTCGATTCAACAGGTTCCCAAGATCATTTGCCAGCTCTGAATTATAGCGTTGCACGAACCCTTTTTCGCTGAAGCTGCCATCCAGACCCAGCCCCATTTCTCGGGCGAGGAAGTACCGAAATCCGTCTACACCGTACTTTTCAGCCAGCTCCAACGGCCGAATAACGTTGCCCAGAGACTTGCTCATCTTTTGCTCTTCAACCATCCACCAACCGTGTCCCAAAATGGTCTCGGGCAGGGGCAGCCCCATCGCCTTGAGCATTGTGGGCCAGTACACGCAGTGGGTTGTAAGGATATCTTTGCCTATCAAATGGCAAGACGCAGGCCACCATTTCTCAAACCGCTGGTCATCCTCGAGATATCCCGGAGCAGTTATGTAGTTGATCAAGGCATCGAACCAGACGTAACAGACATACTCTGCGTCGAAGGGTAACTCTATTCCCCATTTCAATCTGGACTTTGGTCTGGAAATACAGAGATCGTTCAAAGGATTTTTCAGAAAACCGAGTATTTCATTCCTTCGTGAATTGGGTCGAATAAACTCTGGATGTGTCTCTATATGGTCCACGAGCCATTCCTGATATTCACTCATCCTGAAGAAATAATTCCTCTCCGAAATCTGAATCACCTCACGGCCACTTACGGGATCCTTTCCGTCTACCAGATCCTTTTCGGTCCAAAATCGTTCGTCGTGGACCGAATACCACCCCTCATAGTCGTCTGCATAGATTTCGCCTGCATCGAAAATATTCTGCAGAATCTGTTGTACGACCTTCGTGTGCCTGGGTTCGGTAGTCCGAATGAAATCATCGTGAGAAATGTTCAATTTTTTCCAGAGTGACTCATAGCGCAGCACCATTTCATTACAGTGGGCCAGCGGACTCAATCGCCTGGCCTTCGCCGCCTGTTCCACCTTTTGACCATGTTCATCAGTACCGGTCAAAAAAAGGACAGAATCACCCATGGACCTGTGATAACGTGCCAGAACGTCTGCAATGATCGTGGTGTATGCATGCCCCAGATGGGGTTCATCATTCACGTAATAGATCGGAGTAGTAATGTAGAACTTTCCCATGCTCCCTCTTCCCGATGTAGCAATGCGCCTCTTGCCATTTAGTTCGCAAACTGCTTCATTTCCCGCCAGAGCGAAACCAGAGCCAATTGCAGATTCACGTTGCGTTGATTCATTTCCCTTAAGTCCTCAATCTTCTGCAGCGTCCTCTCTATTCCCTTCAATCGCAGGGCCGACGCCAACTTTTCTATATCACCCAGACGGGTCTGCTGTGTTGCCAGGTCGCCAGCACCCTGCCCAAATACCAGTGTGTCTCGAAGCCAGAGTGACGCACCACTGATCACCCGGAGGGCAGCGGAACGATCACCTGAAAGTTGCTCAAGTGCAGCGTAGGTTCTTGACTCATCTCCCCAGATGAGTGCCTCGAGGAAACGGAACGACCTGTCCTGCACTTCGCCAGGGTCAGAATTCGTCATTTCCAGAGCAAGTCTGAGACTGCCTCCGCAGGTCCTCGAAATGAAACCTATCTGCTCACTCTCAAGAGTCGTTCGTGAGGCCAATGCCTGTCGGACGGAATCCACGGAAAGCGAGGTGAGTTTGATGCCCTGGCAACGGGATACGATCGTGGGCAACAACGCACCCGGGGCAGGCGCCGTCAGAATCAGCAAGGACCGATCTGGTGGTTCCTCAAGTGTTTTGAGAATCGCATTGGCACTTTCAGCCCGCATGCGATCGGCGTGCAAAATCACCGCCGAGCGCCAGGAGCCCTCGAAGCTGCTGATTGAGAAACGATTCTGCAGTGCTCTTACATGATCGATCGGAACCGTACGATTCTCTTCTGGTCTCACATAACCGTATGGATCCTTGAGCACATCCAGCTGCATCTGCCTGGCGGCATCTTGCTTGGTCTGTGCGGGAAGTGGCGAAAGAATGGAAAAGTCTGGATGATTCAGGCCTCGGGTCTTCAAGCACGAGTTACACGTTTCGCAAGTGCCGGCAGAGTCCTGTTCGCAATGAAGGGTTCTTGCCAATTCAAGTGCGCATGCGGCCTTACCTGAACCATCGGGCCCGTGAATCAGGAGGGCGTGGGGAACATGATCCGCCAGAATCAAACGATGCATCAGTTTTCTGACCAGCGGTTGCCCTACGATATTTTCGTCGAACATCACAATTCCCTTTGGGCCGGGTCCGGATCAGTAAGCAGACATTGTGCCCACCACATCACCCACCCAGTCCGAGAGCTTCCCGTCCAATGCCTTGAGCATGACCAGGGCATCCTCTCTGGGTTTGGAATAGTACCCATTTCGAACGGCTACCGTGTTGAACCCTGACGCGGTATAAAGTTGAATTGCACGCACATTTGATGCGCGAACTTCGAGCGTGACTACACGAAATCTGCGTTCCTTCAGGACTGCCAGCACTCGCTGGAGGAGTTCCCGCCCAACACCCTGCCGCTGGCGAGCGGGATGTATTGCAAAGTCAGCCAGATGAAATTCGCGATCTATTTTGAAACCAACGGAGTATCCCAGCAGATCCTGCGCATCCAATGCGACGACACACCAACTTCCTTCTCTGTTCAGGGCATATTCGAAATCCTGCAGTTGCCAGGGATTGGCAAACCCCACTTGTTCGATTTGCAGAACAGCCTCCAGATGCTGAGTTTGCATTGGATGCATCCGGAAGTCGGTTCCGGAATTGGAAACGGTGGACTCGCTCAAGAATCACCTAACCATTTCTCACAGTGACGCCCGCAGCATCTACTCCGCGAGTCCTTTCCGCCTGGGACGCGCGCAGATAGCGGGGTTCGACACTCTCGAGTTCCGCGAAATCTCTCAACGCAACTCTGGCACATCCCAATGCAGCCACATTGCCACCTCCTGGCGGGTCAAAAAAGAACTTTGTGTCTTCTCCCATTTTTTCCAGAATCCGATGGTGATGCACCTGGGCACCCTGTCCCACAATAATCGCCTGGTTTGGAATCATCGACAGCAGTTCATCTATCCTGATCGCCATGTCTTCCACCAGACAATTTGTTTTGTCCGCGTCTTTGCGATACACGCCGGCGTAAATCTGATCTCGCCGTGCATCCAGCATGGCGCAAACAGGAAGGTCCAGGTCCAGGCGACCAAATGCGAGCGCCGCCAATGTGGAAACCGTAACCAGAGGAATACCGGATGCCAGACAAATCCCCTTGGCAGTTGCCATCCCGATCCTCAGTCCCGTAAAGGAACCGGGCCCAGACGCCACAGCCACGCCAGCCAGCGCATTGAGTTTCAGGTTCGCATCTGCAAGCACCTGCTGAATCATCGGAACGAGACGCTCTGCGTGCTGGACACCTTCATCCAGTGAGTGATTGGCAAGAACCCTCGCCTGCCGGGCAATGCCCACGCTGCACACCTGTGTCGATGTGTCAATTCCCAGAACGTACAAGTGTCTTCTCCGCTGCAATCACAGAAGGTGTCCTTGAGGCCCCTCCGGTGGGGTCAATCCCAAATGTCTGTATGCCCTTTCGGTTGCCATTCGACCTCGTGGATTTCTTATGAGGTAACCCTGCTGTATGAGATACGGTTCGTAAACATCCTCGATGGTGTCTGCCTCCTCCCCAATGGCCGCTGACAGATTATTCAATCCTACCGGCCCTCCGGCAAATTTGTCGATGAGCAGCCGGAGGAGTCTACGATCCATCTCGTCCAGGCCATTGTCATCGATGTCCAGCAATTCCAGAGCCTTCATGGCTACATCGAAAGTGATGATTCCTTCTGCACGAGTTTGCGCGTAATCACGCGAGCGCTTCAACAGCCTGATGGCGATTCGTGCCGTACCCCGTGAACGCCTTGCGATTTCGAATGCCCCTTTGGGCTCGATATCGATTTTCAAAATTCGGGCCGTTCGGGAGAGGATCGACTGCAGTTCGATCTCCGTATAGAAATCCAGCCTTTCTATGATTCCGAACCGTGTTCGCATGGGACTCGTGAGCAAGCCCAGGCGCGTGGTGGCACCAATAAGCGTATAGGGTTCAAGAGGAATACGATAGGACCGGGCACTGGGTCCGCTGTCGATCATAATATCCAGTGTATAGTCTTCCATGGCAGAATAAAGGGTCTCTTCCACGACCCGGTTCATCCTGTGGATTTCATCTATGAACAGCACGTCCCGCTCATTCAGGTTGGTCAGGATCCCTGCGAGATCCGCAGCCCTTTCCAGAACCGGGCCGGAGGTCACTTGGATTTCCACATTCAGTTCATTTGCGATCACGTGTGCGAGCGTTGTCTTCCCAAGCCCGGGGGGACCGTACAGCAGAACGTGATCCATCGCATCGTTGCGGTGCAACGCCGCCTCAACCCCGATTCGCAGCTTGTCCTTGACCTTCTCCTGACCGGCCATATCATCGAATCTGACCGGCCTGAGACGTTCATCTGACTCGAACTCGTCGTCGTTCTGTAAGGTCGGATCATTCACCCGGTCGGCTGCCATTTCTCTCCTGGTCAATACTTACCCTGATCTACAAGAATAATGCCGCCTGCCGTCTCCTATAGACGACGAAGCGCCTGTTTGATAACCTCTTCGACACCTGCGTCCTCACCCAACTCCTGGATCACTTCTGCCACGGTTTTTCTCGCATGTGCAGGAGGTGTCCCAAGACCAACGAGCGCGTGCATGGCCTCCGACAGCAGGCTGTCCGTTGAGGAATCACCCGAAGCAACCGGCTCAAAGCCCACAACAGACCCGATGCGTTCCTTCAGCTCCAGGATCAGTCTCTGCGCGAGCTTTGGTCCGATCCCTTTTATTTTCGTCAGACCCTTCGCATCTTCCGCAGCTACCTGATTCTGAAAATCGGCTGCGGAAACGCCCGACAGAATCTTTTGCGCCAGCGGAGGTCCTATACCCGATACGGAAATCAGAAGTTCAAAGAGACTCCGTTCCTGTTCAGTAAAGAAACCGAAAAGGGAGAGTGCATCTTCGCGCACGTGGAGATACGTCAGAATCTTTATTCGCGTGTTTAGCTGCTTGCCAGGATCGTAGCTGGACAGGGGAATATGGACTTTCATTCCGACGCCGCCTACATCGACCACCAGATCGGTAGGACTATTAGCCTTTAAATTTCCCTCCAGGTAGGAGATCATCTCCGGGGACCCCGTCTTCCTTGTGACTTCAAGTCTACGAGAGGACTGTCCACACCCAGCGCCTGCAACTTCTGCTTCAATCTTTTTGGCCCGTCACTGGATGCCTTAAGTTGCTCGATCCTGGCTGCAACGCCTTGGCCCGAAGTATCCTTGCCCAGGCCATGAAGCGTTCCACGGTTGGCGTGGCATAACGCGATAGCGATGGCATCGGAAACATCAAGCTTTTCGGATCCGAGTTCGGATCCGAAAAGACTTTTAACCATGTATTGCACCTGCTCCTTGGATGCCCCACCATTTCCGACCACAGCCTTTTTGACCTCTCTCGGCGAATACTCGAATATGGGTAGAGCCGAATTAGCGAGGGCCAGCATGATCACGCCTCGCGCATGACACATTTTCATTAACGTCTTGACATTCGCGCCATAGAAAGCGCTTTCCAATGCAACCTCATCGGGGGCGATATCCGAAATCACCTCCTGGAGACGGTCGTAAATCTCTATGAGTCGATTTTGGAAGGGCCGTTTCGGATCCGTTTGGATGCAACCGCAACGGACAAGGCGATTCTTGCGGTTGGCGTGGTCAACGACACCGTAGCCGGTGATGACGCTACCGGGATCAACACCCAGAATAACCAAGAGAACCACCTTTCAGGATCTCAACGCTGGAGGGAAATACTCTGAGGGGGCCGGTAACCGGCAAGGAGGGAGGTAGACGGTGTTGGACATTCCCAAACATTCGAATTCGGCAAATTCTAGAAAACATGTAGAATTAGAAAGACAACAATTGGTCAAGCGCTCTGAGCCTCAGGAGGCCAGTGCCTCGGCCATCACTTCCTCGTCCATTTCAAAATTCGCGTACAGTCGTTGAACATCGTCCTGATCTTCGAGCATCTCCATCAACTTCAGCAGCTGGCGGGCAGATTGAGCATCGACCGGAACAGTATTCTGGGGCACTCGTGTAACTTCTGCTCTCTCGAGTGCGATGCCCTCGCCTTCGAGGGCTTTTCTTACCTGATCGAATTCTTGAAGAGGTGTGTAAATCTCATACGCCGCGTCTTCTTCCGTTATATCCTCGGCGCCGGCATCGAGCGCTATCATCATGAGACTGTCTTCATCCACACCTTCTTTGGCCACCACAATTACGCCCTTCTGATCGAATACCCAGGCTACCGCCCCACTATCGGCCATACTGCCATTGTACTTATTCAGCAGATGACGTACTTCGGAAACCGTTCGGTTCTTATTGTCGGTCAGAACCTCTATGAACAAGGCTACACCACCTGGGCCGTAGCCTTCGTAGACCGCACCTTCGTAGGATTCTCCTGGAAGATCGCCTATGCCCTTCTTGATGGCGCGCTCTATATTGACTGCTGGCATGTTTTCAGATTTTGCGCTCAATACCGCTGCGCGAAGTCGGGAATTGCTGGCTTCATCTCCACCTCCCTCTCTCGCGGAAACGGTGATCTCACGAATAAGCTTTGTAAACAGCTTGCCACGGGCCGCGTCGGCCCTTCCTTTTCTATGCTTAATATTCGCCCATTTTGAGTGTCCAGCCATTGTACAACAAACCTCCTTTTAGCCGTTTATTCGGACCGACAAAAATCGGCATAACTCTTTGATAATGTAGCAAGAAATGACAATTTAGGCAATACAAAAATCGGGCAGAAAACCGAGCGGTCAACCTGGAATTCTGATGAAAAATTCACGATTTCCCCCACTACCAGGGACCGCGGATTCCACCCTATTCGCTACCTGGATTTCCATACTGGCCAACGTATTTAGAACCCGGTCAAGGACCGCCTCCAAGCAATGAGTTTTTACCACGCCGTTATCCAGCTCGCCTTCGGCCGCCTCATATTGTGGCTTCAACAGGGCGATGACCGTCCCACCGAGTTCCAAACATGCGATAGCAATGGGCAAGATACGTGTCATTGGCGTCCACCCGACGTCCACCACAGCGAGCTGTACACGTTCCGGAAGCTGTACGTGAAGTGCATTTGTGCGCTCCAGAGTTACAACGCGAGAATCCTGCCGGAGCTTCCACTCCAGGACACCATATCCCGTGTCAACAGCATAGACTCGTGAAGCCCCGTGCTGAAGCAAACAGTCTGTGAAGCCACCTACATTCGACCCCAGATCCGCAGCGACAACTCCGGTGGCGTCATAACCGAACACGTCCAGGGCTCCGTGAAGCTTATCTCCCCCCCGGCTCACGTATCTTTCGCTTCTGCTACGTTTCGCCACAGGGGTCCCCAGATCGAAAAAGGCGGCGTTCCGGAAAGGAATCGCCGCCAATACAACTTAACTGATTTCTTCTCCCGGAGTCAAACCTCAACGACTTCTCCCTCTTCCTTCTTGGAGGCCTCGATTATCTTCTCTGTTACTTCGCCAGCTACCTGCTCGTAGTGCGCAAACTCCATGGAATAGTCACCGGTTCCCTGAGTCATGGAACGGAGAGATGTGGCGTATTTATAGAGCTCCGATAGAGGCACTTCCGCCTTGATCACCTGGAAATTTCCCTCAGGATCCACGCCCTGGATTCGCCCACGACGTCCATTGAGGTCGCCCATTACATCACCCATATATTTTTCCGGCACCCTAACCTCAATGTGGTAAATCGGTTCCAGCAACACGGGTTTGGCTGCCATAAAAGCCTTCTGAAATGCCTGGGATCCTGCAATCTGGAAAGCCATTTCCGACGAATCTACCGGATGATAAGAACCATCATGAACCGTGACCTTGAGATCCACAACTTTGTATCCTGCGAGGACACCGCGCTCCATCGCCTCTAGCACACCTTTTTCTACCGCGGGAATATAGTTTCTGGGTATGGATCCCCCAACGACGGCATCTTCGTATTCGAAACCATCCCCCCTTGGCTGTGGCTGAACCCTGAGATACGCTTCACCGAACTGTCCGCGACCACCAGACTGCTTCCTGTGTCTATGATGGCCTTCAGCATTCCCGCGGATCGTCTCACGGTAGGGAATTCGGGGTTCAATCGTTTCGACTTCCACACCGAATTTGAGTTTTAGTTTGTCCAGCACAACATTCAAGTGCAATTCTCCCTGGCCTTCTACAATGATCTGTTTCAGTTCCGAATCATAGCCGGCGATGAAACTTGGATCCTCCTCATGAATTCGTTGGAGACCCGTACTGATTTTGTCCTCGTCACCTCTCGACTTGGGTTCCAGAGCGATTCGAATCAATGGCCGAGGAAACTCCAATGGCGGAATTTCAATCTGTGGCTCTTTGTTGCACAGGGTGTTACCCGTGTGCGTATCTTTAAGCTTCACCAATGCACCCATATCTCCAGCAGAGATTTGGGATACTTCCTCCCGTTCCATTCCATTCAATACATAGATCTGACCTATCCGTTCTGAAATCTTGCGGCTAGAATTGAAAGCCTCACTGGCCGCCTGCAAGGTGCCCGAATACATCCGCATGAAAGACAGATCCCCAACCGATTCAGAAATGGTCTTGAAAACGACTGTTGCGAGATCATTCTCGGAGCTTACGATAAGTTCAAGCTCTTCATCTGAATCCAGCTTTCTTGCAACCTGCCTGGGCATCTCCACAGGCGATGGCATTTCGTAAGTCAAGAAATCCAGTAGTCTATCGGTGCCAATATTTTGCGATGCGGATCCACACAAGACGGGAATGAGCGTTTGATTCACGACGCCCATCCGGAGCCCCTTATATACCTCCTCGGTCGTCAACTCACCTTCCTCGAGATACTTCTCCATCAAATCATCATCACTTTCGGCCGCCGCATCCATAATTTGCTCGTGGATGACCTCCGCCCGCTCCTGAAGATCGGCCGGGACCTCTCCTTCCTCGGCCTTTCCACTTCCATCGGTCTGGTGAGTATACAACTTCATTTTTAAGACATCGACAATCTGATTGAATCCTAAACCCTGGTTAACCGGTACATGAAACGGAACCACGCCCTGACCGAAATGTTCCTGAAGGGCTTCCAGAACACCGTCAAAATCTGAAAATTCCTTGTCGACATGATTCACGAACAGAAGCCTCGGTCGCTTAAATTCATCTGCAAAGCCCCAGGCTTTATCGGTCCCAATCTCCAAACCGCTGGCGGCGTGAACAAGGACTACAGCATTGTCCGCGGCCCAAAGGGCTGCCTTTGCATCGCCAATAAAATCTGAATATCCCGGGGCGTCGAGGATGTTGATTTTGGTGTTTTTCCAGGTGCAATGCAGCATCGATGTACTGATGGAGATTTTCCGGTTTATCTCCGCCTCTGTGTAGTCTGACTTCGTCGTCCCATCGTCGATGGTCCCGAGACGATTATTTTCACCTGCAGAAAACAGCATGGCTCCGCAAGAGAAGTTTTTCCTGTACTGCTGTGTCCAACCAGGGCAATATTTCGGATGTTTTCAGGCTCGAAAATATTCACGGTGATCCTCCTGGAAATACCTGCCGATTTTCAAATATCTACCAAGATTTACACGCATTATCCGTGTGTTACGACGATGATACCATTGGCTAATAAATGCAGAAAAAATCGGGCTGTCAAGCAATCTTTTACAAACATAAAGAGAGCCTGGATTCTGTTAGGAATCCAGGCTCTCTTTATATAAATCCCGGCGACGACCTACTCTCCCACAAGGTTACCCAAGCAGTACCATCGGCGCTGGAGGGCTTAACTACTCTGTTCGAAATGGGAAGAGGTGTGACCCCTCCGCTATAGCCACCAGGAAAAAAATTAAACCGAATATAGGAAGATGGAAAGTTCTATGGCAAAGCACATAAGCGATCTGCTGAAAAATCTGTCAAATTTTAACGATCAAGCCTCACGGCTTATTAGTATCGCTCGGCTGAACGCATTGCTGCGCTTACACCTGCGACCTATCAACCTTGTAGTCTACAAGGAGCCTTTAGGTGGGTAAACCCACGGGATATCTTATCTTGGAGTAGGCTTCGCACTTAGATGCTTTCAGCGCTTATCCCTTCCGAACATAGCTACCCAGCGATGCCTCTGGCGAGACAACTGGTACACTAGAGGTTCGTCCATTCCGGTCCTCTCGTACTAAGAACAGCTCTCCTCAAATATCCTACGCCCACGGCAGATAGGGACCGAACTGTCTCACGACGTTCTAAACCCAGCTCGCGTACCACTTTAATAGGAGGACAGCCTAACCCTTGGGACCTTGTTCAGCCCCAGGATGTGATGAGCCGACATCGAGGTGCCGAGCCCTCCCGTCGCTATGGACGCTTGGGGAGGACCAGCCTGTTATCCCCGGAGTACCTTTTATCCGTTGAGCTTCGGCGCTTCCACACGCCACCGTCGGATCACTAAGCCCTGCTTTCGCACCTGCTCGACCTGTATGTCTCGCAGTTAAGCTCCCTTATACCTTTACGCTCTATGCGCGATTACCGACCGCGCTGAGGGAACCTTTGGGCGCCTCCGTTATCTTTTAGGAGGCGACCGCCCCAGCCAAACTTCCCACCTGACATTGTCCCCAACCCTGATTCAAGGGTCTAGGTTAGAATTCCAACAGAATAAGGGTGGTATTTCAAGTGCGGCTCCATGAGGGCTAGCGCCCCCACTTCAAAGCCTCCCACCTATCCTACACATACTGTGTCGAAACCCAGTGTCAAGCTGGAGTAAAGGTTCACGGGGTCTTTCCGTCCCGCCGCGGGTATCCGGCATCTTCACCGGAACTACAATTTCGCCGAGTCCCCCGTTGAGACAGCGCCCAAGCCGTTACACCATTCGTGCAGGTCGGTAATTAACCGACGAGGAATTTCGCTACCTTAGGACCGTTATAGTTACGGCCGCCGTTTACTGGAGCTTCGATTCAGAGCTTCGCCCGAAGGCTAACCCCTCCTCTTAACTGACCAGCACCGGGCAGGTGTCAGTCCCTATACGTCGTCTTGCGACTTAGCAGAGACCTGTGTTTTTAGTAAACAGTCGCCCAGGCCGTTTCTCTGCGACCTCCTTCAGCTAACGGGGCAAGCCCGCTCACCTAATTGGAGGCGCTCCTTCTCCCGAAGTTACGGAGCCAATTTGCCTAGTTCCTTAACGGGGGTTCTCTCGCGCACCTTGGGATTCTCTCCCCATCTACCTGTGTCGGTTTGCGGTACGGACACCATAGAGACTCACATAGAGGTTTTTCTTGGCAGCATGATTAAGACCAGTTGGCTTGCCCGAAGGCTTGTTTCCCCATAACCCCTCAGGGTTGAATGACCGCCCGGATTTACCTGGGCAATCCCCCTACAGGCTTAGACCCGCATTTCCAGTCGCGGGCTGGTCGTCACTTCTGCGTCACCCCATAGCTCAAACGTCTCTAAGGCGGTACAGGAATATTAACCTGTTAACCATCACCTACGCCTTTCGGCCTCGGCTTAGGACCCGACTGACCCTGGGCGGACGAACCTTCCCCAGGAAACCTTAGATTTTCGGTGAACAGGATTCTCACCTGTTTTATCGCTACTCATGCCGGCATCGTCACTTCTATTTCGTCCAGCAAACCTTGCGGTTCACCTTCGACCTACAATAGAATGCTCCCCTACCGCTCCAGTCCTAAGACTGAAACCCGCAGCTTCGGCGATAGACTTTAGTCCCGATCATTGTCGGCGCAGAACCACTTGACTAGTGAGCTGTTACGCACTCTTTAAATGAATGGCTGCTTCTAAGCCAACATCCTAGCTGTCTCAGCGTTCCCACATCCTTTATCACTTAGTCTATACTTAGGGGCCTTAGCTGGCGATCTGGGTTGTTTCCCTTTTGCCTACGGAGCTTATCCCCCGCAGGCTGACTCCCCTGCAACAAGTAAGCGGCATTCGGAGTTTGGTTAGGATTGGTAAGCTTGTGAGCCCCCTAGCCTATCCAGTGCTCTACCTCCGCTACTCTTTAACAGGAGGCTAGTCCTAAAACTATTTCGGGGAGAACCAGCTATCTCCAGGTTTGATTGGCCTTTCACCCCTACCCACAGCTCATCGCCCAATTTTTCAACATTGGTGCGTTCGGACCTTCACGTGAGATTAATCACGCTTCATCCTGGCCATGGGTAGATCACCTGGCTTCGGGTCTACCCCATGCTACTCAGATCGCCCTATTCAGACTCGCTTTCGCTACGGCTTCCCCACATAATGGGTTAACCTTGCAACATAGGGTAACTCACCGGCTCATTATGCAAAAGGCACGCCGTCAGGATTGCTCGAACCCGAAAGTTCAAGGTCACCCTCCGACCGCTTGTAGGCATACAGTTTCAGGTACTATTTCACTCTCCTTACAGGAGTACTTTTCACCTTTCCCTCACGGTACTAGTTCACTATCGGTCACAGAAGAGTATTTTGCCTTAGGAGGTGGTCCTCCCGGATTCCCACAGGATTTCTCGTGTCCCGTGGTACTTGGGAACCAAATCACAGGAGTCCGATACCGTTTCGCTTACGGGGCTTTCACCCTCTCTGGCCAGTCGTTCCAGAACTGTTCGACTACGGTTCGGATTGGTAACTCCCTGACGGATCTGCACTTCCATCAAATTTGGCCCCACGACCCCGGCCGTACAACGCATGCAGGCTTTAACATACGAACCGGTTTAGGCTGTTTCCCTTTCGCTCGCCGCTACTAAGGAAATCGCTATTGCTTTCTGTTCCTAAGGTTACTTAGATGTTTCAGTTCACCTCGTTAGCTTCACCCGAGCTATGTGTTCACTCGGGGATAATGCAGTATTACCCGCATTGGGTTGCCCCATTCGGAAATCCCCGGATCAAAGGTTGTTTGCACCTACCCGAGGCTTATCGCAGCTTACCACGTCCTTCATCGCCTTTCTGTGCCAAGGCATCCACTGTATGCCCTTTGTAGCTTGATCAAAAACAGGTTCTTCAGCAGATCACTTGCGTGCTCTGCCAGAATCATCACGAGAATCGGCAATGCTACAGAACCATTGATATCCAATCCAGACCCCCCGCATTGGCATAAAGCCAACAAGGCCTGAATGGACATCCATACTTCCTATATTCGGTTGTCAAAGAACAGTGGGGTCGTGTGGACCCCGAAATTTGTCTATTTGGTGGAGATAACCGGGATCGAACCGGTGACCTCAGCCTTGCAAAGGCTGCGCTCTCCCAGCTGAGCTATATCCCCATAAATTTAAATTTTTAAAACATTTATGGTGGGCCTAAGTGGATTTGAACCACTGACCTCCCGCTTATCAGGCGGACGCTCTAACCAGCTGAGCTATAGGCCCTATCTCTGGATAACCAGAAATACTTTAACAATCAAATAGCGTGCACGAGACCTTAACTGGCAATTGACCTAAGGATATGGCAAGAGCATCCGTAGACCTCTACCATGTCTCCCTAGAAAGGAGGTGATCCAGCCGCACCTTCCGATACGGCTACCTTGTTACGACTTAGCGCCAATTACCAGACTCACCTTCGGCAGTTCCCTCCCTTGCGGGTTGGGTGACCGACTTCGAGTGCTCCTAGCTTTCATCGCTTGACGGGCGGTGTGTACAAGACCCGGGAACGTATTCACCGTGGCGTGCTGATCCACGATTACTAGCGATTCCAACTTCATGGAGTCGAGTTGCAGACTCCAATCCGAACTGAGACCGGTTTTTTGGGATTAGCTCCACCTCGCGGTATCGCAGCCCTTTGTACCGGCCATTGTAGCACGCTTCCAGCCCCGGACGTAAGGACCATGAGGACTTGACGTCATCCCCGCCTTCCTCCTGCTTAACGCAGGCAGTCTCCTTAGAGTTCCCACCATTATGTGCTGGCAACTAAGGATAGGGGTTGCGCTCGTTGCGGGACTGAACCCAACATCTCACGACACGAGCTGACGACAGCCATGCAGTACCTGTGTACCTGCTCCGAAGAGAAACCCTATTTCTAGGGCAGTCAAGTACATGTCAAACCCGGGTAAGGTTCTTCGCGTAGCATCGAATTAAGGAGCATGCTCCACCGCTTGTGCGGGTCCCCGTCAATTCCTTTGAGTTTCAGCCTTGCGACCGTACTCCCCAGGCGGGGCACTTAATGCGTTAGCTGCGGCACTGAAGGGGTCAATACCTCCAACACCTAGTGCCCATCGTTTACAGCTAGGACTACCGGGGTATCTAATCCCGTTCGCTCCCCTAGCTTTCGCGCCTCAGCGTCAGTACCAGGCCAGAGAGCCGCCTTCGCCACCGGTGTTCTCGACAATATCTACACATTTCACCGCTACACTGTCGATTCCGCTCTCCTCTCCTGGACTCAAGGCCAGCAGTATCGTACGCAGTCTGTGGGTTGAGCCCACAGTTTTCACGTACGACTTATTGGCCCGCCTACGCGCCCTTTACGCCCAGTAAATCCGAACAACGCTCGCTCCCTTCGTATTACCGCGGCTGCTGGCACGAAGTTAGCCGGAGCTTCCTCTGAGGGTACCGTCAAATGAAACAGCTATTAACCATTCCACATTCTCCCCCTCTGACAGAAGTTTACACCTCTAAAGGCTTCATCCTTCACGTGGCGTCGCTGGGTCAGGGTTTCCCCCATTGCCCAAATTTCTAGACTGCTGGCCCCCGTAAGGGACTGGACCTTGTCTCAGTTCCAGTGTGGCCGATCACCCTCTCAGGCCGGCTATCCATCATCGCCTTGGTGAGCCGTTACCTCACCAACAAGCTAATGGTCCGCGGGTCCATCTCCAAGCGGCAGCTTCCAAGGATTGGCCACCTTTGATAGCAGTTCCATGCGAAACTGCTACATTATGCGGTATTAGCCCTTCGTTAGAAGGGTTGTCCCCCGCTCGGAGGTAAGTTACCCACGTGTTACTCACCCGTTCGCCACTCTACTCGCACCCCGAAGGGTACTTTCGCGTGCGACTTGCATGACTAAGACACGCCACCAGCGTTAGTTCTGAGCCAGGATCAAACTCTCCGTGAAAATATCATTTTCCCCCGAAGGGGACTTTTTCACACCGAAAATGATCCTACCTATTGGTACAACAAACCTGAAAAACCTGAAGATTACCAGTCAGGTAAACTCATGCACGCTATTCGATTGTCAAAGAACTAGTCAGTCTCAGAGTCTCTAGTCAGGCTTCGACCGGAGAATTCAGAGTATATAAGATTTGTCTACTACTGTCAAGACCTTTTTGCAGCTGATTCAAATTAAATCCTGGAACCCATAAGCAGCAGCGCCAGCAGGGATGAATATATAGGAAGGCGTCCACAAGAGCAAGCCATTTCTCTTGCCTTTTCCATTTAACTCAACGGTTATCCACCCAGTACTGAATTCCCATTTTCGAATGAAGCAGTTTACCCATTGTTTTCGCATCGGTTACACGCTCGAAAAAGCCGATTCTTACGCGAAACATCGACTCAACAACGATCACCTGGGCGGGATATCCCATCAATCTGAGATCGTTAGCGGCCTCATCTGCAGACTTCCTGTTTCGGTATGCGCCAACCTGCAAGATATATCGTCCTGAAGGCGAAAGCATCGCGGAGGCCGTTGGCGGCTGATCGCTTGCGCTATTGCTGCTGTGCGGCAAGTTCCGTCCGCTCGCATCGACCGCGGTGGATTCCTTTATCGCCTGTACCATTGATGCCGAGTCCACCAGGACCGAATCCTGCCCGGGGGACGAACTCGAGTCACTCAATTCATCGGGTGGCATCTGATCTTCGGCGCTGCATGCACAGAATAGCACCAAACTTACTACGATAGATATAGCGTCTTCGCATAAACGCCCCAAATGGTTAACTACCTGAACGTAGCCTCGCCCAGATCGGTTTCACCCAGAAATTGTTGGAGATACGATATCGCACGTTGCATATCGCCCTTCACCCAGGCATCTTTCTCCGCGGCAGCTGCGATTTCAAGAGCGGGAATCGCCTCGGGATCCTCGACGTGCATCAGGGCAACAGCCGCCTGTTGTCGAACGCGCCGGTGGGGATCGTGGAGGAGGGGGAGGATATCGTACATCGATTCCCTGGACCCCATATATCCCAGCGCCCAGGCGGCTTTGGCACGGAGTTCGGGCAATGTATCCCTCAAGGCGAACTGAAGGTGCGGGATGGCGCCAACATCCCTCTGTGCGCCCAGGAAGGCTGCAGCCTGCACTCTTTCTTCGGGCGTTCCGGAACGAAGCTGCTCGAGATATCCGCCAACCTCACCGCAGCCAGTCAAAACGCAAGCGGCCACCATGGCAAGTGCCATTCGACCTCTAAACGAAACCACCCGAGTTATGCTGCGCATGACTTCAACGCATTGTAATTGGCTTTAATGGTCGCGTCAATATCCTCATCACTGTGAGCAAGTGAAACGAATGCCCCTTCGAACTGGGAAGGAGCCAGATAGATGCCCTGCTCCAGCATAGCATTGAAATAACGTGCAAACAACTCCTGATCGCAGCCCGTTGCAGCCTCGAAATTTCCAACCGGTCGTTGCGAGAAGAACAACGTCATCATTGCACCCACACGATTCATATGGTAATTCAGCCCCAGGGATTTCAGATTCTCCCGGAATCCTGCCTCGAGAGCGGCAGCCTTCGACTCCAGTGTCTCGTATACACCGGGCCTGTTCAGCCGCGTCAAGGTCTCATACCCGGCCGTCATAGCCAGGGGATTGCCAGACAAAGTCCCGGCCTGCGACACCCCTTTTCCAAGTGGGGAAATGTTGGACATGATCTCCCGCTTTCCCCCAAAAGCACCCACAGGGAGGCCGCCGCCAATGATCTTGCCCAGAGTCGTCATATCGGGTTCTACCCCATAAAGCGACTGCGCACCGCCCGGGTGAACCCTGAATCCGGTGATGACCTCATCGAAAATAAGGACAATGCCGTGTTCCGTGGCCAGTGCCCGGAGCCCCTCGAGGAACCCTTTCGCAGGCGGGATCACCCCCATATTTCCGGCAATAGGCTCAACAATAACGGCGGCAATCTCGTCCTTGTTCTCCAAAACCACTTTCTTAACCGCCTCGAGATCATTAAATGGCGCAGTAATCGTCCCTGAGGCTGTCCCTTCAGTCACTCCCGGACTGCTTGGAACGCCCATAGTCAAGGCCGAGGAACCTGCCCGGATCAGGAAACTATCTGCGTGACCGTGCCAGCAGCCCTCGAACTTGATGACCTTTTCGCGCTCGGTATACCCCCTTGCGAGCCTGACTGCCGACATGGTCGCCTCGGTACCCGAATTGACCATCCGCACCATATCCACAGAGGGTACCAAATCCACGACCAGATTCGCGAGCTGGACCTCAACCTGGGTGGGCGCACCAAAACTTGTCCCCTGTTCGCATACTTTTTTCAATGCTGCCACAACTTCAGGATGCGCATGTCCCAAGATCAGCGGTCCCCAGGAACATACATAGTCGATATACACGTTTCCGTCGACGTCGTAGACCTGCGAACCCTCACCTCTGGCGATAAAGAGGGGTTCGCCCCCGACGGGTCCGAATGCTCTGGCCGGACTGTTCACGCCACCCGGAATTACCTTTTGTGCCTCTTCGAACAGCTCTTTGGATCGGATTCCCACGGCCAACTCCCTCTGGATTCATGTTTGATTCAGACAGTGTTCAAGTTCTGTTAAATTTACCTCCCGCCCCCCACCTGTCAAGGTAATTCAACCTGAATATACCGCGCTTTCCCCTTGCCTGCATTGAACACGGTTGGTATATTGACTCAACGAATATTTGCGGCAGTAGCTCAATGGATAGAGCATCTGGCTTCGGACCAGACGGTTGGGGGTTCGAGTCCTCTCTGCCGCACCATCGGAGTCCTGTGGCGTTTGCCCGGGACTCCGATTTCTTTTTTACATCTTAACGTGTTAACGCGCATCTCCTCCATATGCCTTGACATCCCGGGGGATATGAGTAATTTCCTCTCGATTCGACGAAGTCATTCCTACCTACTGTCAACAGCCCTTCATGTCCCAAACACCAGAAAACAAATACATTGTTATCCGCGGCGCCCGGCAGCACAATCTGCAGGACATCGACCTGGATATTCCGAGGAATCGCCTCGTGGTCATCACGGGCCCTTCGGGCTCGGGGAAGTCCTCTCTCGCCTTCGACACTATTTATGCCGAAGGCCAACGCAGATACGTGGAATCCCTCTCCACATATGCCAGACAATTTCTGGATCTGATGGAAAAACCGGACGTAGACCGGATAGACGGACTCTCCCCTGCGCTGGCCATTGAGCAGCGGGGTCACACCCGTAGTCGCAGATCCACAGTCGGTACCGTAACTGAAATCTACGATCATCTTCGCCTGCTCTTTGCGCGTGCGGGCCAGCCTCACTGTCCTGGCTGTGGAAACTCAATATCCCGCCAGAGTGTTCAGGAAATGGTAGACGCCGTCCTGGCGCTTCCCGAACGCACCCGACTTCAAATCCTTGCGCCGCTGGTAAAGCAACAGAAGGGCACGCACAAAGAAGCCCTGAATCAGCTCAGGAAAGATGGATATGTACGCGTGCGCGTAGATGGCGAAGTCCGGTCGCTGGATGAGGACCTGCACCTCGATGCGGCCCTGGACCACAGCGTGGAGGCCGTTGTCGACAGACTCATTTCAGGCCCCCAGATCGCCAGACGGCTTGCCGATTCGATCGAAACCACATTGCGCATCTCTGGAGGGTTGGTTACGATCGACATCCTGGAGGACAGGGAACTCACCTTCTCCACGCGCTTCGCCTGTGCAGACTGCGACCTCAGCTTTGAGGAAATGGAGCCCAATCTCTTCTCCTTCAACAGCCCGAAGGGGGCCTGCCCGAACTGTGAGGGACTGGGCAGCCGACTCGAAATCGACGAAGACCGCATTGTCCCAAATCCGGAGCTCTCAATCTCGAACGGCGCCATTGCCCCGTGGGGTGTTCCGAAGGGAAATGCAGAAGGGGAGCAACTGCAGCGACTGGCGGATCACTTCCAATTCCGAATCTCCGATTCATTCTCTTCTTTGCCTGTCAAAGCACGGAAGGCCATTCTCCACGGCAGCAGATCAAAAGCGCTCAAATTCGACGGCATTATACCTGCGCTGGAAAAGCAGTATCGGGATGCGCCAACAGATGAAACCAGGGCCGCAGCAGAAGCGTATATGAAACCCCGTATCTGCCAGGCGTGCTCCGGCCATCGGCTCAACGGCCAGTCCCTTTCGGTAAGAATCGAAAACAAAAACATCGCAGAAGTCACCGGCCTCACAGTAACCGCCGCAAGCCACTTTTTTGAGACACTCCCGGTGGGCGACACACTCGCCCCTGTGGTCCGTCCCATTCTGACAGAACTCAAGAATCGCCTCTCCTTCCTTCAAGATGTGGGTGTGGGCTACCTGACACTGGACAGGAATGCGTCCACCCTCTCGGGTGGAGAAGCCCAGCGCATCCGACTCGCCACACAGATCGGCTCCCGCCTTTCCGGCGTACTCTACGTCCTGGACGAACCCAGCATAGGTCTCCACGCGCGGGACAACCAAAAACTCATCAAGACCCTGATTCGCCTCCGAAATCTTGGAAACACGGTACTCGTTGTAGAGCACGATCGGGACACCATGCGCGCGGCGGATCATCTGATCGACCTGGGCCCGGGAGCCGGGGACCACGGTGGCCGTGTAATCGCCCAGGGCACACCCGAGGAGATCGCACAGAACGAAGACTCCCTGACAGGGGCTTACCTCTCCCGCCGAAAACACATTCCGCTGCCGCCCGACACGCGGACACGTCGATCTGAACTCACCCTCAGCAATGCACGCGGCCATAACCTGAAATCGGTCGATGTAACCATCCCCCTGGGGCTCTTCCTGTGTGTTACCGGGGTATCGGGATCCGGGAAAAGCACACTCATCAACCAGACCCTCTATCCTGCGCTTGCGCGTCATCTCCATCGTTCGAAACTGGAACCTCTGGAACACGACGAGATCAAGGGCTTAGGCGCCCTGGATAAGGTCATCCGCATCGACCAGACCCCTATTGGCCGGACCCCTCGGTCCAACCCGGCAACCTACACGGATCTATTCACTATCATAAGGGACCTCTTTGCCCAACTTCCCGAATCCAAGGTGCGTGGGTACGCACCCGGCAGATTCAGCTTCAACGTAAAAGGGGGGAGATGCGAGGTCTGCCAGGGTGAGGGCGTCAAACGGATTGAAATGCATTTCCTGCCTGATGTGTATGTCACCTGCGACGCCTGCCACGGAAAACGGTATAATCGTGAGACGCTGGAAGTCACCTACAAAGGCAGCTCCATTGCCGATGTCCTGGAAATGACTGTAGACCGCGCCCTCACCTTCTTCAAGGACATCCCGCAGGCGCAGCGCCGGCTCAACACGCTGATGGATGTGGGACTGGGATATATCCGCCTGGGGCAACCCGCCACCTCGCTTTCGGGAGGTGAGGCGCAACGGATCAAACTGGCCTCAGAACTTTCACGCGTGGCGACCGGCAATACCATATACATCCTGGACGAACCAACAACCGGGCTTCACTTCGAAGATATTCGTATATTGATCGGCGTATTGGACCGCCTGGTTGAAAAAGGGAACACCGTACTGGTTATAGAACACAACATGGACGTCATCAAGAGAGCGGACTGGATCATAGATATGGGCCCCGAAGGAGGAGAGGCCGGCGGCAGCATCATCGCCCAGGGACCACCTGACGAAATTGCCAGGGCAAGCAATTCTTACACCGGACAATACCTGAAAAAGGAACTGGCCTCATGACCCGAATCGATTTTGGCACGCTCTACGAATTCGAGCGCGAGGATGAGAAACGCAGACTCGAAAACCGTCAAAAAATCCAGGATTTTCTGGCGCTGTGCGAAGCCAATGAGGCTACAGTAATTGAACAAAGAGACTGGAATACCAGGGACCTCATTCACTTCGTGGGCATCAGCCCGCACATCGTGATCACCATAACGGTATCGGAAAAATATCTCGGCGTGCAGACGAGCCAGATTCGGGAGAAATTCAAAACCTTCCGGGCGGAATACGTCTCCGTACCTGACCGTCAGGCGATCTCTCTCGAACAACCACCTGCCGAGAAACTCGGACTCTACGACGTCATCATTTGTCCCGGCTGCGAAAAAACGACACCGTATGACGGCTTTTTCCAGCACTGCGTACGCTGCGGCGAAAAACTGGACATTCAGGTCAAAACCTGCAGATCCTGCAACAACGGCCTAATCTACCACCCCTCTTTTGTCTGCTGCCCGACTTGCGGCGGAGATATGGACCCTGAATTCGACAGTCCGCCGCTCAACGAACTGGACCCCCACGGACTCATATGGGGCATTCCCATGAAACAACAAACCGACGAAGAAGACGAAAACCTGTTCCCCGGATCGGATCCCGTCGGCTGAAAACAAAAAAAGGGCGTGAGGCTCAATCGCCACACACCCTTGAATTCCACGAGATCCTCGGCCCATCACGCCAAATCGGGGGACATCCTCGAAAACACCACCTCACGTTTTACGGGTCTCGGCTCCGATTTCGTTAACATGAGATTACATCTGAAATTCGCATCATCCTGGTCCGGAAAATCCGTTCTGTAATGCGACCCCCGGCTCTCTTCCCGTGCCAAAGCGCCATTCACGATCGCCTCCGAAACATCCAGGTAGTTCTCCATATTCAGCGTGTCCGCCCAGGCGAGATTGTACTCCCGACCTCCCCCTGCGCTCACCTGGCCCAACTGCTCCCGTAACTCGGCCAGATCTGCTCTGGCGGACTCGAGCTGAGCCCTTTCCCGAACCACCCCGGCCTTGCGCCACATCGTCTCCTTCATCCTGTCTCTGAGCTCGTAAACGGACCCACCGGTCTCTCGCATCACGGGACGCACCGATTTCTCAATTAGCGCCTCGACCTGTGCCTGGCTGAAGGGCCTCAATTCCATCTCGGCTGTAACGGTCGCCATCACATCGCCCGCCAAACCACCGTAAACCGTTGACTCGGCTACCCCATTGCCACCTAACCGGTTCGCCCCGTGTACACCTGAGGCATCTTCACCGGCCGCAAACAAACCTTCCAAAGCAGTCCGACATTCTGGATCGATCGGCACACCACCCATCATAAAATGCGCGGTGGGTGAAACCGGCACCGGCTCACGAGTCAAATCGTAACCCATATCCTTGCAGCGGAGTGTCATGCCACGGAACTTCTCCTGAATAAAATCCGCCCCCAGATGTGACGCGTCCAGCAGTACACCTTCGTCCGCTGTTCCCCGCCCCTCCATAATCTCGGTATAGCTGCCGCGGCTGACCACATCCCGGGTGGCGCGCTCCTCCCTGGAATCATACTTATGCATAAAGCGCTCACCCAGACCGTTCTTCAAATAGCCGCCCGCTCCTCGAAGCCCCTCTTCCAGAACGGATCCGGTAATCATCCGTGTCCCAATCAGAAGCCCTGTCGGATGGAACTGCACCATCTCCATATCCATCAAGGGTGCACCCGCCCGGTACGCCATTGCAATGCCATCGCAGGACTTGTCGTGACAGGGCGCCGCGATCTTGTACATCGTGGGGCCCCCTCCGGTAGCCAGCAGCGTCGCCTTTGCGTGCGCCACCACGAACGCCCCGCTCCTCAAATTCAACAACAACGCCCCGACCACACGCGTCCCACTCGTATCCAGGAGCAGATCAACTGCACGAACCTCTTCCATAACCGTCGTATGCTCTGTGACATCGACCTGCTCGGCCAATCGATTGATAATCTCGATCCCGGTCAAATCCCCCTTGTGAACCGTCCTGTCGAAAGATTGACCCGCGAAGGCCTTCTGGTGCACATTCCCATTCGCGTCCCGGTCGAAAAAACACCCCACCCGATTCTCCAGCTCCAGAACACGACCGGGTGCCTCCGAAACCAGCTTCCAGGCCAGCTCCTGGTCATTGATCCACTGGCCGCCCTTCAGCGTATCCAGAAAATGCTTCTCGAGGGAGTCCTCCTCCTGCAGCACCGCATTGTAGCCGCCCTGAACCATTCGGGTGCACCCGGACTTCCCGAACAACCCCTTCACCGCCATCACGACTGAAGGCGGGCGTTTGGAATCGGCCATATGCAGAGCGGCACAAAGTCCTGCACCACCACTCCCAAGAACCAGCACATCGCAAACGACTGTATCCCAGGTGGAACGCGACATCAGCGGTCACTCCAATTCAAACGACAGGGGCAAGAATTTTGGGAACGAAAAGGAAGGAAGCAGCGACAAGAACGAGCCCGCACGCAAGCATCACGAGCCAGAAAAGCAGCTTCTGACGATGGCTCAACGTAAAAAAATCGATCACGATAATCCGGACACCGTTGAACGCGTGAAAGGCCACCACCAGAATAAGCAAAAATTCCGCCGCCTTGTAGACGGGCGCCGTAAAAACTGCCAGAGTCGCATCGAACACCTCCGGACCCTCGCGGGAGGAATTGATGGACAGAAAGTGCGGAATCAGATAAATGGCAAGCGCCACGCCGGACACCCGGTGCAGCAGCCACGAAACCGTACCGACATTTACGGAGGGCAGCAGCGTATTCCTGAAATAATGCCAAACCAAGATCAAAATCTCCCTAGCCCATCAGCGGCTTCAACCCGAAATAGCCCGTAACCACCAGAGCCAACCCGGCGCCCCACAAGACCACACACCAAACACGCCTCCACACACACGAAGGATCATAGTCCAGCACAATGCCCCACAACCCATTCATCGCGTGATAGACCACCGCGGGCACAAATAGGGAATAGTAAATAGCCCAGTACGCCCCATCCTGAAGTCTCCCCGCAACCACCTCCCAGGTGAGGCGATCTGCATTCACATAGTGGACTGTCCAGAGATGAACCGCGAGCGCGTAGGTCAGAAAAATCCCGCTCACCCGCTGCATCAACCAGCTCGCCATCCCCTGCTGTCGTACCCGGGTGTCTTCCATTAGACCAACTCTTCTCCCCGGTCCAGCTCTTCGCCGTATCGGCGCAGAACCGGCTGGGGAAGACCCTCGTACGCCTTCTCCAGATTCTCATTGATCTTCTTGTTGGACAACTCGAACAAACTGTTCCCCTCGGCGTCACTCTCCACAATGAATGGCCCCAGATTCTTCAGCTCAAGCACCCAAACCGCCTGGGCGATCCCCAACTCCTCTAGCCAGAACACATCCCGCACGCCCGTTACGCCTCGACCGTAAGTTGCTCCCAGGCCGTATCCCACGGTGGTCAGATAGATGGCTCCAGAGGGCACAAAAAGTTCTTTATACTCTTTCGAATTCATCCCGGCCTTGCCGATGATCAACTTGCACCCGGTCTCTTCGAAAAACGCCTTCATCCACTTGCCAAACCTGAACGAGGCAGTTGCGGTCACCGCCTTGACAATAAATCCCCCATCTTCATCAGGACTGGCAGCGGGTGAGCAATGAAAATTCACATTGGAAACCTCACGCAGCGGCACTGGAGGTGCCACACCTTCATCGAGCATTCGCCGATACAGCCCTTCTCTTCCGGTATAGATCACGCCATCCAGATACACCAGATCACCCAGCTTCAGATCTTTTAGATCATCGGCCTGCACCGGACAGGTCAGGTGCACCTCATTCATCTCCACCTGGTCGATATGTGTAATACTCATGCAATCCCCTCCCGACGGTAGTACGGTGTAAACCATTGGGGATCGGACCTGAACGATACTTCGCCCGTCGTAGAAATCCGTGCGGTTGCCCGACGAGATGCGAAGCAGAAACAATGCATCGCCACCTGCATACCGCCTGTATGTGTGTGTGCGACTTCTACGTGCACATCCACGACCCCGCTGCCACCTGCAAAGCCCATTGGACCCATGCCCACTGAATTGCCCAGATTCTTCAACTCTTCCTCCATCTCGGCCAGCTGTGGATCCGGATTGCGATCGCCAACGGCTCGCAGACACGCCGCCTCCTTCGCGATCCTCATCGTCGTATCCTTGCAGCCCCCGATCCCCAGACCGATCACCGCAGGTTGGCACGCCATTCCGCGCCTGCCGAACTCCACCCAGGTATCCAGGAAAAAGCGTTTGATCCCGGGGATGCCATCCGCGGGAAAAAGCATCCGGTAGTCCGTCCCGAACAGCCCACCCTTGTGCACCGTGGTCAGCTCTATCCAGCTCCCTTCGGGCTCGAACGCATACTGAATTTCCGGCGCGTGAATGCCCACGTTATTGTTGTTATCCGCCCGGGTGATCGGATGCACTCGGTTGGGCCGCAGCGGGATCTCCCGGGTGGCCTCAGCGGTGGCCTGTCGCAGATTCTTCTCGAGCAGACAGAAACCACCCTGAAGCCTGCAGTCATTGCCCATCTTCACATACCATCTGGGAAGCCCGGTATCGCCGCACATTGGCCGGCCGTCCTCCTCGGCAATTTCATAATTCTGGGCGATCTGGTTCAGCACAAACAGGGAAAGCGGGTTCTTCTCCTCCTCGGCCATATCCTTGACAGCCGCCTTGAAATCCGGAGGAATCCCTATTGCTGCCCGGCTCATCAATTCTTTTCCCACCTCCAGCACCAGGTCGCCCGGCACCTCCCCGGTTGCCGCAGGGGGAAAACTACCGGCTTGTCGATCTTCCAAAAAACTCAGTGATGCCACGTGCGATCTCCTTACGTTTCAACTTCTGAATCGCCCGGGTGGGTGATATACCCATCGGACACACCTCGCTGCAATTGAACTGGGTATGGCAGCCCCAAACGCCTGAATGGCTGTTGAGCAGCGCCAATCGATCCTCTCCCGCACCGTCACGTGAGTCCGTGATCAGCGCATAAGCTCGGCTGATAGCAGCCGGACCCACATAATCCTTATTCGTTGTCACCAGACTGCAGGCGCCGTAACAGTTGCCGCACGTAATACACTCCACGTGTTGGTTGATCTCCTTGCGCTCAGTCGAATCATCCTTGATCTGCGCGAATCCTTTTGCCTTCGGATCAGCAGGAATAAAGTGCGGCTTGATTCGTTGCTGACTCTCCATAAACGGCTTCATATCGACTACAAGATCACGAACGACTGGATAGTTTGGAAGGGGTTCGATCACCAGGTCGGAACCCAGATCATCCACCGAAGTTCTACAAGTCCATCGATTGCGACCGTTCACACGCATCGAGCACGTTCCGCACATCCTGACACGGCAGGAATACCGAAATGCAAGGGAGGCGTCCTGAGTTGACTGTATCTTGTTCACCACGTCCAGTACATTCATTCGGTCCTCACGCTCGACCTCGAAAGCATCGAACCGTGAAGAGCCGCCATCGGAGGCCGGTGACCTGCGTATCTTAACTCTTATCTTCTCGTCCATAATGCCTTATCCACAGTGAGATCCCATTCCCTTGCAGGATAATATAAGTAAGGGTTCCCGATAGCAAACACAAAGTCAGTACAGCACATTTTTACGTCGGGTGCACCTGAAACTACATTACATTTCCAGCCTACATCACCTCAGCCCACATCGACTCTACTCATCGAGGTTTACCTTGGCAGATTCCAGCGACCAGAACGATTCGTTACCCACACTCGAGGACGTCATCCTCGCAAAAACCGATCTCTGGGGTGATGCATCGATCGCCCAGGAGAATGGTCCCTCCTATGAATTCTTCGAGAAGCTACTCCCACCGATCCGCTACGTGAACACCACCTTCAGGCACTACCCGATCGTTCTGGGTGCGGCTGGCAGTATGCGCAAGGCCAGATACATCAGCAACGGCAGCGGCGTGAACCTCTCGGCCGAAGGTGCACACGGCTGGCACGATGTCGGCTTCCCGGTCACCTTCCGCGTCGGCCCCAGGGAAGCGCTCTACGGGGGTAACCTGGATCGCCTTGACGGACCCCACTATGCCGAAGGGTATTTGCCGATTATCCAGAGCACGTACGCCGACACCGGGTGCCTTTACTCACAAGAGGCGTTTGGCGGTGTGACCCGCCTTCAGTCGGAAAACGGCGGAGTACTCGTCAAATTCCAGATGACCGAAGGCATCGGAGGAGAAATCACCGCTCACGTAAAATTCCCCGGCCTTGTAACGCTCGAGGACAATATTCTGCTGGACCAGAACGGACACCAACTGATTGCCCTGAGCGGCAACTGGAAATGGGATTCCGCTTGGCGATTCCTGAAACTCTGGATCACTCCGGACCGACCGGGCTATCTCAACATATTCAGTGAACCCGTTCGGCCAGACATCTCTGTCAAAATCACACCCGAAGGCTATGAGGAACAGAAGCGCATATGCGTATCCAGCTGGAACGAGCGGATCGACAAGGGTACGCGTGTCGACGTACCGGAACCTGTTGTCAACAACGCCTGGAAATCCCATATCGTGGGAAACTATCTACAACTCAAAAATGACCACATGTGTTACAGTGCACACAACCAGTACGAGAAACTCTACATCAGCGAAGGTGGGGATGCGGTGCGGGGGATGCTGCTCTGGGGACACACAGAGGATGGCAAGCGAATGATTCCCCCGCTGCTCGACTACACGCGGGAAGGCCTCAAATATCACCAGGCCGGATTCAAGCTACAATTGACCGCACACTATTACTGGCTTACGCGGGACAAGGACTTCATACGTAGCCAGGAAGACAAGCTGACCCTCCAGATCGAACGGATCCTGAATCACCGGGAGCTCGAAAGCGGTCTCTTTCCACCCGAGCGATACTGTGGTGACGTGGCGACTCAGGTCTACTCACTCAACTCCAATGCCAATGGCTGGCGGGGTCTCCGGGATATTGCCGTCGTACTCGCCGACGTCGGCCATACAGACCGGTCGAAGGAGCTCCTGGAGATTGCTGCAGAATTCCGGCAGCAGATACTCGCCGCAGTGGAAGTCAGCGAAAATCTCGACACCGACCCGCCATTCATCCCCGTCGCGCTCTTCGGGGAAGAACAACCCTACGAAATTCTGACGGCGGACAAAAATGGCAGCTACTGGGACCTGATGGCCCCTTACCTGATCGGATCAGGCGTATTCGGAGAATCACCGGACCGTGCGGGCTGGATCACCGAATATCTTCAGAAACACGGCGGGATCTGTATGGGAATGATCCGTGTGCGCCCCAATATGGAATTCTGGGTCAACAAGAGCAACGTGAACGAACTCTATGGCCTGAGATACACAATGGAATTGCTTCGGCGGGACGACGTGGACAATGCGTTGGTAAGTTTTTACGGGAAACTCGCTCAGGGAATGACACGAGACACCTTTCTGGATGGCGAAGCCTCGTGCCTGGTGCCCGCAGACGAAAACGGGCGACAGGTCTTCCTGCCGCCCAACAGTGCTGCCAATGCCTACTACCTCTGGATGCTCAGATACCTGCTCGTACAGGACTGGGACACCAACGACGACGGAAAGCCGGACACACTGAGACTCTTGTTCGCCACCCCTCGCACCTGGCTCGAAGATGGCAATACCATACACATCAGCAATGCACCAACGGCATTTGGGCCAGTATCGCTCGACCTGGAATCCAGACTAGGTGAAGGTGAAATCGAACTGACGGTCAACCTGCCCGAAAGGAAGCCCGACCGGATCCTCCTCAGGGCAAGAGTCCCTGAGGGCACCCGTGTCGTCGCTGCTTCAGCAGACGGCGTGAGACTGGAAGCAGACCACCGCGGCACGGTCGACCTGTCTACCCTGAGCGGGAAGATCAATATCCTGTTCGGGACCGCCACGGTGAGTGTCTAGACCAGCTTTTCGAACGCTTTCCGGCCCTTCAGGAACAGCTCCTTCACATTGTCCCTCTGCTCGTCACCATTGAATCTGCCGACATTGTCCAGCCAATCCACCGACTGATCGATTGAATCCAGGAAATAGCTCGCACACGCTGAACGGCTGGCATCGACTCGCCCATTTTTCACATACACGGGACTCGTGTGTGCGTAAATGGCCTGGTTGAAGCTGTCCCTCGCTTCGCCGCTTGCCCTGGCCGCGATCCAGCCATCCGAGGCCACCGTCAGATCCGTCTCCCACGCCCCATCGTGAGTTCCCGCCTCGAACTTTTTACCCTCCACCAACTCCCCGTTCTGAATCAGGCCGATCTTGTTGAGCGGATAATGTGACGACCAGCGCACCTTGACTTTCACCTTCTTCTCACCCGTGAGCTCGACCGTACCCCCTGGAGCTTCATCTCCAACCTCGAGGAACAACGCGGGCCCATTCGTGATGAACGTCCGTCCCTTCTTCATCCCATCCAGCCAGTTGTCATAGGAAAACGCCTCGTCCATCTGCACGTAAACCCGGTTATTCGAACACACGAACCAGTCCGTACCCGTGGACGCCGGCAGATGTAACCCGCAGTTCATCATCTTGTACCAAATGTCATACTCCGGGTCCATCCAGAACGGATCAAAAAGATTGAACCCGTCCAGCTTTCCCAACACCGCGGCAACGGGCGCTTCCATACCCTGACCATTGTGGCACCAGATCACAATTCCACCCTGGTCACGCGCCTCATCACACGCGAAACACAAAGGGGGATAATCCGGATTGAAATTGTCCACCAGGAAACCGCGACTCACCGGTTCCACCATATTCCGGATCCGCAGAAACATCACGTGACCGTAGGCGAACTTTCCGGCTGCATCATTGTGCCGGTTTTCCTCACCCACATCCACCACGTGATGGGCAGTCGAATAATCCGTCATCACCCCCAGCGGGAACTTGTTGCTCGCATAATCCAGGTCCCACCGTTCGAGAATACTCACGGCAGTCACATTGTAGGTCTCTACCTTCGCGTCATACGCCAGCCGATCGTATGGCCGGGTCTCCTTCTCATCGTAGTGAATGTGTGTATTTCCCGGATACCAGCCCTCGGCCGGCAGATCTGCCCATCGCTTCAGCTCGATCCTCAGATCCTTCGTCCCCTGCTTGTCCACCTGCACCGCACTGTGGAAAGGCGTGTATTCGGTACCGCGCTCCACAGTGACATCCGCCTGCCCCCTGGGAGATTCCACTTCGAATTCGCCATCACAATAAAAAAAGGGCGCTCCCGGCCCTCGCTTCTCCAGGCTCCCCGGCGGCATCAGCATCCTCCCGCTGGGAGACATCACTTGTACTTTCGCCTCGACCTTTTCACCGGACTCGGCGTCGACAATCACACCACGGATCTTGCCCAAACCGGACCTCCAATCCCCTTGCGTGATTCGATCTGCTCAGCTCTCGAATGTAAAATTCCGATTCGCATCTGCAAGCCGCGGCAGCGCGGCATCCTTTTCCGAAAGAACGGGATCGGAAATCGGCCATTCAATCCCAACCGCGGGATCATTCCACACGAAGCCGCCGTCACATTCGGGTGCAAATTCATTCGTCACCTTGTAGATAAACTCGGCCTCTTCGCTCAACACACAGAAACCGTGCGCGAACCCCACCGGCACGAAAAGCATTTTACAATTCGCCTCGGAAAGCACCACCCCTTCCCACTCACCAAAGGTGGGCGAACCCTCGCGGATATCCACCGCCACATCGAACACCTCTCCCTTCACCACCCGCACCATCTTCCCCTGGGCGCTCGGATGAACCTGATAATGCATCCCCCTCAGCACACCCTTCGAGGAGTGCGAATGGAGGTCCTGGGGGTAGACCCCTGGAAGACCCTGCGCCTCGAAGTCGGACTGTTTGAACCACTCCAGGAGAAATCCCCTGTTATCGGGAAACACCCTGGGTGTGATTGAAACCAGACCCGGTATCCTCAGATTTTCGAATTCGAAGGGCATCGCAGACTCCGCTTGCTGTCAAAAATAATGTGAATCAACGATTCTCATAATTTCGCTTGTAATACGCCTGGTATTCGCCGCCCTCTTTGATCTCGCGCCACCACGCCTCGTTGGCCACATACCACTCGGCCGTTAGCCTCAGCGAATTTTCGAAATTATGTTTGGGCGACCACCCGAGCGCCTTCACCTTGGCCGAATTCAGCGAGTACTTCATATCGTGCCCCGGCCGATCGGTCACATATTCGATCAACTCCTCGGGTTTCTCGAGCACCTCCAGAATCTTCCTCGTGACCTCCAGCCCATCCGCCTCATTCTCCCCACCCACATTGTAGGCCTCGCCGGCTTCACCCTTGTGCAGCACAAGATCCACCGCCTCGCAGTGATCGGTCACATACAAATGGTCCCGGATCGCCCCACCTTTGCCATAAACGGGAAGGGACTTATCATCGATCGCATTGGTGAGAAACAAAGGCACACGCTTCTCGGGATATTGAAACGGGCCGATATTGTTCGACGCACGTGTGACCACAACGGGCATCTCGTAGGTCACTGCAAAAGCGCGCGCCATCATATCCCCCGAAGCCTTGGCCACCGAATAAGGATTCCTGGGCGCAAGTGTCGCCTCCTCGGTCCAGGGGTCCTCTCCGTCCTCCAGCGATCCATAGACCTCATCGGTACTCACCTGGAGAAATCTCGCCACACCATTTCGTCTTGCGGCGTCCAGCAGCGTGTACACACCCAACGCATTCGAATGCATAAATTCTTCCGCACCCATAATGCTGCGGTCCACGTGGGACTCGGCGGCGAAATTCACCACCATCTCTACATTCCGCATAAGATAGTTCACGAGTTCGGCATTGCAAATATCCCCCTGGACGAATTCATACCGAGAATCTCCCTCCAGATCGTTCAGATTCGCCAGATTGCCCGCGTAGGTCAGCTTGTCCAGATTCACCACGCGGTAGTCATCGTAAGTCGCAAGAACATGTCGCACAAAATGACTGCCGATAAATCCTGCGCCGCCTGTAACCAGAACTGTTTTCACGTGCCACCTCAACTTAAAGAAATAACCAGCCGACCATTCCGAGGTATATGCAATACAGCGCCATAAGCACCACGCCTTCCACCTTCGTAAGTTTATACCCCGTGCGCATTGCGATCAACATTGCCCCTACGATCACCAGCATTGCCGGAAATGAGAAATGGATCACACGTGTCGAAACCACCAGGGGATTCAACGCAGCAGACGCCCCTGCGATCCAGCAGATATTCAAAATATCGGCGCCCAGGATATTCCCGACCACAATCCCACCGTGACCCTTTTTTGCGGCCGTCACCGCAGTGGCGATCTCTGGAAGCGAGGTGCCAATCGCAATCACCGTCAGTCCAATCACCGCTTCGCTGATCCCCAGGAATCCCGCGATCACCATCGCGGATTCGACGATATAGTGGCTGCAGACAAGCACGCCCATCAGACCGGCTGCGAACCACAGCATCAGCACGCCGATCCCACGCCCGGCGATCCCTTCCTCGATTTCCGCAAGTTCCTCGAGCTGATCGGAGTCCGCGTCAGCAGATCGCTTTCGCGTAAAGTAGGCGAAGATGATATACACAACGAACAAGGCGACGAGGACCACGCCCTCCGGCCTGCTCAGCGTGCCATCAAAGGCCATTAAATACGCGATCAGGACTACACTAATCAGAAAAACGCCAGTTGTCTTCAACAGATCAGGATTCACCAGAATCGGTGAACTGGAAACGAATGCGCCCAGGGCGAGCGCCACACCATCGTCCACAATCACCGAGCCAACCGCATTCCCCAGAGCGATCTCCGGATTGCCCATCAGGGCAGACTGTACGGAAACGGCCAGCTCAGGAGCGGTGGTTGCCAGACTGACAAGAACGATCCCAATCAGCATCTTCGGCAGATTCAAATATTCTGCAATGCCAACCGCGCCATCCACAAACCAGGAGGCGCACTTTGCCAGCACGTAGAAACAGACAAGCAGCACCCCCACCGCAACCGGTATACTCACAGCATTCACCCTCTACTTATATAACGAAAATGGGACTCGGACGTTCCTGCTCTGCCACACTCAGCATAAACTGATTCACGCCCCTCGCCTTCAGATCCTCTCTACACACACCTTCCGCCAGCTCTGGCCGATTGTTCTTGTCACTCAGGTGCGCCAGCACCGCCTGTTGAAGTCCTTCCTGCGCCAGACTGCAAAGCGTGTCTGCAGCCTTCTCATTTGCAAGGTGTCCACGATTCCCGCTGATCCGCTGCTTGAGATTCCAGGGATAGGGCCCGTTCATCAGCAATTCCCGATCGTAATTGGTCTCCATAATCACCAGATCGGCGCCCCGGATTCTTTGATAGACCAGCTGGGTGACCGTACCCATATCCGTTGCGATCGCCAGGACCGACTGTCCGCTTTTGACCACGAAATTCACCGGATCGATCGCATCGTGCGAAATCGCGAACGGTTGGAAATACAGGTCTCCAATATCGAATCCTTCGTCATTGTCTATAATCCGGATCCGCTCCGTACCCCGGAAAATCTTCTTCGATGCTTCGAACGTACCTCGGGTCATCCACACCGGCAGACCGAACCTGCGGGCGAGAACACCCACCCCGTGAATATGGTCGGAATGCTCGTGCGTCACCACCAGGGCGTGCAGATCGGCACCCGCCACATCCACCGCCTGAAGCCGCTCCTCGATCCGCTTCCCGGCCAGCCCGGCATCCACCAACACTTTGGTGACACCCTGCTGAACGAAAATGGAATTTCCTCCGCTGCCACTTGCCAGGACACATACTTTCATTCCAACCCGGGATCTGGGTCAGGGGGAGCAACCGGAGTTCCCTTTCCTCCTTCTAATAAAAGGCCATACTCGCAAACGAGACCATAGACTGGTCTTCTGTATCGATCGTCTTGTCGTATTTCAGCAATTCTGCCCGACTCGTATCCATTGCCTGAAGCATCGTATAAATAGAAGAGGTACCGCAAATCCTCGTCCGATCCTGCGCTTTGGCGATCACCTGAAAAAACGCCTCGGGGTCCATTTCCTCGGCTGCCGCCAGCGCGTCCCGGTCACAACTTTCTACCTCCTCGATAAACTTGTCGGGCAGCCCCGGATCTCCGAACCGCCGACCCACGTGACTGAAATCGACCCCGGCAATGAAGCAAACGGATTTGCCCGACTCCTTCAGCGCCTGTTTCAACGACTCGAAAAAATTCGCCACCAGAGGAATCTCAGCGGGGGAATGGTTCTGTTCGATCATCTCGTGGAATGAGCCGCAAAGGATCGGAATGAACGTGATATCGCTATCTGGATACAGATATTTCAGAAACACGGTCTGAAACTCGATCGAGTGCTCTGTCCGATGCACCCCTTCGTCCTCGAAGATATCCAGGTCCGTCAACTCGGCCAACCGGTCGATCACGGCCTGATCCGTCTCGAGGGTCCCGAAAGGAGTTTGGAAATCCTTTCGGCTGACCACGAATGGGTGCCTCGCGGAATGACCCGTTCCGAACACCACAAAGACATCGGGCCTGGGCGCATCTGCCAGTGCGCGATACGCCCAGGCGAAACAAGGACCACCGCGGTTGAAATCGATGTGCGGGGCAATGACCGCGCGCACCGGCGTACGCACAGAACCTGGCTGTGGGGACCCGGGGCCTTCCGGCGGCTCGAAAAATCCGTCGATCATTTCCCTGAGAACCGCAGGGTCGTCAGGGTAGGACGCCCCGGCGTGCGCGGCCGGGCGTACGGGCGAATCCAGAAATCGATTTTCGATCTCCAGTCGATATTTTTGAAAATTCTCATTGTCCAGAAGATGCGCGCGGTCGATCTGCTTGACCAGTTCCACAATCTGGTCTTCATTCACGGACACGTCGTCGAACTTGTCCGCATAAGCTGCGACCAGGTCGGCAAGCGAGTGTTCGCCATCGAAAAGGGTGAGCAAATAATACACGTGATGAGGAACCGCCACATCGTCGTTGGCATACCCTTCGGGGTCTCTCAAAAAGACAAGATGCTGACCCTCGTGCTCAACAGGAATGGGTTCTACGTGTCTGATTACTGGATATGGATCGATGGACACCGAATTTCCTCGCCTGACAAAGAAAGCCTCACCCCGGGACCTTGGGGCGAGGCTCCTGTTAACCTCTCAATTCCACCGCCGCTCAACCACCGCCCTTTTCCACTTCTGCCGCCCGGAAAGCTTCTGGACTCTGGACATTCTGTAATGTCATCTCTTCCCGCTCGCTGATTCCGTATCTTTTGGAATCGTTGGACCACTTCACACGACCGACGGGCTCAGCAAATGTTCCCATTTGTGGTCATAAAAAAAGCAGACTGAAGGAAGTCGAACAAAACCAATTATTCCACCCTCGATCGGGGCAGGATAACGGACGACATGATAGATGGAACACCCTTTTATGTCAAGGAATTTCTGGCCCTTGAAAACGTCAAAAAAGCCTGATAATTCGGGCATAAATCATCATATTACGCCGGGCGTTTCCCGGCCACCTTTGCCACCCAGATACTCAGCTCGTAGAGCACAATCAAGGGCAGGGCCATCATCAGTTGGGAAATAGGATCTGGCGGTGTGAGCAAGGCCGCGAGGACAAAACCGACCACCACCGCGTAGCGTCGCCCACTGCGCATCGCCTCGGGCGTAACAACCCCTACCTTAGCCAGAAAAAATGTCGCTACGGGGAGTTCAAAAACCACCCCAAACGCCACAAGAAGCCGCAGCACGAAACCGATGTAGAACCCGATATCGAACTGAGGCTCGATATCCACGCCCTCACCAAGACTGATCAGAAACCTGAACGAAAGCGGAACCACGCCGGAATGCGCCACCACCGCACCCAGGAGGAAGCAGACCGTGGACGAAAAAATGATAAACGCGACATAATATCGCTCCTTATCGAACAGCCCAGGAGCCACGAAAAGCCACAACTGATAGAGCAACAAGGGCAGTGCGAGAATGGCGCCCCCTACGAGCGCGATCTGCAGCTTCACCATAAACATACCCATCGGCTTCAAATAGATCAGCCTGATGGGTGGATCGATAACCTCCAGTTTAAACAGCCGCATCAACGGGTTGACGCCGCGAATGGGCTCCACCAGGAATCGGAGAATCTCGTCCGAGTAAATCCCGCAAAGCGCGGCACCCACCACCACCCCGGCCAGCCCCTTCAGAAGTCGCCAGCGCAATTCCTCGAGGTGATCCAGAAACGGCATCGCCACCTCATTCCCCTGAGCTTTATCAAGCTGTGTGCCCGCCGGGAGAATCGAGTTCTCACCCTGGCCGTCCTCTATTTCAGACCGGCCAGGCCCCCCGCTTATCGTAAGCATTGCAAGCACCAGGGCGATCGCCAGACAGATCTGTGAAAACAGATCGCCGTACCGGGTGTAAAATGTCAAATCCGCTCTTACGGCGACTTCCCCGGTGATCACCGCCGGGTGAAAGATTCCGGTCGTCTCCGACTGTCGCCCGTAGGGATCCACAAGCGTTGAGACACCGGTATTCGCACAGCGCACCACCGAGCGACGGTTCTCGATTGCCCGGAACACAGAGGCCTCGGCGTGCTGGTAGGGTCCGGAACTCCGCCCAAACCAGCCGTCATTCGTAATCACCACCAACAGCTCTGCACCCCTGGCAACGAACTCGCTCACGAACCCCGGGAACACGGAATCGAAACAGATCAAGGCCGAGAATCTGACATCTGGCCCTTCGAACACCGTTTGCACCTCCCCCGAATCCCAGTTCCCCGCCACGAAACCGCCACCGCTGAACTGAATCTTTCTCAGAAACGGAATGAGACCCGGAAATGGCGCACGTTCGCCAAAGGGCACCAGATGCGTCTTGTCATAATAGTCCGTAATCCCTTTTCCAGGTGCGAACAGAAATGAGGAATTGAACACCTGCACGGGGCTTCCAGTCACCAGGCGATACGCGCCCGTATACAGGTGGACCCCCAGCGAATCCACCAATCGCTCCACCTGCTCCCGGTCTGCCCTGTAGGTCCTGCTCTTGATATATCCTACGGCGGTTTCCGGCCACACCACCAACTGTGCGCCCTGCTCCGCCGCCAGCTCCGTCATCGGCTTCAATTTGCCAAAATTGTATTCGAACCCCCGATACTCCTTGGCTACCGGGGGCATATCCGGCTGGACGGCCGCAACCACCACGGTACGTCCAGAATGTTCCTCGGAGAGCGCCAGCAAACCGTGCGACAAGGGTGCAATGAAAAGCGCTGCGAATCCCACCAGAAGCATCTTCCGTCGCTCGACCTCTCGAAGCAACGCAAGAGCGACCAGATTGACGACCACCAACCAGAAGGAAACACCATACACACCGGTCACCGAGGCGTACTGAATCAAAGGGAGGAAAGCGGATTGGGAATTGCCTGCAACCGCCCAGGGAAATCCCAGATCCCCCAGACTGTTGAGGTATTCGAACCCGACCCACAGGAAGGGCGCCGCCCACAACCCCAGCGACCCGAAACGGGACAGCACCCTGCTGAAGAGGTAGGTGAACAGGCCCCGGAAAACAGACATATAGAAAACCGCACCCAGCATTCCCGGCAGCGACACCCAGCTGACCCAGTAGATCGCGGTCAGATAGAAAAATATCCCCTGAATAAATCCCGCGCCAAACGCCTGACGACCGGTCAGTCTCTGCGCAGAAATAAACAGCGGGATCAGGGCCAAATAAGCCAGAACGCCCAGGGGGAGCGGCGGAAAGGCCGCACCCAGCAGCAGTCCGGAGACCGCCGGGTAAACCAGCAGAAACATCCATTCCTTTTTCATTCCGAACGCCACGTCACACTCGCTTCAGTACTTGAACTCGAAAATTCTGCCTGAATCGCCCTCATCACCTCGCCTCCGATTCCGCCAGATTCTCCGACGGCCACACCAGGGGTCCGCTCTTCCAGGGTCGAATGAGCTGATTGTCGGTGCCATAAAAAAACTCGTGACCGTGCGCCCTGGGTGCATACCACACCCGCTCGGCGATCTCCTTCTCCAAACGCATCTCCTCCAGCGTTGCCAGCCGGGTGTTGTCCCGGGTATGAAACCAGAGCCCCAACATTCCGTCGATCACCACCCGACCGATCGGCGTCTCCACCAGACTGCACAGATGACCGCGCAGCCCCATTGACAATCCCTTGAGGGGAACATCCAGACAGACACCGATCTGCTCGGCGAGTGCGGCACCCAGACGGGCGGTATCTCCGCAAAAGCACCCGGCAAGTCGGGGAATCGTCTCAACCGATGACACATTAGATACCCGTGACCACGTGGACGAGTGTGTCGTAACCTGAGGATGGTGAATCCACATTGCAGCCGCGCAGAGCGCATCCTGCCAATCCGGAAATCGTCCGGAAAGCACCTCTGCCACACGCCGCAACGAGTCCGCCGCCGAGAGATCGATATCGTCCGCTCCCTCGGGATCTGCCAGAACGAAATCCGAAGCGGCACCTTCCCGTGTCGTTCTCAAACGATAATCCGGCAATCCCGACAGAATAAAGGCTCGAAACTTGTCCAAAAAATCCGGGGCCGAGGGGTCAGGCCTTTCAGCTCTGGTTCCGCCATTCGCACCAAACTGTTCTCTGACAATAATGCCGTGATCGAAACCGAAAGGATATTCAGCCGCCCACAAAAGATTACCTGACGCGTCCACAAGTCGCAGGCGGAGCATTGCCATATTTCTCGAACCATTCGCCCACTTTGCCCGAAAAGAAAAGACCAGAGGGATCTCCAGACTGAACTCGCCTGGCGCAATGGACAGCGGCACGGGCGCCTGTGGATATTTCCCATCTCCCGGCAGGTCTGCCTCGATCTCCAACTGTCCATTCACCTGATCCACCGCCAAACCGCTAAAGGTAATGGGACTGACCCCCCAGACGGGTTTGCGGAAGTCGATCTCCGTCACACGCACACAGGGTGCGGATTTGTAGAGGTCACCGTAAACCAGCGGCGTGTCCGTCCAGTCGACCGGCTCCGGCCAGGCGAGGGACCGCACCAGGTGTGCCTCGTGAAATCCCGTACTTACGGAAAACCCCAGGGGTTCACCGGATTGCGCCCAGAGACTGTCGGCCGGAATCTTCAGACGTGCAAGGAAAGTGGCGTCTTCGCGATATCTGAACTCACCATCGGCGGCAGGCGGAGCCTTCAGCTCATTGGCCCCTACATCTGTCAACTCTTCGCCCTGGGTGGTCCAGTGCGCCTCACCCGTCACCTCACCCCTGTCGTCCACCGCATAAAGCCAGCGCAGCGCGTGATCGTGCCCGGGGTTTAAACGCACCGAGAGATAGGCCCTGTTCTGCCACTCCGGGTGATCGGGGCGAACGCCGGGGTCGGGAGCACCTTCTGCCAGCGCAGTCACGATCAACCAGCCGTCAGCCACCTCGATCTGTACCCACGCCTGGCGGCCCTGGGGGTCCGGACCCAGGTGAAGCGTGTGATGCTCGGCCGAGGGAAGGCTGGAATCTTCGACGGACTCGGCGATCAAACTCGGCGACTTCAGTCTGCAGGGCCAGCGCATTTTGTAGGTTCACTCCTGAGAAAGGACTTCAAAAATTCGCACGCTACAACGGCAAAAAAAAGGCTTTAGGATTCACCGCAGCGGGTATGAATATATAGGAGCACATGAACCAAGTCAAATGGGCATTATCTGTTCTAATTCCTAATTTCTCACCGGTTTGACAACCCGAAAACACTTGCCTATCTTCCTCACTATGCTACCCGACCTCGAACAGGAACTCCAGGAACTCCGATCGCGTGACCTCTACCGCGCCCCCCTTGAAATCGAAAGCGCCCAGGGACCACGCGTCGTCATTAACGGCAAGGAATGTGTCCTGTTCTGCTCGAACAACTATTTTGGCCTGGCGAATCACCCCGCCCTCAAAGACCGTGCCCGAGCTGCACTCGACACATTCGGCTGTGGAACGGCTGCGTCGCGCCTCATCTCGGGGAATATGTCGATCCACGAGGAACTGGAGAGCCGCCTCGCGCGGTTCCTCGGCACGGAATCCGCCCTCTCCTACCCCACCGGCTATATGGCCAACCTGGGTGTCGTCCCGACGCTTGTGGGCCCCGGGGACATCATCTTCAGCGATCGGCTGAACCACCGGAGTATCATCGACGCGTGTCGACTCTCCAGAGCGAAAACGGTCGTATACAACCATTGCGATACCGATCACCTGGCCGAACGCCTCTCCGTCGAAACCGACTACCGCCGCCGAATGATCGTCACCGACGGCCTCTTCAGTATGGACGGTGACCTTGCGCCGGTCCCCGAACTCGTAAAACTCTCGCGTGACCACCACACGATCCTGATGATCGACGACGCGCACGGAACCGGCGTATTGGGCCCTCGAGGCCGGGGGATCCACGAGCACTTCGGAATCGCCGAGGGGATCGACGTACTGATGACGGCGGGCAGCAAGGCACTCGGCACATTTGGTGGCTTCATAGCCGGCGCCCGGGCGCTAATCGACCTGCTCATCAACCGCTCTCCCAGCTTCATCTACACCACGGCGCTCGCCCCGGACACCTGTGCGGCTACGATTGCCGCCCTCGACCTGATTGAAGCGGATCCCACATTTCGCGAAAAACTCCGGGCAAATGTCGAAACAGTCACGGGCGAACTCACGGGCCTCGGGTTCGACATAATGAACTCCCGCTCACAGATCATTCCCGTCCTCGTTGGCGATGCCGGTCGCACAATGGACATCTCACGCAGACTCTTCGACAAGGGGATTTTTCTCTCGGGTATTCGTCCGCCCACCGTTCCCCAGGGCGAGAGCCGCCTGCGCCTCACCTTGATGTCGAACCACAGTGAGGAAGACATCTCGCGACTCCTCGAAGCGATGTCCGATGTTCGGGACACCTGGGTGTGAACCCCTCCGTTTGCCTGCTGTTCCTCCTGGTCAGTCTGTCCACCACGCTACACACTGCCACCCTTTCCGGTATCGTCACGGACGGCGAATCCGGCCAACCCCTCCCCTACGTCAGCGTAGTGCTCCCCGAACTCAAGCGAGGCGACCACACCGACCTCAACGGCACCTACTCCATTCCAAAACTTCTCGAAGGCGCCTGGCAAGTTCAGGTCTCCTCGATCGGTTACCTCACCAGAACAGACACCCTCCACATTGAGCAAACGCTCCAACACAGCGTGTCGCTCCTTCCAGACCCGATCACGATGAAATCCGAGATCGACCTCCCCATGCAATCGCTCAAAGAACTGGTCCGCGGAGTGCGTCAGCGAATTCACGAAGATGTCTTCCAGCCGAGATACGAAGAACTCAAGACGCACCGATTCGGGATGCGGGGGACGCAGACACTCTACCGGGGCGATTCGCCCAAGAGCGGGGTGCGCGCAAGAATCGAATTCGATGGAGAGGGATATTACAGAAATCCAGGGGAAATATTTCAGGTAATCACTGCTTACCGGTCTGGGAATCGCCTGGCGGGTGGCTTTGGAATGCACCCCGGGGCGATCGTGGACATTCGGAAGGGAAGTCTTGGAGGAAAGCGTTTCGATGTTGGACCGCTGCCGCTCAGTCCGAACAGTGACAAGAATTACAGATATCGCCTGGTCGACACGATTCAGATGGGAGACATCATTGTCCACCGGCTCAGTGTAATGCCGAAGAAGAAACGAAAACCAGGTCTGGAGGGCTACGTCTGGATATCGGGCAGAGATTTCTCGATCGTTGGTTACGACCTCTCGCTCAACAGGCACACGCTTCAAAAACTCGGGATAAGGGAACTCCAGACCTACCAGGAAAACGCGCTCTATTTCGACAAATACTGGCTGCCAACGAACCAGACGGTTCGGATCAGAACCATTGCCGGTCAGCTTGCGGAGCAGACCACCACACTCTCTGGCTACGAACTCAATTTGACACTCGCCGATTCGCTCTTTGCAGGGCCTCGGCTCAAGATGCACGCTCAGGCCACCTCGCGGGACACCACGTACTGGAAGGAGCGATCCGCCACGCTCGACGCAGATCAAGCCGCCGAATTCCGAAAATTGATGCAAAACGACCAGTTGCCCGAAGGCTGGAAGCGGCTGATGAAAGAATAGAGAGAGATAGTACAGGCGCCTGGAAATTCTGATTCTGCAAAATATCGAATTCTAAGAATAGAGTTATTTATTTGTTATTTAAATATTTAAGTAAATATCAATCTGAATTCACAAACGTATATAGTATCAAGTAATACGTTCATGATCAGTCGGAAATCCCGTTCAATTTTCCCGGATTTCCAGGATTCAACTCCGTAAGAGAACTTCTACACCGCGCCTGACCCGAAGCCGTTTTGATCGACACGCATCCTCTACTTTCCCCAACTCCTGATGAAATCCGCCGTCCCGTAATCCCTCGGCATCTCATCGAAGTGATAAATCATTGGCCCCGACTGATACCCTGGGACGAACAATTCCTCTTCAGACCGTAACAATTTGTCCAGCGGTGCAAAGCGTTCCCAAAGCGTATTCGCCTGGGATTCCGTAAAACGGTCCGCGAACTCCGGTCCCCAGTTGAGTGTAATCGGGTGTTCACCACGGACCCTTCTGGCAAGATCTTCCGGAACATCTGGATAAGGAGGTCGCTTTGCCAGCCGGATCGCCAGCGCTGCCTTGCAAAGGAAAACTGTGGTAAGCATCCTTCCTTTTTCCCCTCGCCCAGGGTGAAGCTTCTCAAGAGATGCCAGATAAGTGGTCCCGTCTCCTGCCGAAACCGCCTTCAGCGCAGACTCCGTATGCGCCTTCATTTCTTCACCTCGCCCCTGCCAGCGCTTGAAATCAGCCGCAGCTTCAGAAGAAATGTGATCTGTAAAACCAAGGTCGGGCATCGAAGTGAACGTGGAGAATCCACCGTGGATCGTCCGCCTCAAAGTTGGGCTGTAGTTGCTTCCCCAGTGAAGGAGTGGGAGAATGTAGACCACGCCATCGCCCGCCTCCAGATGCGTTTGAACAGCATTTGGTACCGGTTGACACGGGTCCTCCAGCATATGCGCGTTCTCTTCCACCGTATTGCGTCTGATGTGGCTGCCCGGAACCACCCACAGCACGTTGTCGTCATATAGTGGAATATTCCACTGAACGTATCGGGGTCCTCCCTCGACAATATCATCGATATATCCCTGCAGGGGTGCCGTGTCTATCGGGTGAAGATCACGGTGCCACTTTGCCGGACCGTGATCCCTCGCGGGATTGCACATCATCATCATCTCGGTCACCGCCCCATCATCAATACCCAGAAGCTCCGTACTGATCCTCTGGATATTCGGCTCGAGCCAGACCTCAACGGCAGGCGCCGTCCCTGAATCTATGTGATCCACCAGGGGCGGCCGTTGAAGCATCAGCCGGGGTTGTGGGTTCTTCTCCCACTCGCCGCCTGGTGGATCGCCTTCCTTCCGCTCTGCTTTACAGAGCTCGCGCCGACAATCCACCAGCTTCTCATAGGCCTCGCGAACCCGATCGAGCGCGTCGGGCGGAATCGCTGCCTTCACGATCAAGTAACCTTCCTCGAGAAATTTGACGCGATCGACTGGCATATTGGAATCTCCTTATGAGATTGAAACCGGCTGGCTTCCCGTTCGAATGACCTGGCCCTTCTGCTGCTTTCTCCGAAAACCTCTTCATTTTTGGGTGCATCGCAAACCAATTCTGCTTAAATTATAGGAACACTATGGATCTTGCTGAAAATTAATCTATCGGATCGACCGTGCACATTTTTTTACGCGACTAAAAAGGAAAGTACCTTCCCGCTCGAATCAGAAAATGTGCACAAGATTTTCTCCGAATAGAGATTGTCACACACCCTGAGGATCATCCAATGAACGTATTCCACCGTATGTTCGCCGCACTCCTGCTAAGCGGAATTCTGATCGTGACCTTGCCATCCGCAGGAGCTGCGGAATCCGGGGCCAATGTGAGTGACCGCAAGGATCAGGTCGCACAAACCGATCAAAGACCGGATGATGGGGTAGACTGGGAAGCGATTCGCACCACCGCTCCTGAGGAATGGTCGGAAGACCTAAAAGCGCAGCTCATCTCTGCAGGATACGACCTCGACCGCATTGCCGCACGCGTACGCAAGGCCCAGACCGATGCCGTCTGGCGAGAGGCGACGCACACACCACCGGAAGAATGGTCCGAGGAACTAAGGGCCAAGCTTCTTGAACTAAAACCCGGAAGCACCCTCAGGGAAATTGCCCAGGGAATCCGCAAGCGTCAGCAGGCCGAAACCGATCGTCCGAAATCCAAAGATCAAATTGGTCTGCGAATCAGGGCAGCGGTGGCTGCAGGAGAAATAACACCTGAACAAGGTCGCCGGAAATACGCAGCCTATCTGAAAGCCAATCAGCAGATGCATTCGGATCTGGAGACCGCTGGAAGACGCCTCAAAGCAGCAGTCCAGAATGGGGATATGACCGAGGAGGAAGCGCGTCGGCGATACGCTGCTATTCTCGAAGGGAAAAAATCGGACCTCGCTCCAGACCTGACAGCCATCCGGCAGCGTCTCGCAACGGGTGTCGAAAATGGGGACATTTCCGCCGAGGAAGCTCGCAAACGTTATACGGCGCTTCTTGAAAAACAGAAGTCAAACGCCCCTGATCTTGAAGCCATTGGCCATCGTCTGAAAGCCGCGGTAGAAAATGGTGCTATTACCGCAGAAGAAGCGCGTCGACGGTATGCAGCTTTTTTAAAAAGCCAGCAAGCGGGTGGATGGGATGGTGGCGGCACCGACAGGCTAGCGGAATTCAAGCGCAAAGTGGTCGCAGAAGCGATGGCCACTTCACCCTCGGAGTGGTCCGACGACCTCAAAGCCGAAATTACACGAGCCGGCTGGGACGTGGATGAATTCTCCACCGGAATCCTTGCGCGCCAGGAACATACCAACAACCCTGACAACGAATCTCGAAACGCACTACGCCGGACAGAACACAAACCGAAAACTGCAAAGAATCGCCTCAGGGAATACTCAATCAGATCGAATGGCCCGAACCCCTTCAACCCACAGACCTCACTGCAGTATGCGATGCCCGAAGCCGGCGCCGTCCAGATAGTCGTCTACAACCTTGCTGGCCAGACCGTCCGCACCCTGGTAAATCAGCAAATGCCCGCCGGTTCGTACCGGCTCGTATGGGACGGCACCAGCGACAACGGAAGAGAAGTCGCGAGCGGTGTTTACCTGATCGATATGAGTGCGGGCACATTCAGCGACATCCTCAAAGTCACCCTCGCCAAGTAACCGCAACACTGCAATTTTGAACTAGAAAAGCGGCGCCTAGAAGGCGCCGCTTTTCTCTTTGAGCCATCCCTCCGAACAATCGACCAGGGCTTATAGTCCGTACCGAGATGCTATGTTCACCGAATTTCCTTCCACGCCAGGGAGATTCTCATGAACGCCTCACGCCTACCACCCAACCGGCGGCGGTGGAGGGGGGCATCCCATAAAATCCATTCCGATTCTGGAACGACGGCACTCTACTCCAAAGCACCTTCTCCCACCCAAGGGGTTGGGGCCGTTCACGGTGCCGTGGGGGCGTGGAAGGGGTGCGGTGAAGGGGCGGCTGAAAGCCGCCGAAGGGGTGTGCGGAGGCTCTGTGGGCAAAGGTGGGGAGCGGATCCTCGAACTGCCACCCTCGCCAGTCCAGACCTCCTCAGATCAGTGTTCCAGCCAGCCGGCCGCGGCGTCTGAGCGGTGGCATTTTTGCCCACTTTTTTTGCCCAGAAAAAAGTGGGTTGGCGACCCGGGGGTCGCCGAAACAAGGGGTGAAGGGGCTTCTGAATTTAAAATATATTTCGCCTCTTCTCTCAACCCACTCTATCGTTTCGACTCAGTAATCCCACCACGCATCTTAAGAATATACTTCGACCGATCCAGAGGACAGATCCCCTTATACCCGCGCACGACACCCTCCCCCTTCGGACACGCCTCATACCCATCGAATCTCAACCCCATCTTCGCCTTCCCACCCGTCAACGAACTCAATCGCACCGGATAATCTAAAGAAGTCGCCAGAGGCACCTTGCCGGTCAACACAACAGAACCCCGCTTCATCTCCGGCGGCTCAAACATTCCGCGCATACTCGAAATATCTGAAGTAATCCTCCCCATATGTTCCTCGGCAGCCGAAATCCGAAACGCCAGAATCGGTTCCAGAAGCTGCGTATCCGTCTCTGTCAATCCCTTCAGAATCGCAATATTCGTCGCAAGCTTCCAATTCCCCGGCCGGCTGTGGAGCACGTGATCCTCTCCCTCCACAAATGTAATCTTCAAATCAGTCACCTCCCAACCCTTGATCCCCTGTTTCAGCGCACCGGGAATAGCCTCCTCGATCTCATTCTGATACTTCAACAAGACGCTGGTCGTACTCACCTTAGAGGAATACTCGATGCCACTCCCTGGCGCTCCAGGTTCAATCAAGTATTTCACCACGGCCCAGCAGGGCTTTGGCATCGTATAGCGCTCCGCGCCAAAACCCGTCCCTGCCGGAGTCTCCTTGTAGATCACGGTCGGGTCGCCAAACGAAGCCCCCAACCCGAACCGGTGCGCAAGCATCTCCACCAGAATCTCCGTCTGCACGACACCCGTAATCCTCATATTCAACTCCTGCTCCTCCGCAAACCAGCGAAAATCCAGATGCGGATCTTCACTCGAAAGCACCTGGAGCGCATTGGAGAGACTTGACAACTGAGCGACCTCCTCCGGAATCACCTGCACCGTAAGAAGCGGCTCAGACAGAGCGTACCCCTCCGGCACCGGTCCGGGATCGCCCAGGACATCACCGATACGCACCTCCGGCATCCCGCACAAATATCCGATATCTCCCGCCGTCAACACATCCAGATCCACATACCGGTCCAGCACCCGCCGCTTCACCTGGGTAATCTTCTCATCTCGTCCCAGGGTCGTATTGTGCACCGGATCGCGCGGTCGCAGACTTCCCGAGTACAGTCTTACACCTGCCACCCTGCCCAGCTTCTCATCGTGTTCGATCCGGAACACTACGCCCGAAACCTCACCTTCGGGATCATTCCTCCCATTGGGGAAACAAGTCACGATGCGATCCAGCAGGTCCTCGGTTCCAATATTGTTTTTCGCCACGCCCACAAGAACGGGAAACAGCGACCTCGTAGACACGCACCGGCGAATCGCCTGGGCTATCTCTTCGGGTGCAAGCGCCTCCCCGTTCAAATACTTTTCCAGAAGCGAATCGTCGCCCTCAGCCAGCAGATCCATCAGGTCGTCCACCTCGGTCAATTTCAAGTCGACCGTTCCAGCGGTATCCTCCCCCTCATCATCTGCACGGTTCAACGCGATCGCCCTGGATGAAAACTCCTGCTGCAGCTGCTCCAGGACACCTGCAGAGTTCGCGCCCGACCGATCGATCTTGTTGATGAACAAAATCACCGGAATACCCAGCGCCTCCAGCGCGTCCCAGATCGGCTGCGTCTGCGCCTGAATCCCCTCCACTGCAGAAACCACCAGAACCGCACAATCGAGCACCCGGAGCGATCGCTCCACTTCCGCAGCGAAATCCACGTGACCGGGTGTATCGATCAGATTGACCTGGACGCCCTTCCATTCGAAAGTCAGAGTAGACGCACGGACCGAAATGCCCCGCTGCCGCTCCACAGCCATACCGTCGGACACACTCGTCCCCTTGTTCACATTGCCCGCCGCTTTGATACTGCCGCTCAAATACAGCATATTTTCGGTCAACGTGGTCTTGCCGGCGTCCACGTGCGCTAGAATTCCGAGATTTCTGATTTCAGTAATCACGCTCAATGCTTGTTTTCCTTTGAAGATGCCGGCCGGCTGCTTCTACCCTTTACAAATAATATAGCGGTCTGAGATCACACGTACAAAAAAACAGACCCGCTCCTGGTCCACAGGCGGGTCATTCATCCGGGCGTTTGATCACGGCTCAGGCCACAACCAGCTCCTTCTCGGCCACGCCCTTTTCGGAATCACTCAACTGAGTTTCAAACAAGCTGTAGTATGTGCCCCTTCTGGCCACCAGACGCTCGTGTGTGCCTTTCTCCACGATCTTCCCTTTCTCGAGCACCAGAATGAGGTCCGCTTTCCTGGCCATCGAAACTTTGTGCGTGACCACAAAGGATGTTCTATTCTCGAGTATCCGGTCCAGGGTACTGTGGATTCTGGATTCCGTCTTCGCATCCAGCGCGGAGGTTGAATCGTCGAGAATCAAGACACTGGGGTCTGTCATCAACGTCATCGCAATGGCCATTCGCTGCTTCTGCCCGCCCGAGAGCGAAACGCCCCCTTCGCCAATGTGCGACTCGTATTTTGCGGGCAGCGTCATAATGTGATCGTGAAGCTCCGCCCATTGCGCCGCGCGCATCACATCCTCGGGTCTTGCGTCCTGGTATCCGTACTTGATATTTTCCGCCAACGTCCCCGAGAACAGGACCGGCTCCTGGGGCACCATTCGGATATGCTTTCTCAGCGAATGCAGCGACACATTTTTGATATCTTCGCCATCTACCGTGATCTTGCCTTCGGTAGGTTGGTAAAGCCGCAAAAACAGATTCACCAGGCTGCTCTTGCCACCTCCCGAAGCGCCCACCAGACAAACCATTTGCCCGGGGACCACGGCGAAGTTGAGCTGCTTGAGCGCATAATCGTCCTTCTCGTTATACTTCAGACTCACGTTGTGGAAGACCACCTCGCCGTGCATCTCCGCCATTTGCACGGCCCCCTCGGGCTCGTAAATCGTGATATCCTCGTCCAGCACGTCAAACACCCGGTTCAATGCGGCGGCTACTTGCTGAATACTGATATTCATATTCGAAAGGGAAACCACAGGTGAAAACAGAAATCCGATCGAGCCGTAGAAATACAGGAAATCGCCCAGACTCATCGCGCCGTCACGAATCGCGAGAATGCCGTAGTAAAACACAACAGTCGTGCCGACACCACTTACAAGACCGCACAGAACACTCAGGGCGGTGTTGAGAACCGAGTTCCGGATCTGCAGCCTGAAATAATCGCTGATCGACTTGAAGAAGCGCCGGTATTCCTTCACTTCCCGGGCGAACGCCATCACCACACGTACGCCGCGGACACTGTCCCCAATGGCTCCGTAAACCGCCGCATTCCGCTCCCTGATCTGTGTGTTGATCACCCGAATTTTCCTCAGGAACACCTGATAGATGATCACATAGCAGGGCAGCGTTACGAGGGCAATCGAGGCCAGTCCGGAATGAATGTGGAACAATATGCCCACACCGATAATCAGGGTCGCCACATCCGTGAAAAATCGAATAAAAATGTTGGAGATACTGGCTTGCACCGCATTCACATCGTCCATCACCCGGGCCATGATTTTCCCGGTCTGATACCGGTCGAAATACGACAACTGAAGCCTCTGCAGTTTGTTGTACACGTCCTGGCGCAACTTGAACACCAGCTCCTGCCCCACCTGTGCGATCCCGTAAGAATAGCCCCAGTTAAGTGCGGCGAAGAACACCCGGAATGACACATAGGCCAGGAAAATCCACCACAGTTTCTGTAAACGCTCGGCCTTGGTGGACATCGGACGTTCGCTTCGACCCGGTGAAATATCCCTGCTGTGAGGGCTTCCCTCATCACGTGTTCGCCCGCCGCCATCTCTCAGTGATCGGTCGTTTCCGCGATCCCCACCGGCCTCCGACAGCGTCTGGGTGCTTCGCCCCACCTGAACCTGGAGCACGTCATCCACCATCACCTTGCGAAGATAGCTGATGGTGAACCAGGAACAGGAAGTCACCATTGCCGCGGAAAGGATGACAACCAACTTCATCAGATGAGGTCGTAAATACACGCCCACAAGGCGTCGGAAGTGATTCATAGGGTTAATCTCACGCTGCGCCCACTTGCGCGGCGAACTGCTCCTCGTAAAGTTGGCGGTAGGCCCCTTCCGGTTTTTGCAGCAGCGCTTCGTGCGAGCCTTGTTCGAGAACCGTACCGTTGTCCATAACCACGATAATATCCGCATTCACAATGGTAGACAATCGGTGGGCAATCACAAAAGAGGTCCGGTCTTTCATCACATTCTCCAATGCCTTCTGGATCAGGGCCTCGGATCTCGAATCCAGAGAAGAGGTGGCCTCGTCCAGAATCAGGATACCCGGATTGGCCAGAATCGCCCGCGCAATGGAGAGTCGCTGCTTCTCACCAACCGACAGGTGAACGCCTCCCTCGCCAATCAGCGTATCGTACCCGTCTTCACGGGTCATCACGAAATCGTGTACCTCCGCAGCACGACCGGCAGCAATAATATCGAGCTCGCTCGCGTGGGGATCTCCGTATCTCAAATTTTCCTTTATCGTCGCCCGGAACAGAATCGACTCCTGGAGGACGGCGCCCACCTCTCTCCTCAGGGACTGCATCGTGACATCCGCAATGTTGATCCCATCGATCTCTATCGCGCCTTGCTGTACATCGTAAAACCGCATCAGCAGGCTGGTCAGTGTGGTTTTGCCGCAGCCGGTGTGGCCCACGAACGCTACCGTGCTGCCCGCGGGAATATCCAGATCCACACCCTTGATAACGGGTTCACCCTGTACATATTGAAAGTGGACATCTTTGAACCGCACGTGCCCCGTAATAGGGGGCAGATCTCTGGCGCCTTTCTTTTCCACAACCTCTGCTTTTGTGTCCAGAACCTCGAAAAGCCGCTCAACGGAAACGGATGTCTGCTCGAGCAAATTGGACACTTCCGTGAACCGCACAGCCGGCTGCAGGACCCGGAATACGAATGCGCTGAAAGCAGCAACGTCACCGTAGGTCATTTCCCCCTGAATCACATAGTAGCAGCCCAGGCAGTAGATTACAGTGAATCCGAGCCCACTCAGTAACCCGGAGGTGCCGGAAAATGTGGCGCTCAACGCGGTCCCTTCCAGCGACGTGTCCAGCACTTCCCTTGTGCCCGTCGAGAAAGCCTCGAGTTCACGGCCTTCGCTGGTGAAGGACCGGACCAGGCGTGTCCCCCTGAGCCGTTCCTGAAGCGAATTGGCAACCTGGTCCATCTTGCGCCAGACAGACACATTTTTTCGTCGAATCCGCTTCACGAAGAAGGCATAGTTCAAAATGTAGAACGGCAGCAAGGCTACGGTAATCAGGGAGAGCTTCCAGCTGAAATAGAAAATCACCACGATTCCGAAGGCGAAAGAAATTACATCATTGACAATGGAAATCGTATTCCAGGTCACCATATTCTGGATTCGCGCCACATCCCCCATAATCCGGGACATGATCTTCCCCGTGCCCATCTCCTCATAAAACCTTAGAGACAATCCCTGGATATGCCTGAAGAGGGCTCGGCGAATATCGAAAACGAGATGCTGGCCCACCAGGTAGATCACGACATCGTTCATAAATCCGCCACCGGCAGAAAGCAGATTCACCAGCAGCAGCGTAACGAGAATCGCAGGCGCCATTTGCCACTGCCCCATCCCCACGACCTCATCGATCACATACTTCATCAGAAGAGGGGGGATCATACCTAGCAGGGTCATCCCGCCGGTAATCCCTATGGCCAGCAGCAATCGCCCCTGGAAAGGCCGAATAAACGGCCCGAGTTTGGCCAATAATTCCATAATGAATAAAAAAAGCGCCCCTTCCTCGATTCGGAAGTTGGCGCCATTCCCTTACCTGCATCTGCAGGTATCGCACCTCCCAAGGAATTCTCGGAACACGCGTCAAGTTGTATATATACAACAACTTATTCGCGAAGAACCAATACGTTTTGTGGACGTCATTTGCCTCGCTGACGTCCAGTCAAACTCCTTGAGTTGATACGGTAAATGATGAATGTCCAGGTCTTTGCTCAGACCTCCTGTCCATTGTTTTGAAGTGTACGAATTCGGGATTCTGAAGTCAAGCCGGATAGCAGAGAAATCGCTCCGTCACTTGTTTTTGTCCGATAATTGCTGTAGTTTCCTACTTCTGTTTTCTAATCTCACTGAGGTCACAGATTATTTTGGCCAGATCAGGAATGGCTATGTCGAATGTGGATGCAGAACGGGGCCCGCTGGACAATTTACGGGTCGTGCTGGTGGGAACCAAGGAGCCCGGCAATGTCGGATCCGTCGCCAGAGCAATGAAAAATATGGGAATACTCCGTCTTTATCTGGTGGATCCGCCCGATCACAAATGCGGCGATGCCAGAAAAATGGCGCACGGATCTGGCGATGTTCTGTATGGCGCCACGGTCTGTGATACACTGGAAGAAGCCCTGCAGGACACAGTTCTTGCTGTAGGCACGACCCACCGCAAGCGCAACGACCTGGACCTGTTCCACGGCCCCAAGGAAATCTCCAGGCGTCTGCTCTCCTTGCCCGAAGGCACAGAGGGTGCGCTGGTTTTTGGCAGAGAAGAGAACGGACTCACCAACGACGAATTACAGCTCTGTCACCTTGTGGCAAACATTCAGACGGCAAACACATACCCGTCCCTGAATCTGTCACAGGCCTCCCTGCTGTTCTGCTACGAGTTGTTCCAGGCCGCCATGAATCCACCTGAAAAGCCGGAACTGGACCTTGCGTCCTATCAGGAAATTGAGTCCATGTACAACCACATCGATCTTGCGTTGAACCTGCTCGGGTATACTGAGAGCCATCGCCCCGAGAGCTTTTTTCGATCTATCCGACGCCTCTTCGGCAGAATCGCTCTTGAGCGGAGAGACGTGTTCACCATCCACAAGATCTTCCGTCAGGTAGACAAGTTTACCTCCCAGTTGGACAGGCAGTCTGCATCAGGTACCAAAAAGTGATTCAGGATTGGCTCCTTCCGTCGGCCTTTCTGCTCCTGTACGCATCCTTCCACAGCATTACAGCAAGTCTGAGGTTCAAGCGTTTTGCTTCCCGAGTGCTCGGTCCGCGAATGGCATGCTTCCGTCTCGCCTACGTTATCCTTAGTATCCTGCTTTTGCTGCCTCTGTACTTCATTCCCTTTCCTGGCGGCACGTTCTACACAGCTTCCCCCATCGTCAGGTGGTGCCTCCTGGCCGTTCGTATCACGGGGCTGTCGGGGTTTATCTGGTCTCTGTGTAGTATCGATCTGCGCGAATTCCTCGGAATATCCCAAATCCTGCGCCATCGAGCGGGTTTGCCATTACCCACGGAAATGGATGAAACAACAGAACTCAGCACCCTGGGTGCATACAAATACTGCCGTCACCCACTCTACTTCTTTCTCTCCGTAGCCCTCGTGTCTCAGCCTGTCATCACCTCGAGCTATGCACTCTTTGCGGGCTGGTGTCTGCTGTATTTCTGGATCGGCGCCACCTTCGAGGAACGTCGAATGGTACGCCTCCTTGGCAGCAGATATGTAGCCTACCAGCGAACGACAAATCGATTCATTCCCTATCCGCAATAAAAAAAGGAGACACGAACGCCGTGTCTCCTCTAAATATTCCGATCTGCTGAAATCTTGAGTTGGTTACGCCGCTGAACCCGGGCGACGCATCTCAACACCTTTATTGTGAAAGATATTCACGATTTTAGGGACGGGCACCTGGAAAGCTTCCGAAATCTCGGCCAGGGTTTTTCCGTCCTTATACATTTGTACTATTTCATCAGAGGCTTCCCGCACTTTGTATCCCTTGTTGCCCTTGATGCCTGTGTGCTTGGTTACCACAATGTCTTCCTTGACCTGCACCTGACAGGCCATGCGAAGATTTCCTTTCAAAAGAAGGAAGCGAAACTTTTCAATTGCAGCCTTCGCCGAAACACCTCCTGGCGGTGTGATCTCCACGGTGCACGTTCCGCAAAGTCCGTTGCCCTGGCAGTTCAGCGTCCTCGTGAGCCCGTTATACAGATCAATGTCGTTGTCTATGGCCAACTGCCGGAGGTTGGCATATGGTTTGCACTCCACAGTCTTGCCGCTATTGGCGAAGGTAACTTTGCAAACCTCTTTTCGCTTGGGAATATTCCCGACAAATGTTGACATAAGGGCTCCTGAAAGAAACCAGCCGGTTAAAGCACCAGCGGAAAAGCTGTGAACTCAAGCTTGGAATGGGAATGCTTTCGAGCTATCAAGGTAAATATTTCCTTGCCCGATGACAAGAGGAAAGGATCTGGATTGCGAGGTTCCGGGCAGCAGCCTTTCGGGGTATGAGCCTGAGCCAATTTCAGGAGCACTATGGATATGCGCGATGGACTTCCCGGTCCTGGCAACCACCTGAGAAACGAAATGCCTGTAACGATTTGTGCCGGTAGGTGTATCGAAAGGGTACAGCGTGCGTAAGTATTCACTCATCGTAATTTCGGGTTTTGTCGTGGTATTCGGAATAATCAAGATAAATTTGAATACGGTGGAAAGCCAACTCTCGGGCAATTTCGTGGAACAATATGAGAGAGCTTGAGCAAAGGCGGCACAAGCCAGCAAAGTCCCAGGGAGCCGGAGTCACATCTCTGATCGCGGTGATCCGGTCGCTGATTTCTACAAGTTATGTTTTGCACTTTCGGGGAAAGTGACTTAAATTAGGGCGGTTACGCCAAACCGCCGATGGGGAATCGAGAATGGCTAAGATCTTGGTGATCGATGACGAAACGGAAGTCAGGCAGGTGATCGGTAGATCTCTTGAGCGGAACGGTCACGAGGTTGTAGAAGCCCTGGATGGGTCAGAAGGTGTTGATCTGTACAAGGAAAAGAGCTTCGATATCGTAATCACCGATATCTTCATGCCAGTCAAAACAGGCCTCGAAGTCATCCAGGAACTAAAAGCTTTCGATGCGAATGTAAAAATCATCGTGGTCTCCAGTGTGGGTATCAGAGACGAAATTGATATGGTGTCCATGTCCAAGCGATATGGCGCGATCGAGGCCTTTGAAAAGCCCCTCGATATGGACGGACTGAGCCGCGCAATAGAATCTATTCTTGAGGGGAATGCCTGAAAAGGCCGCCCTCTAAAAGTATGTACGGAACTATGGCCAGAATACTTGTGATCGACGACGATGGCCTCACAAGGGAAATCCTGAAGGAAATTCTCTCCCCTCTGGGCCACGACATTGTCGAGGCCAGGGACGGAAAAGAGGGCGTTTGCTGCTATTTGGAACCCCCCTCAGACCTCGTGATTACAGACATCGTAATGCCGGAGGAAGACGGTCTGGAGGCGATCCAGGAGATTTACGAAAAGAATCCCCTGGCCAGGGTAATTGCAATGACCGGATTCGATGGCGACGGTGAAATGGGCTATCTGGCACTCGCGAAAAAATTAGGCGCGAGTCTCACGCTCAAAAAGCCCCTTCACAAAGATGATGTGTTAAGCGCCGTGGAAACCGCTCTCGCACATTAAGTTGTCCTGATTCTACTTTTTCATCCATGTGATCCACATCACCAAATATTATGGTTGGTGTGGTTAGCTTGAGACTTCAAGCAGTTTTCGACAAACTCCTTATCCCCGTCTCGGACCATGGCAAAGATCCTGATCATAGATGATGACCGACACATTCGCGGCGCGATGGAAACCATTCTCACGCGTGCGGGTCACAGTGTTGAAGCAACGGACTTCCTCGCAACAGCCGTAGGTGATGCCCTGACGGGGAAATACGACCTGATCACGCTGGATCTGAATATGCCTGGGATCGATGGCGTAGAAATCGCCGGTCTGCTCCACAAGCAGGGAGCGAACACCTGCATCCTCGTCGTCTCCGGTTTTCTAAATCCTGAGACAACAGGCTTGCTGCAGGAAGCGGGTGTTAGCAATTTCCTCGACAAACCATTCAATGCAACCGATCTCCCCGAAGCAGTGGACCAGGCCCTTGCGGGATAGCTGTCGGGGCAAGTGCAGGAGAACGCAATGCCAGTACGCATTCCTTCGCCACAAGATATAGACCTTACCGAAAAGCGCCTACAAACACATGCCAAGAAACACTTTGTAGGGAAATACGGGGTAAAAGAGATCCGTGCAAGATTCAAGAACAACTTCGTGCTGCTGGAAGTGATTAAGCACGAAAAAGAAGGGCTGGTCGGGAAGCTGTTCAAGATGGGCAGTGTAAAAAACCGTGGGCAAACTGGCCAGACTCGAGTTTCAGGGTCCAAACAAGTGGAAATTTTTCATCTACAATTATGACAAGAATCGATATGAATCCCACAAAAGTCTGAGAGAGGGGAACATCGAAGATTGCCTGGACCTTGCAGCGAAGGTTTTTATCGTAAAGTAGCAAACATCTGCCAGCAATTGGGTCGGGACCCCGAAGATCGGGGTCTTTTTTTTGTTTTTACCCGAGTTGCGAGGCAAACCCGAACACGGTATATTCCTCATCGACAGCCCACCCTCTTCACGTAAATTGAAAGTAAAAATGCCAATCAAGCAACCTTCTTCCGAAAATGCGTTTCGCAGTGCGATATCTTCTCATCCACGACTATTTGAGGAGAACAAGTACGTTTATCCAGTCGTATCCCGGCGATCCCGGGGCATTTCTGTAGGAATCAATCTGAATCCCGACAAAATCTGCAACTTCGACTGTATATACTGCCAGGTGGACCGCAAGACAGCTCCAGTTCTGAGGGATGTGAGGCCGGATGAAATCGAACAGGAGCTGCGTGACCTGTTCGGGCAGATTCGGGACGGCACACTCTTCGAGCACCCCCGGTTTCGTGAAATCCCGGACGCCCTCAAACGAACGAATGACATCGCGTTTTCGGGCGATGGCGAGCCCACCACATATCCGGGCTTCCGGGAAGTGGTTGAACGGGTAGCCCGGGTAAAACGGGAGTTTGGACTGGGTGAGGTCAAGTTGAACGTAATCACCAACGCCACGCGCTTCCATCGTCCGGAAGTCATGGACGCCCTGGAGATATTGCAGGCCAGCAATGGCGAGATCTGGGCAAAACTGGATGCGGGAACCGATGCCTACTATAATCTCGTAGAACGAACGCGCATTCCCTTCGACCTTGTGGTGGACAACATCAGGAAAGCGGCCCTGAGATGGCCTCTGGTCATCCAGTCTCTGTTTATGCGAATCCAGGATGTGCCGCCCTCTCAAGACGAAATCCTCGCATACTGCAACGTGTTGAAGAAGGTCCTGTCAGAAAATGGCAAGCTGAAGCTCATCCAGATCTATACTGTCGCCCGAGCCCCCGCGGAAACCTTCGTGACATCCCTGAGCAATGAGGAAGTCGACGACATCGCGGAGGTCGTCCGTCGCCACTTGCCTGAAATTCCTGTTGAAGTCTACTACGGCTCCTGACTCGGAGCGTTCGAGCCAACTATGATTCGGTCATACAAACCAGGGGATCTCGCGTCCCTCAGGCAGATAACCATTACCTGTTTCGATGGCACCTCGGTGGATCAGAACATCGAACACCTGTTTGGCCAATTGGGTGACCTGGATTGGGAACAAAAAAAAGCCCTCACAATTAACGCCGATACGGACGCCAATTCCGAGGGAATTTTCGTATTCGAATGCGAAGGTGAGGTAATCGCCTACATCACCAGCCGGATCAATCGCGAGACGGTTACCGGCTGGATTCCCAACATGGCCGTATTGCCCGGACATAGAAAAGAGGGCATCGGAAAAGCCCTCATGTCCGCTGCCCTCGACTACCTGGAATCAGAAGGAATGGAACTGGTGAGAATCGAAACCCTCGTGCAGAATGAAATTGGCCCAACCTTTTACCCGAATGCCGGGTTCCAGGAAATTGCCCGCCAGATTCACTACGCCATGCCTATCAAGAACAGAAAAATCTGAACCTGATCTCGGTTTGAATTCCAATTACCTCGCCGAACAAGTGACCTTTGAGTTCCAGCGCTGCCCCAAGGTCAAGCCCCGTAGACGACCGGGAAATGCGCGCCCGCCATTTCTTCACCATCCCCAACTTCCACGAACGGCTTCATCACGTGTTCTCCGCTTGCCACGAACCTCGTCTCGTCTGTCATGTAGTGGATGGCAATGGCCCTCCGCTCCCGGGCGCTCGTATTGGCGTGTGATCCGTGCCAGGTCAGCGAATGATGATAATGCACTTCTCCCTTTCGGACAGGACACCTGACGAGTTCAACCTGCTTACCTTCAAAGGTGTCTGGCATAGCTTCATAGGTCTCGAGCGACCGGATAAACTCCATCTGGTTGCCCCAGAGATGTGACCCGGGCACCATGCTCATACAGCCGTTGTCCTCATCCACGTCATCCAGAGCCACCCAGGCACTCACTTCGGTCATCGGCGCCAAAATGGGCCAGAGCGGCGCGTCCTGGTGCCACATGTTCACGCCACCTCGCTCAGCAGGTTTGTATTGAATCTGGTCGTGCCAGATCTTCAGTCGCTTCGCCCCTGTCAGTTGTGCCATCTCCTCTACGATCTTGTGGTTCGCAAGCAAGTTGCGGAAGGGTGCACTAGCCTCCCAGATGTTCACGACCTGCCATACAGGCGTATCCGGATTGGGATTCAAGTTCCTCACAAGGACAGGCTGCTCAACGTCTTCTCTTTCCCGTTCTTCGATCACCCTGGCCAATTCCCCGCGCATACCCTCCACTTCTGCGGGGTCCAGCAACTGTCCCCCGTTCAGGAAACCCTTCTCCCTGAACGTCTGAACCTGTGATTCACTCAACATATGCGTATCGCTCCTGACAGATCTGGTTTGGTTAAACCATCGCGTTGTGTACTGCTTGAGAAAGACTGGCCAGCTTCAATGGCTTCTTTATGTATGACAGGGCGCCGAACCGAAAGGCCTCCTCTTCCCCGAGTGGATAGCCCGTCATCATCACCACCCGCACGTCCTCGGAAAGCTTCTTGAGCGCCTTCAGCAAACCCAGCCCATCAAGTTGAGGCATTACGGTATCGGTTAGAACGAGATTGATATTCCCGTCGCGCTCTGCGTAAAACTCCAGCGCTTCCATCCCGTTACACGCCGGAATCACCACATACCCAATCGCCTCGAGCATTGCAGTGGTGATCTCCAAAACCTCTTGCTCGTCCTCCACAAGGAGAATGGTTTCCCCATTTCCTCTGATCACCTCAGCTGTCTGCAGAATATTTGACGGCTCTAAGCTTTCAGCTTTGGGCAGGAAGATCCTTACGCTCGTACCTTCACCAACAAGGCTTTCCAGAAAAATTTCGCCTCCATGCTGCTTCACAATCCCATGAGACTGAGCCAGGCCAAGTCCAGTGCCTTCTCCGGGAGCCTTGGTGGTAAAGAAGGGCTCAAAGGCATGCTGTCTGGTTTCGTCAGACATCCCCTCTCCCGTGTCCGCAACCTCCAGGAGCACCCAGGTCCCCGGTTGCAGGTCCGGTGCGGGCGGCTTTTGGCCCGCCTCAACCACAACGTGGCACAAACGGATTCGCAAGTCTCCACCATTTGGCATCGCATCCCTGGCATTTACCGCCAAATTCAATAGGATCTCCTGCATCTGTCCAGGGTTGGCATTGATGTAGTGATCACCCCGCTCGAATTCGAAATCTATCCGAACCGTTTCCGACAGAGTGCGCTCCAGCATCCTCAGGGTTTCCCTGAGGAAGGGTACCAGGTCGAACACCTGGCTCTCTGAGAGACTCTTTCTGCTGAAATCCAGAATTTGTTCGATAAGTTGTGCGCCCCTGTTGCCCTGGGAGGAAATGGTCTCCATGTCCTTCCGGGCCTCCTCGGGAAGAGAAGGCCTTCTCAACCAGAGGTCGGCATAGCCCATAATAATGGTGAGCAAATTGTTGAAGTCATGCGAGATACCGGCCGCGAGCTGACCCACTGCCGCAAGACGGTCCTTCTGTCGCTGCTGCTCCTGGATTTCCCGTTCGCTCGTAACTTCCCGAATCAGGAGAATCCTGGCTTCGTTCCCATCACTGGAATTGAGCGCGCGGCCGTCGGCCTCGAAAATGCGCTTCTTCTTTCCGCTGGTACTCAGTTCGTGGGGCAGTCCGTCCGAGCCAGGATCCATCAGCACAGAAATGGGTTTACCGGCCAGATTTTGCACCATCTCCCCTGGACCGACTTCACCAAGTGCCCACAAAAATTCCTTGGCGGCCGAGTTCACCAGAACCAGGCGATTTTGCGCGTCCAGCAGACCAACACCGAATGGGAGGTGTTCCACAAGCTGCTCGAGCCGGCGCTGTTCTGAGGCCAGCAGCAGTCGCACCTTGTAGATAGACCCCGATGCCTGATTCACCACACTGGAAATCAGACTCATCTGTTTAGGAGTGAACTGGCCTTCACCTTCGGCACCCACGTAGAGCAATCCGGTGATTTCTCCTTCCGTCATCAATGGAACGAGAAAGAAGGACTTCAAACCGGAGATCTCTCTCGGGCCCGCCTCTTCGTTAACGAATCGCAGTCGGATCAACTCCCGGTTGACATCGACTTCGCTGATGCGTTCGAACTCTTCTACCAGGTGGCTCAGAACTTCCTGCTGGGCAACCACTGAGATCCGGTTGGCCGCGTGAATAAGAACCTCATGCGACTCCTCGCCTTTGATCAGAGAAGCCGCAACATCGTAGGGCACCGCACGATCCAGATGCGCCAGCATCGACCTGAACAGGTCGTCGTAATTCAGCGCATATCCGATCTGCTGAGTTAATTGATGAAGTACATCGATTTCGAAAGTCCGTTCACGAACCCGTTCTTCCAGTCCCAAGTTCAATGCCTCGAGTTCGGCTTCCCGATCTCGCAGCAGAGCCTCGATCCGTTGCCGTTCCTCGATCTCCTTCTGCAATTCCTCATTCGCCAGAGTAAGCCACTCTGTTTTTCGGGCGACTTCCTCCTCCAGGGTCCTGTTGAACTGCTTCAACTCATCGAATGCCCGAACATTGTTCAGTGCAATCGCCACGTGATCGGCAATCACATCCAGCAGCTGAGCATCTTCCGAAGAGAACGCATTGGGACTTTTGTGGCTGACGCTGAGAACCCCTGCCGCCTTGTCGTGAACCGCCATGGGAACACAGACCATTGAACCGGAGTCTGGATCACACAAGTCATTGTGGATGTATCGCGCATCCTTTGAAACATCCGGGACCACCGCCTGCTTGCACGCCTTCGCCACCCAGCCGGCCACACCCACGCCCACACTGAACTTGCGTGGAGATGAACTAGGCACCTGAAAATATCTGAGCTTGTCGTCACCCAATCGTTTCGACGCCATCAGATACAGCTCGTTGTTGTCCTCGTCCAGCAGCATCAACGAGCAGCTCTCGGCCTCGGTTTCTCCCAGGATGGCGTCCACCACGTCTTCGCCCAGCTTTCGGACATCCCTTGTCTGGGACAGCGCTTCGCCGATCCGTCGAATAAGCAAGGACTCTCTCAGTTTCTGTTCGAAATGAGAGGAAGCCTTAACAAGGTCTGCTTGAAGAGCGAAATAGTTTGCCTGTTCATCCATGGGCTGGCTCCGGGGAATAACCGGTTTTGCCTAGTGCACTATTGCTATTTGGGACAGCAGTAATGTCTGATGTCGCGCTTTGCAAGTCAAGATGAAGTTGAGGACGTTTTAATTTGATGTACTTGAGAGGTAAGGCGAAAAGCGGGAAGGGGGGTACTACGCAGACTGCAGATTGTCGATGAGGTCGGAGACCTCGGATATATCGGACTCGGCACCGAGACTCTGAAAACCAGATAAGGCTCTGTCGTAAGATGACCTTGCCTGGGTAGCAAGGCCGCGCTTCTCCTGCATTCTTCCAAAATCGCGAAACGCTTCTGCGGTGCCCAGTGGATTCGAAATCTCCTCCGTAAGCCTGATGCTGTCCTGGAAGAGACTCTCCGCTGTACTCCATTGACGCCGCATTGAAAAGAGCCGTCCCAACAACCGGTAGGCCTCTGCCTCACCCAACCGGTCTTCGGTTTCCTTGCAGATATCGAGGGCCCTCGTGCAGCACAGGGCAACCATAGAACCGTCACCCAGATCCAGCAGGGCGTCTGCCCGTGACAGGTGGATATTGGCCATCACATCCAGCTGTCGATTCTTTTCGGCCAATCTGAAACCGTTTTCGTAACAGGCCATCGCTTGATCCCATTCCTGACGATCGGCGTGCGTGTTGCCCAGATTATGATACGTTTTTGCCACTACCGGATTGTCCGGGTCATCGGAATACATATCCAGGCAAGTTTGGTATCGCTCGATGGCTGCATCCAGATCTCCGTGAATGGTCGCGATTATTGCAAGATTGTTGATGGTGTGGGCAACCGTTCTGCGATCGTCGATCCGCTTCGCGATCAACAGCACATCTTCGTATGCCGCTTCGGCCTCCTCATACAGACCCTGCTGCTGGAACACGACTCCTTGAGTCAGCATAACCGCAGCTTGGCCACCTTCGTCGTCCAACGATCGGTAGGCGTCCAGCGCCCGGTCCAGATAACTCTGCGACTCCTCCCAACGGTCCCACCTGGAGAGCACCCGGCCAATTCTGCGCAAAAGCAGGGCTCGTGTCTCCAGCGAATCTTCGCTTTCCGTCAGTGGAAGGGCCGACTGATACGTCTCAAAGGCCTTTTCCAGATTCAGGAATCTCTCATAGGTCTGCCCCATGGTAAGCAGCATCTGAAGATTCTCGCCCGAGCCATTTCCTGCAGATGAAAGCCGACTGAAATACTCCAGGACTTCTTCCATCTGCCGAAAACGGGATTCGGTGGGGACCGGTTCCGATGTCGCTGTGCCAAGCAGTTCTTCGACATTGACCATTTTCTGCAGATCGGTCAGATCGCGAACCAGGGCATCTATGTTACCCAGCTTTGACATTTCTTCCCCGAATCAAGAGTAGCTGAGACAGCTTTAGTTCAATCAGGTAAGCAGGTCACACGTTACGGTATGCAAGATTGCCTACGGTCCTTCGCCTTCTGGAGGATCGTCACCACCCACACTGTAATCAGAGAATCCTGGAACGGAAATGCGGACGATCAATCTGCCGTTCGACTGGTATGATTCCAGATTTACAATCGTCACCTCACCGTCGGAAGTGTGGTGATACGCCTTCAGCGAGTGAAGGTCCACCGATGAGATGTCGCCGGCGAGAACAAGCATCAGCTCTGCGGGCGGATCGAATTGCAAACCGGCTGGACCGAACGCTACCAGCACATCATCCAGACTCGTTCCGGATAAAACTGTCATATCTATATTTTCGGCTGACGCCAGGGCGCCTGGATGGACCGTAAAGGTTGCATTTTCAACCCGCAAACCAGCAGAGTTTCCGCCAGGCTGGCCGGAGGGATCGTCGAAGTTCACGCCAATGGTTCCGCCATCACTTGGTGTGAACCTGGCTGACGTGGACCCCGAGACCGTTGTTGCTGCGATCTTGAACGAGACGCCCGAGCCGATTCGCGCAGAAGTTGCAGGTGAAAATGCAAGACTGAAAGTGCCCGAACCGATCGAAGAGGTTGGCCGGTTGGGTCCGTCTGAGGAAACCAGCTGCCTATCCGCATCGCCACACCCCTTCAAACTCATCATCAGGAACAGCAGGCAAACGTAACTTATGTACTTCGTCATCATATTCTCCGTAGCGTGTCAATTCATTGTTTCGACGAATGCTGATCAACCACCACCTGTTTCGCCTTCTGGTGGGTCGTCGCCGCCTGGCGAGTAGGTCGAAAATCCAGGAACCAGGATGAAGAGCGTGATCTGGTCCTTTTTGCGATTCACAGAAACCTTGGATCGGGCAACTGTAACCTCGCCGTTGGAGGTCGTATGGAAGACCTGAAGCGCCTCCTCCTCCTCTTCTGTCAGCTTGCCCCACATCACCAGTTGAAGTTCCGCCGCCGGGTGAAATTCGACACCCGGTTCTGTAAAGGCAACCTGGATATCGCTGAGCTCGGAACCGGAAGTGACCGCCATCGTGATGAATTCTTTCTGGGACAGCGAACCCTTCCGGACCCTAAACTTGGCCTCTTTAACATAGATGCCGCCGCGCCCGTCACGATCGTCATCATCACGATCGTACAGTCTCCTGTTGAATTTGACCTCGAGCTTCCCGTCCTTCCTGGGACTGAACCACCCTTTATCCGACAGGGTAACCTTGGCACCTGCGGCATACTTCCCTGCAACCGCACCGCTGAGCCCTCTGTTCAAACCGGAGAATCCGATTACGAACGACCCGTTGTCCACAACGCTGCTGACGCCGGGAGTTGGGACTGCCGGATCGCCTGAGCTCAAAAGCGACCGTTCGGGATCGCCGCACCCGGTGACTATAATCACGGTACCGATTATGGCCATCGCCGCAACGCGTATACTGTGGAGATATCGTGTCAACATCGGGGAACTCCTTCCGCTAAACTGTGAACCTTATCATGACCACCGTTAATTCATTCGAATTGTCTTCAACGTATTCCTAACGCAATTTCGGGACCATGCTGACTTGCCAACTCGAAACAGTTTTATACGATTGATTATATTTCACTTAACTTCCTGCGAGTGTCTGCCGACATGCAATTCACTCTGGCTGATATACACCAGATGGCCTCTGTTCTGCAAGCTTTGTGACAATTTGCTACTTCATACTTGCAGTGTGACTTTCTGAACAGATTCAGGTTGAAAAGAGATGCCAAAAACCGAACCGGTATTCAGGTTTTCTTGAAAAATCTACCCAGGTCTTTAAATAACAACAACAAGAAAGATTATTTCTGGTTCGTAGGTTATCGATCTGTATTGGCATCTGGGGATTGGCAGTCAATTTATGTGGTTCCACACACAAATATTGCGCAAAAAAAACACCCTCGAGCCATATTGCTCAAGGGTTCTGATTCGTTCAAAACATCGGTGTCAATCGCTTGGAATCAGTGATCATCGTCGTGATATTCGAATCGCACGATAGTTGTGCCAATCCGCAAAAGATCTTCATCCTCGAGGTCCCGCGATCCCTGGAAGGGTTCGCCATTGACGAACGTCCCATTGCTGCTTCCCAGGTCCGCTACCCGAAACGTCCCACTGTCAAAAGAGATCTTAACGTGCTTCACGGATGCCTGATCATCGATCAACACAATATCGTTGGAACTGTCACGACCCACAAACCGGTCTGCTTCGCCTATCAAATATTTCATTTCCTGGTGATCCGCCTCGTCGAGCCAGGTCAAAATAGCGGTAGGCCCGTAGTGATCCTCCAGGGCGCATCCACAAGATCCGCAGAAGATTGACTGCTCGTGGGTTTCTGCACGACAGTAGGGACATGTGTTCATAGATTCGACTCCTGAAGTCGATTTCGGGCATCCTCAATGAGCCGCTCCAGGTCCTTGTCCTGTGGCCGCTCCGCGAGAATCTTCTCCCAGATTTCAACCGCCCGGGCATACTGGTCTTTCTTGAAATATACCATGCCCAAGCGATATCGGACGTCGGTGACGTCCAGCGCCTTCTGGGTCATCACCTCGCCTTCGGATGCCAGTGAGGCAGACTGCCTGCCGCATCGGGTACAATATCTGTCTCCCACCCCAAGTTCTTCATCGCAATAGCTGCAATTAGCCATGCCCGACCTCCCGCACTACGCTGCTCCCGTTTCGGCGGCCTCTATACGAGGCAGAAATACCTTGAAACTCGCACCTTCACCCTTCTTCGAAGAAAGAAGGATATTTCCTCCCCATTGACTCACGATCGTGCGGGCAATAGATAACCCTAAACCCGTTCCTTCCCCTTCGGCCTTAGTCGTAAAAAAGGCTTCGAATACCTGACCAATGTCCTTCGCCTCGATCCCCGGTCCGGTGTCTCTGACCTCGGCAACGACACAATCCTCTGCCGCATGCCCATTGGCCTCAACCGCCAGACACCAGTGACGACCGGCTTTGCCGTCGGCCTCGATCGCTGCACCAAGGCTACCGGTACCGGTCGACAACAGAATTCGCCCCTTCCGGTCCATCACATCGAATGCATTCAACATTAGATTCATCAGCACCTGTTGATTTGAACGGGATCCGCGTGGATCTCCGGCAGATCTTCTGTAAGTTCGAGCTCGATAACGACGCCCTTTGCCAAAGGCCTCACGAACTCATTCAGTTCGGAAATGAGGTGGTTTAGATCCACATTTCCAGCTTGTCCTTGCGTGTTTCTGGCGAAACCCAGCACATTCTGTACGAGATCTCGGAGGTTCTCACCAGATTTCAGAACCCTCTTGAGACCCTCCTCCTCGGCCTCCCCATCCGGTCCCAGAATCCAGCTCATCTGACCAATGATCACCGCCAGCGGGTTCTTGATCTCATGCACAATTGCCGCGGCCATTTCGCCCATCGCCGCGAGTCGCTCCGAACGGATCAACATTCTCTGCGCTTTTCTCAGTTCCTCGTGTGTTTCCTCCAGTTCCTTCAACCGGTCCTGCAATTCTTCGTTTTTCTGACGCAGTTGTTCATAGGTCACCTTCCGCTCCCTGCCGGTAGCTAGAAGGTGTTCCTCCATTTGCAGATAGGCGGTCTCCAGCTCCTCCAGCAGAACGGATCGTTCCTGCTTGAGACTCACCAACTCGTCTGCATCCGCTTTATTGAATCTTGAATTCAACTCATAAGTGCAATTTGTCAGAGCGGTTTGTAAAAAGGTCACCTGGTATATTTCCAGTCCCTTTTAACAAGCCACTCACAGATGGAGTCACTTATGTGGAAATATGGCCAG
>Ga0114999_10000141_pt1 | contig 101173 bp, 98 predicted proteins | sample ArcticOcean_MG_C_3_FD_89820 | JGI IMG/M metagenome (GOLD analysis project Ga0114999, IMG submission 89820) | Marine microbial communities from western Arctic Ocean - ArcticOcean_MG_CB8_126 | ecosystem: Environmental > Aquatic > Marine > Oceanic | place: Arctic Ocean: Canada Basin | collected...
ATTATCTTGTGATGATGCAGATGCAGGTTATTACGTTCCTTCAACCGGACAAATATCCCAAACAGAATGTGCAGCAGGAACATACCAAGCAGCTACTGGACAATCATCTTGCACTGATGCTTCAGCAGGATATTACGTCCCTTCAACCGGCCAAATATCACAAACAGAATGTGCAGCAGGAACATACCAACCAGATACTGGACAAACTTCCTGTGGTTATGCAGATGCAGGATATTATATGGATAATAACGCATCTACAAATCAAATTGCATGTTCTCTGGGGACATACCAACCAAATACAGGCCAAACATCTTGCATCGAAGCAGATGCAGGATACTACGTTCCTTCAACCGGACAAATATCCCAAACAGAATGTGCAGCAGGAACATACCAATCTGCAACAGGGCAATCATCTTGTGGCGATGCAGATGCAGGATATTACGTTGATACTAATGCATCCACCACTCAAACTGCATGTGCAGCAGGAACATACCAAGCAGTTACTGGACAATCATCTTGCACTGATGCTTCAGCAGGTTACTACGTTGGATCAACTGGTCAATCTAATCAAACTGCATGTGCAGCAGGAACATACCAATCTGCAACAGGACAATCATCTTGTGGCGATGCAGATGTAGGATATTACATTGATACTAATGCATCCGCAAATCAAATACCCTGTGCAATAGGAACATACCAAGCGTCTACAGGACAATCATCTTGCACTGATGCTTCAGCAGGATATTTCATTGATACTAATGCATCCACTACTCAAACTGCATGTGCTCCAGGTACATATCAGGCCGATACGGCCCAAACATCCTGTGATAATGCAGATGCAGGATATTATGTTGGATCAACTGGCCAATCTAATCAAACTGCATGTGCAACAGGAACTTATCAGGCGAGTATAGGGCAATTATCCTGTGAAGATGCATCAATTGGATACTATACCGATTCAATAGGGCAGACTTCTCAAATTCCGTGTGAATTAGGTACATATCAAAATCAGACTGGTCAGAATTTTTGTAAGGATACAGATGCAGGATACTACGTTGACACTAATTCTTCCACAAATCAAACTGCATGTGCTCTAGGAACGTATCAAAATATGACTGGTCAAATACTCTGTAACGAAGCAGATCCAGGATACTACGTTGATACTAGTGCATCTATTATTCAAACTGAATGTGCTAAAGGAACATATAGTTCAAATTATGGAGCCTCCGATGCTTCTGATTGTATTAAGAAAGATGTTGAAAAGAATTCACTTATTATAATTGCACCAATTCTTGTAGTTATATCTATTATTTTACTGGTCGGTACCAAAACTGGTATTGTCCGAAGAAGTGATGAAGAAGACGAAGAGGAATAATGTTATTAATCAATTAATATGGATGTATTTTTCCATCATATTTCCCATAATAATTCCACGTTGTTTTCTCAAGAGGGTCAAGATAAGCCCTCTCGGATGGCTTATGCCTGCACCCACTCTCCCCCTTACGTGGTCACGATTTACTGCCTGGAGTTGGAGGGTGGCAAGTACTACGTCGGGATGTCTCGAAATGCGATGAACAGAGTTGAGGCCCACATCGCCGGGAAGGGCGCGGCATGGACCAAGAAGCACCGCCCGGTGGACTACGAGAGGGTCGAGTCCGGCATGAAACTCTCCGACGAGGACCGGATCACCCTGGAGATGATGGCGAAGTACGGGGTCGCCAACGTCCGAGGCGGGAAGTGGTGCCAAGCCCGACTCCCCGAGGAGACATATCAGGACCTGGTGAAGAAGACCGAAAAGATGTCCTCGGGACCCTGTAATCGATGCGGCAGGGACACTCACGGGCGGTCTAAGTGCTACGCCAAGACGACTATTGACGGGGTCAAAATCACGACGAAGTCCTGGGTCTTTCGTCCCCTGAAGGCGGAGGAAAGTGCCGAATTTCCAAGAAGCAGGAGGCGGACCATTGCTAGCGGGGTTCGTCGACACATAATCAAGAAACCGAAGGCCAAACTGGCCAATCCCGAGAAGTTCGCTCTGAAGGTGGGGCGGAAGGTGTACGGGACTGCGGGGGGCAAGTCCGTGAAGTGGATGAAGGCCAACCTCCCGTTCTACGAATTGCTCAATGACCGCTACAAGCGCGACTTCTGACCTCATGTCGGACCAACCGTTCAAGGCTGACACACCCCTCGAGAGTCGTGAACGGTGAATTTGCCGGCTTCAGTCTCGGATTCGCTGAATCTTGCGGCTTGGTGTTGGCTGTTGTGCTGTTTTATAGTCTGTTCATGGGGAAAATCCTCCCTTGGATTTTGGACCTCTTTTACGTTGAACATTAGACGTTTGGACAAACCGTTCAAGACTGGCACCCCCCTTTGCAAATCATGGACATCAGGTCAATCCTCAATGTGGGAAGACTCGTTTTCATCTTCCTGTTCATTCTCTTTATCATCTTCAGCAGGACTTCCATGCTCCGAGACAACCCCCTTAGCGGCATCTTGGCGTAGCCCCTCCACTCCTCGAACCAACCGTTCAAGGCTGACACCCCCTTCGATGATTATGAAGTACAAGATAGTGGCGGGGGGCCTCAACCCCAAAGTAGGTGAGACTCTCGAATCTAAGGTTCAGAGTTTGATCGACGAAGGATGGATTTGCCAAGGTGGCCCCTTTACCTGTGAAAACCACAGTGATGCCTATCAAGCGATGGTAAGAAAATTGGACAATATAGCTGCTTCGAGCGCTCAAATAACCGATCTCAAGACTGAAATCAACTATCTCAACGATGAGTTATCAGAGTGGTTAGAAGATCATTGAAGCAGTCCCACTAACTCCTCAACTGCTCCTGATTCTGTTTATCGCACTGATATCGAATTTGGATACGGCTGATTCTAAAGCCTTCTCGAACGAGAACCACCTAGCTTCATCTATTTCTCCTTCCTTTGGAATAATCTCCTGCCCCTCTAAGTCCGTTTGACAAGTATAGGTAAAAGAAACCCAATTTATTCCCTCGTCGTTGAAAATCTCATTCTGAATGATGGCACTATCATCACCTAGGACAATACCACCACTCTCACCCAATGGGTCTGGAATCACAATTGTGATGCCTAACTCTTCCTTAGCTTCTCTCTGTGCCGCCTCTCTTGGGTGTTCTCCATAATCGACAAAACCACCCGGTAGAGTCCAACAACCGGTGAAAAATCCACGAGATGCCATAACCATCAGAATTTCATTATTTGAGTTCGTAATTACGACCTTGCTCACAACCCTGTGAAGAGTTCGATAGACCGACTCACGAACTACTGGATCTACTGTACTATCGCTAATTACCGAATCCTTCCACGCCCAGTTTTCTGGCCATGCAATATCTGGTACCCCATATGTGACAATGTAGTCAAATGAACCTAGGCTTATTCGATTCACCCTTCTCAATGTCCATTCAATACCCATTCCTTCGACTTCTTCGGGAGTCGGTAGCCTGATTGTTTCATCACCAGGCCGAACAACATTTCTCCCCATCTGGGGTATAATCGGGCCATTACCGGATTTGTCGACGAGAAGCAACTTCCCATCATGTTCGAGATGCAAATATTCCGTAGTCACTCTGTTCAACTCAGTTGTAACATCTCAATATCCAAGTATTGTACTCAACTGCTCTTTGTAGAATGACCCTGAACCTTGGAGACTCTCAAGCTCGTTTGCCTCAAGTTCCAGTTCTATGATTCTCTCAACGCCGTCTTTGCCCAATACTACAGGAACTCCTATGTATACGTCTTCCATTCCATACTCTCCACTGAGATAAGTGCTACATGGAAGCACCCTCTTCCTGTCATCTAGTATTGACTCTGCCATTATTGCAGCAGCACTACCTGGGGCGTAGAAAGCACTGCCTCTCTCAAGCAGCTTCACTATCTCTCCACCACCGCTAGCAGTTCTCTCGCAGATTGCCTTGACCTCATCCTCGCTGAGCAGTTGGGTGATTGGGATTCCATTAACCGTCGTGTACCTTGGCAAAGGTACCATTGTATCCCCATGACCCCCTAGCACCATTGCCTGTACATCCTCGTTGCTGCAGCCTACAGCCTGTGCGATGAAGTGAGTCATCCTAGCACTATCTAGGATGCCCGCTTGTCCTACTACACGATTGTGTGAAAATCCAGTTATCTTCTGCATATGATAAGTCATCAAATCCAGTGGGTTTGTGACCATAACTATCACAGCATCTGGAGCATTGTCCCTAATTCCCTCGCCAACCTGTGAGACGATGTCTGCATTTTTCCCTATGAGATCCTCTCTACTCATGCCCGGTTGCCGGGGGAAACCCGAAGTCACGACCACAACATCTGATCCAGCAATGTCGGAATAGTCTTTGGTTCCCGTAATTCTGCCATCATAGTTCAGAATTCTTCCCCCCTGGCTCATATCTAGTGCCTTACCTTTCGCAAAGCCCTCGAAGATGTCAAGAAGAACGACTTCCCCTACCTTTCTGTCGGCCAAAACGAAGGCGCATGTAGCTCGAACGTTTCCAGCACCGATTACAGCAACTTTCCTTGCCCCATTGGTCATGACTGTGCGCCTGTGGCACCAGTCTTAGCCCTTTGCTGGTTAGAATGTGCATTAACGTAGCAAGCGTATTCTAGTTGTCCTTACTCAGAAAATCATGCAAAAGCAGGCAAATCCACTAATCGGAATCAGTTTAGTTGCCTTCGTTCCGACCATCTCCATCCTATTCACGTTGAACTATAATGATGATGAGTTGACATCACAAGTGTTCTTCATGGCTTGCAAATTTTGGCTCCTAATTGCCCCTGCATACTGGTTCCTTCGTGTTGAGGGAAATGTCATTTCATGGTCTATGCCAAACAGGGAAGGTCTGATTCTGGGCGCCATCACAGGTATTGTAATGTCGGGCATTATTGTTGTAATGTGGCTTTTGTTCGGAGATACCATTGATGCTGATGCCATGTTAGTAGAAATGGAAACAACAGGATTAACTGACATTAGAATCTACGTTGTAGGAATACTATACTGGATTTTCCTCAATAGCCTGCTTGAGGAATATGTCTTCAGGTGGTTTGTCACCACAAAGGGCCTCGATTTACTCGGCAGCGAAATTGCAGCTATCATCTTGTCCGCCACTCTATTCACTCTTCATCACGCAATAGCCCTGCACTACTACGGTTTCATTTGGTGGCAAACTATAATGGCATGTTTTGGCCTACTTTCTGCAGCCGCCATTTGGTCGTGGTTGTACTTCCGTCACAAATCGATCTGGGTATGCTGGTTATCTCATGCGATATGTGATGTAGCTGTTTTTGGCATAGGATATATCCTAATTTTCGGCTGACTCTAGTGTGAAATTTTCCGGCCGACGGTTTCAATAACAGCCTTCAATTGGATTCATCTGTATTATCAGTTAGGTGTTTCAAATGAGAGTAGGAGTGTTGAAAGAGGCCGAAGGAGAAAACAGGGTATCCATCGTTCCTGGCTCGTTAAAGAAGTTGAATAAATTAGGCTTTGAAGTAGTTGTTGAAACTGGTGCTGGCACAATTTCTCACAATACTGATGATGACTACGAGGCCGCAGGATGTACGGTATCAAGTCATGAGGATGCAATGTCCTGTGACATATTGGTATCAATATCTATGCCCGATATCTCCAATGCAAAGGAGGGGCAGATTGTAGCCTGTGTAGCAGACCCATTTAGGAATCCAGAAAGGGTGAAGGAATCTGTAAATGCAGGAATTACTTTGATCAGTATGGACATGATTCCACGTCGACTCTCGAGGGCACAAGCCATGGATGTGAACTCAAGTCAAGACAACCTTGCTGGATACAAGGCCGTATTACTCGGGGCTGCTCACGTTCCTCGAGGAATTCCCATGATGACTACAAGCGCAGGGACTGTTAGGCCTTCAAAATTCGTAATCATGGGTTCCGGTGTCGCTGGCCTACAAGCAATTGCAACAGCTAAGAGACTGGGTGCAGTTGTTTATGCATCTGATGTTCGAAAATCAGCTGCTGAGCAGATTGAATCAGTTGGGGGGAGATTTATTGAAGTCGATGGGATGGACGATTTCGAGGACGAGTCAGGCTATGCGAAACCACTAACTCCAGAGTTTATTCAGAAAGTCAACGATGCTGTTTGCGAGGTTGCAAGCGATGCAGATGTAATTGTGACAACCGCCAGAATATTCGGTCGGCCGGCACCTATTACCGTACCTTCGAGTGCAATTTCTAAGTTCAAGCCAGGTTCCGTTGTTGTTGATATGAATGCAGATGTGGGCGGAAACTGCGAGTTAACTGTTCCGGGTGAAATAATCACAACCGAAAACGGAGTGACCATAGTTGGCACAAAAAATCTCGCAGGAGAGTTAGCCACCACTGCAAGCATGCTCTTTTCGAACAACATGACGACTTTTCTGTCTACATTGGTTAATGATGGCGAACTTAGAATCGATATGGATGATGCAATTCTTGTGGGTGCTCCAGAAGGCGATGATTTCTACGTTACTGGGATGGGCGGGGTACTTCTCTGCCACGCTGGAGAGATCCATCCAAAGCAGACAAAACTTTCGGAGGTGGTCGGCTAATGCTGACATTGGCAACCCTTGTGGCAAGTATTACAGTTTTCGTACTGGCAATTTTCCTCGGATTCGAACTTATCAGCAAAGTTCCACCAACCTTGCATACTCCCTTGATGTCTGGTGCAAATGCGATTTCAGGAATTACTATTGTCGGGGCACTGATTCTATCAAATGCCCAATTTAACAGTGGTGACCCGGGCACTGCGTCCTGGCTCGCCTTCATCGCACTGATAATGGCGACCATCAATGTAGTCGGAGGATTCATGGTTACGAATAAGATGTTAGAAATGATAGCTGGAAAGAAACGCAGAGGTGGCAACTGATGGTTGATCCAGTTATTTGGGACATTGGATATCTTGTCTCTGCAGCAATGTTCATCCTAGGAATTAAACGACTATCTAGCCCTAGGACTGCACCCCAGGGAAACAGATTGGGAGCATATGGGATGCTCCTGGCCGTACTTGTTACATTGGTCAAGATGTACACAGAAGGAATTATTGGCTATGAGTTGATTATCGGTGGTTTGGCTATTGGTACACTAATTGGTTACGTCATGGCTACACGTGTTGAGATGACTGAGATGCCAGAACTTGTGGCACTATTCAATGGATTCGGAGGAGGGGCATCGGCTCTTGTCGGCCTGTCGGAGGTCCTCAAGAGACTTCAGAATTCTAACGTCCCAGATCCTGGAGTGGAATTGTATGCTATTTGGGTGGCAATTGGGCTTTCGGGAATTATTGGTTGGGCTACTTTGACCGGCAGCCTCATGGCAATGGGGAAACTCAGGGGTGGATTCTATATCCCCTTCACTAAGAAGGACGATAGAGGTAGAAGAAAGTGGGTAAACTTCCCAACCTGGGGGCCACCGTGGATGAACTTCGTCAAAGGAGCGGTGCTTCTAGCATGTATCTCCCTCATTGGACTGACCGTCCAGAATCCTCACAACTATGACTACATATATTCTCTCGTAATTCTTTCCTGCATACTCGGCGTACTATTTGTGATTCCGATTGGCGGTGCTGATATGCCAGTAGTCGTAAGTTTGCTAAACTCGATGTCAGGGATTGCCGCGGCATTCACTGGTTTCGTAATCGGGAATAATGTCCTAATCATAGCCGGGTCTATGGTCGGTGCAGCTGGTCTTATTCTAACATTCATCATGTGTAAGGCGATGAATAGAACACTGATGGCGGTACTCTTCATGTCCTTCGGAGGTGGAGGCAGGGAATCAGTAACTAGAACCAAAATCGGCAGTGATCCTGTGGAGATTGCAATGGTCTGTGATGGCATCACCAAATGCGTCATCGTACCAGGCTACGGAATGGCCGTAAGCCAAGCACAGCACGCAGTGAAGGAATTTGCCGATCTAATGGAAGCTCAAGGTGTCGAGATATCATACGGCATCCACCCTGTAGCAGGAAGGATGCCTGGCCATATGAACGTACTACTGGCCGAGGCCAGCGTTCCATATGAGCAATTGATTGAGATGGATGATATAAATTCAGAGCTCCCAGAGACAGACCTCGCCCTGGTAATCGGGGCGAATGACACAATCAATCCCGTTGCCAGGTCCGGTGAGGGGCCACTCGGAGGGATGCCCATAATTGACGTGGATAAGGCCAGAGTAGTTGTGATCATTAAGAGAAGCCTATCTGTAGGATATGCGGGTGTCGATAACGACTTGTTCTTTGAAGATAAGACAATGATGCTATTCGGTGATGGGAAGAAGATGATGAACGAACTAAATAGTGCTATCAAGGAGTTCTGAGGTTAAGTTCCCCCAACCGTTATTTGACATCGACTTCGAGAAAGGATTGGTGATATCGTGCGAGTGAATGTCAGAAGGGTCTTGGCCTGTCTTGTTGTAGTAGTCGCAGTATCACTTCCAGCCTTGGGAATGAGCAAGGGCCCTAGTGCATCCAATTCCAATGATGACCTGACCGTGAAGTATGGATGCACCTGTCACAATAATGGTGCACCATCAGATAGGGCAGTGGTAATGGTCACTGGCGTCCCCCTGATGTACGATACGTCAGAGGAGTACCTACTGACCATACGTGTGGCCGACTCCCTCACCCTCTCAGGAGCAGATGGAAATACTCATGCAGGATTTCTGATATCCTCTGACTCGGTTGGAAACTTCTCATGGGACGAGAGTGAAGAGATTCGTTATGCCGAGGGTCGCTCAGATGACGTCTCTCACTCGGATCCAAGTCTGGAAGGGATTTGGACGATTAATTGGATGTCTCCCAGCGAAGACGTCGGAGCGGTGCAATTCTGGCTTGCTGGCAATTCTGTCGATGGTGCTGGAATACCTGACGACATGGATTACTGGAACCTCCTATCCTTCTCAATAAACCCCCCTGGGACCATTACTACTGACGAGAGCGGTTCTACTTTGGAGACAAGGACCATTTCCGTCGGAACCTACGACTCTCTATTCCTCATTGATGTGTCTGACGAACAACTCGTGCAAGAAAGACAAGATGCACTGTCTCACAGGGTTTTCTCTCAGGGGAATCTTTTCTTCTGGACAAGTTTGACTGCACTAATCTTCGGAGCCGTTGTGCAGAAGGAGATTCTTGAGAGGAAATACGAAGATGGCCCTGAGTTCCTAGCTAGTGAGTTGGCATACCCTCAGGGCTTTCGCAGAGCCGTTGTATGTGCACTTTCATTCTACTTCGCTGTTGGTTGGGCAAATTCAGAGACCCCAATTGCCTTCCAAGGCGTCAATTTCACCGATTTCATTACTGGAACTGCATTCTTCATCAGTGCATGGGCGGCTTACGGAGTATACCGAACAATCCTTGCAGCTAGATCGGCCCCCGAAGTGAAGGATGTAATGTGACCCCAGATCATAACCCTAAGGTGGACCTTGGGCGTTTTGTAGTACATTTAGAGGAACTCAATTCAATTGCCAGAAAAACTGCATTTGTGATGTTACTACTATGCATCTTCTGGTCATTCTCCGCCAATCAGGTTGTATCTATGTGGTTGGAGATAGTCCCCCTGCCAATTGGTCCGAACAACGAGAATTTATCCGTTTATGGGCCATTTGACTGGATTCAGATGCGTTGGAGCGTCGTAATTCTACTTTCGATGATAACAATGCTACCAATGGTTTCAGTTTTGACTTACAATTTCGCTAAAACAGGCCTATTCCCTAGAGAGAGGAATTGGCTCACAGCTGTGCTATTCCTTACGACTACGGTTGTGCCGGTTTCAATAATTGTTATTTGGGCATTTGGTATTCCAGCACTAATTGATTTCTCTAGAATTTCTGGTACTCCAGAAGGGATTCTCGTCCGATACGACGCTGCTTCAATTTTCTCTCTCGGTTTGGGGGTCACTTGGGTCATGGTGGTTTGGTCAGTAACAACAATCACCCTTTCCCTGTCAAGGATATTCGGAATGGTATCATCCGGAAAGACCAGATTCAGGAACAGATTGTTGACTATTTCTTCTGGCATCATAATACTAACTCTACCAGTTGAATACGATGGCCTGAAATTGGTAATCGCCATTATGGTGGCTCTCCTCGCGGATGTGATTTCACAAACAGCACCTGTGAAGATGTCGCTATGGAGTCCCTATGGTAATAATGACACAACTACCTAGCAGTTTGGCATTGACTTGAAAGGCTGCGCTATTGGCCTAATGCCGTGGGCAAACTATCATCAACACATTATCTCAGAGTTGTTGTAACAGTCATTTTGTTAGTCAGCTCCGTATTCGTATCCATGAACTCATCCAAGGTAAACGAAGCAATAGCATCTACAGTTAGGGATCAAGAACATGTGGATAATGAGATGGTAGGGCTCTCGATGGAGGAGAAATGGCCCGTACTTCGCATCAGCTTCCCCGGAAAGCCATTTCCGAATTCTCTGCTTGGTGATCTCTTTGACGGAGACTTGTCAGCCCAGCAGTATATCTCAGAAATGAGTGGTGGCCGGTCACAACTAGATCCAACCATAGTAGAAGGAGTCTGGGAGTCCCAATATGATGAGTCGTACTGGGGAGAAGATTCTGATTTAGAGAGGGATTCTGGTAGTGATTCAGAAGGTGCTAGGGAGCTTGCAACACAGGCTATAATGGGATTATTGCAGGACCAGGACCCTTCTCGATGGGATCTCGATGGAGATTTTGTGGTCGACCGACTCCTAATACTACATTCTGGTCAGCCCCAGGAGGAGGGTGGCCCATCTAGTAGAATCTGGAGTCATTTCTCACTATTTCATGATCCAGTTGTCATTGGTGACTACAGGTTTGAGCACTACACCATGGCATCAGTGCACGGTGGCCTCGGTGTTACGATCCATGAGATGCTCCATCAAATGGGGGCAGTCGACCTCTATGACGTACATAGCGAGTCTCCGACAAAAAACTGGTATGGGCTTGGTGACTGGGACATTATGGCTAGTGGAAACTGGATTGGAGACGGCGACAGGCCATCACTGCCGTCTTCTTCTACTTTGGATCTAATTGGGGCAATCAGCCCAATTCTACCCATCCTTCATCTAGATGGAAACTTCACTTTGTACCCAGTTTCCCAAGGTGGGTCGCCACTGAAGATTGAAATTGCCCAAGGAGAGTACATTTGGGTTTCACTAAGGTCAGATGTTGGGTTCGACAGTGGGTTGCCAGGACATGGAATATTAGTAGAACAACAGGATTTCGAATTCGGCAATATTGACTCAAACCTTGTCAATACCGACCCACTTAAGCCGTGGGTAAAGATCATCGAAGCGGATGGCAACGATGCATTACTGAGGGCGAGGGACTATGGATCCGCAGGGGATACTTTCACGGTTGGTGATAGATTTGGCCACACTGGAAAGCAGATCTGGGACAATCGTGGACGATTAGCCCCCTGGACAATCACCGTCACATCAGTTGGAAATGATTCGGCCACGTTTGAATATGACTTTGTAGGTGATTCAAATGCAATAGTATCGATGCCGAGAAATCCAATCGTTTTACTACCAAATGAGTCTGTTTACGGAGAGATAATTGCCGATTCAGATTGTCAGATTGTGTCCCAATTATCTACTACGGGTGATTTTTTGATTCCATCCGCAAATGATTCGAACCCAATTCCAATACTGGAATTATCAGACTCATCACCAAGGGAGGGAGTTATTTCGGGAACAATAGGTTGCTACGATCGGCCCATGACTAGGGTCTCTCTCGAATGGCGTGTTGTTAACCACAGATTCACCAGCGATACTTTGGAGTCTACGGTTGCATGGGATGAACCATCAACTGTGAGGATGTTTCCTGATACTGAAGGCGATGGCCCTCGAATATATACGATCACAGTTGAAGGTCCAGCAGGACGAATTTCTGATTCCCCGACATCTGGACAATTCTATCCTGGGGACCCAATAATATTGAATATTGAGCCGGCTGGACTGCTTGAACCAAGAATGGTGGCAAGGGGCGAGCTGGTCATAGTAGATTCAAACAATATCGAGCAAAGAATTCCAATCGTGCTAAACTCTGAAGGAGATTTCCCATTTGGGCCCCTAAATTGGCTAGCAATTCCTTCGAATGCAATCTCAACTGTTCTTGTGCTCTTGGCCCTGTCAATAGCTACAGGAAATAGGAAAGAGTCAACAGATCTGTAAATTTGTCGGAAAAGTCTCTAAGCCAGCGAATGCAGACTACCAAAGTGGACTTAGCTACAGCTTCGCAATGGGCCGAGGTAATCGGACTGGTGACAATCCTCGGCGCTGCATTCTACAGTTGGATTCAAATCAGGGAACTCAAGAAGTCCCGTAAAAGCGCTGCAACGATTTCGCTGGCTAACCTTTTCCAGTCCAAGGACTGGTCACCCGGTTTGATGATGATTTTCAATCAACCCGATGACTTGTAGACCATGGCTCAGATGAAGGAATACCACGGCAATAACTGGGATATTGCAATTACCATTTTCACCACGTGGGAAAGCATAGGTGCGCAGATTTACCATGGAAATCTCGATTTTTAGATAGTCTACGACTTGTTCTCAGGCCCCATAGTATCCACATTCGAGAAGACCCAGAATCTCATTTTCCAGAGTAGGGAGCAATCGGGAGTTGAGGGTGATTTTGAGTGGTTCCAATGGCTAGCCGAGAGGATTATTGAATTCAACGAGGAGAAGAATATCCATCCAGCGCACATAGCCTATTCCGATTGGACTCCACCAAACTAGGACTCATCTAGATACGCTTAGGATTGCTCCATCGGGAATCCGATGGTGGCCGTGAGATCTGCAGATACCTCCATCTTTCTCCATCGTGTATTGGGTAAAGCCAGTGCTTGTTTACGCCTGATGCAAGCCTAGATGATAGACAGGCCTCAGCCCAGTTTGCCGGTCCCTCCTTGGATGGATCGACTACCAACCACGGAGCATGCCCATCCCCAATATCTCCTGAATAACACCTCCAAGCAGTTCCATACTTGAATCCGGATCTGGTATTCAAACCTCTCATCCACAAATCGAGTAGTATGCTTGCCGACACCGAAAGAAACCCAAATTCATCATCATTAATAGTGGATAAATGCGATTTTGAAATCTCAACTTCTCTAGTAGACTGTGCATTTTTCCCCATTAATCGGACGATTTCTGCCTCAATAATATCCAATTGCCTTCCCTCGTGGAGGGGGATACCAATTGACTCAAGCGGCCAATTGATTGCATCTGATATGAAAATTCCATTCCAGCCAAGGCTTTCCGCGCTTTTCTCTGATATACTTTCAAACACTTGTGCCGTTGGTTGATTCATATCGCCATTGGGATCAGCTTCACTGAGGCGATATGTGACTACAGACTGTTCCTCGTCAATGACAAGTACTTCCGGCAACCTCCCCCTCCTAGTCACCTCGTCGCACCAATAGAGTAGGCCTTCCAATGTGTTCTCAGGTTCCTGGTTAACATCATGTAAGACATCCTTTGATTCATACCATAGAATCTCAGAAACGGGGGAACCTCTGCGAGGGTGGTCGTCGGAAGACCATCTAACAGCCCAGGAATCTGAGCTTTCAAGACCCAATGGCTCAAAGTTTTCCGATAGAACAACCTTGTTTCCAGGAACTCTCAGAGCCTCTAGGATTGCTGCTTCTCGGAGAATGTTTCGATTTAATCTAACTCGTTCGGAAAGCCATAATGCAAATGATCGCTGGTCCGAAATATCTTCGAACTCAACACCCCTATGTTCTCTACAGAAGATCACCTCTGAATCTGTGAGAAGAAGTCCCTGATTCCCGGTCAGTAGTCCAATTGCAGATTTCTCCCAAAGCCTGCTATAGGCCGGACCATCGTATATTCTCCTTAGATCCCCGGACTTCATGTCCCATTGCAAGACGCTAACAAATTAGACGCTATCCCCAAATATCATTTCGTCGAACCCTCTCCCGAACATTATGAGTGATGATTCCACCACCCTCAGAGAGGAAAGTTTAGTGAGACTGAAGGCCTTACTGGATTCAATAGATGGCGCCCAGGTTACTCTAATCGGTGATACCATGCTAGATAGATATCACCATGGTTTCGCGAACAATCTGAATTCTACTGCACCGGTGCCCGTACTGAAGATAATCCAATCCGATGAATCGCCCGGTGCATCGGCTCACATAGCTATTGGACTAACCTCATTCGGAATGAAGGTCTCATTTCACACAGCAATTGGAGATGACAACGAAGGCGAATCAATTAAGACCACTCTCAAGGATATGAAAATCAACCTTGATAATGTTATGGAAGTATCCGATAGAATGACGTTAACTAAGATTCGATTCTTCGGTAGTAGGGAAAGCCTCCTCGATAGAAGACAGATTCTACTTCAGGCAGACAGAGGCCCCAACGAAACTCTTGGTTTGGAGATTTCTGACTCTCTTACTGAATCAGCCCACTCTTCCATATCCAATAGTTGCGCCTTAGTTATCTCAGATTATAATAAGGGAGTCGTCACACTAGATGGGGCCCAATCTCTGATATCCGCCGCAAATGAATTGAAAATCCCTGCGATAGTGGATCCGAAATTGACCGGCCTGGAAAAGAGTAGGGGGGCAACGGTTGTTATATTTGAGAAGAGAGGGATGGCTCTTTTGTCTAGAAGGATTGGATTGGATGATGATAATGCTGCAAAGCAACTGATGAATGAGTACTCATGGGATGGGATTCTCGTACTAGGTGGAATTCATGGTGTTATTCTGCATCAAAGAGAAGACGACAGTATTCACATGCCATGCATGGCTCCTTCAGCCGAACAACAGATTGGAATGCATGATGCAGCTGCTACATCCTTAGCTGCAGCACTGGGTTCCGGACTATCTCTATTTGATGCAGCATTATTGGCTTCGGCAGCATGTGAATGCGTTTTATCGGCAAACTCCGGACAAGAATACATCGATCGCGCAACACTGGGATTATGGCTAGATGAGCTGACTTGGCAAATGAGAATCTCAGATAGATAGCGCAGAAGCCCATGGCATTGAATAGTGTTGGTTCAGCGCGATTATCGTGTTCACCGCAATATCTCGAGTCCGCGTGTTACCCATCATCGCAGCTTTTCTGGTAGTGACTATCTCGCAATCAACCTCTTTTGCAGATGATGGAGGGGATGAATATCCTGCGCAAATTATACTTGAAATTGCTGACGGGACCTTTATCCTTGAAATGACAGATGGGTCTAGTACAATTGTATCAGGCACAATACAGGATGAGAAGATCCCGGATTCTGCAACATGGGAATTACTGGATTCATCAGGTACAAGGCATTACGTCGATTTCACAGATGATCTAGTAATCGAATCTGAAACTGGTCTCTGGAACAAGTGGTCATTTGACATAGAAATTAATCCCCTTGTTATTGGTCCATGCGCATGCACGATTGTCGTTACAGCAATAGATGACTTTGGAAATTCGCATACAGAATTGATGTCTATTTTCATTTCCCCTAATACTCACCAGTTACCTCCGTCTATCCATATCTACGGAGAATCTAGCGACTCATGGTCCAGCCAAGAGCATAGGGTAAATGCACTTTCTATGACCGCTCACCACGCAGAACCAATTTTTGAATACACCTTCAGGAACTCATCAAGTGTGAAGTGCTCAGATGTAGCAAGTCAGGATATGTCTGATATTCCAGACGATGCAATAACGCTAAATTCATCTCAGATATTATTTGGAGTGGGCATGGATGGCAATCCCGTGGGGCCATTATCTTTCGAGATAGACTTGGTCCAATTCTCTGATGGTTGGTATGACCTAGTATTATACGCGACTAATCCTTTGAATGAAGAAATCTCACATGACTGTACCAGTATCAGGGTAGACAACACAGCACCCGTGGCACTAATCGAAGGCCCGAGCACTATTCCGGAAGGAATGGAGGAAGTGGTGATAGATGGATCTTCATCGTATGATTTGAACTGGGGGATTCAAGGTCTAACTTACATTTGGTCTGTAATTGAAGTCGAAGCAGGTTCTGCGTCCGGTGTGGATTATATTGTGGACATGGATGGGAGAAGTATCTCCATTTATCCTAATGGTTCGGGAATCTATGAGATCAAATTGGCCATTGCGGACCAAGCCGGTAATATTGGTAGCAGTTCTCAAATTATTGAAGTTCAGAATATTGCTCCAATTGTCAGGTTGTCAATCGACGGTGTTCCAATTTCGAATAATGATGAATTCATACTTCCGAAGGATTCCACATGTCTTATCGATGCATCAGGTTCTATTGATACATCAAATGATGCAGATAATTTGCGCTATATCTGGAGAGTCAATAACATCCCTACTTACGAGGGGGCATCTAGAGAGTTTTTTTGGCCGGAGGGCGTTGACGATGAATTCATACTTACCATCGAAGTGATTGATGATGATTCGAACTCGTCAATGATTTCAATATTAGTAAAGGATATCGACACAAATGGTACATTTCCACTATCGATAATTGTATTAATTCTATCAGCAGTATTTTTGACCTATTCTGTAGTCAAGTTCCGAAATCAAACCAACGAGTCTGAAATTCCGAAATGGACTTAGTCGTAAAAAGACCAAAAGGCAGAATCCGGAGGGGGGAACATGGTCCTACCTTTCAAATCATCAGAGTACATTAACCGTCAAGAAAGCCTGTTTGTAGAATTGCCCGAATCTAGTGTACTAATCATCCCGACCAATGACAGAAAATTCCGATCCAACGATGTTGGCTACCCTTACAGGGGTAATTCATACATGCTGTACTTATGTGGCTGGGAGGAGGAAGAAGGCGTATTTGTTGCCAATAACACATCTGGCAGCTGGGAAACCATGCTCTTCGTACCACCACGTGATACGAAGAAAGAGATATGGGAGGGAATAAGGATAGGCGTAGATGGCGCTACATCTTGGCCAGTAAATGCTACAGATTCCATCGAAAATGTCGAATCATATATTTCAGAAAAATTTTCTGATTCCAAAAACATATTTACTATGCTAGGAGTTTCTAGGATCATAGATGAGATGTTAATCAATCGTGATGACATTTCTGATCCAAAAGGTATACTGGATCCAATGCGGCGAATAAAATCATCTAGAGAGATTGAACACATGCAAGAAGCCGCAAGAATAGGCTCAGAAGCCCATATTCATGCCATGGAAATATCATTCCCTGGCATAGGTGAGTGGCAGATTCAGTCTGCTGTAGAGGGTCATTTCATGAATTGCAAGAGTCAATGGAGTTACCCATCAATTGTTGGAGGTGGTGAAAATGGCACTATTTTGCATTACAATACAAATATGTCTGTAGTAAATGATGGAGAACTAGTTCTAGTTGATGCTGGATGTGAAGTACATGGTTACGCATCTGATATCACTAGGACATGGCCGGTTAATGGTAAGTTTACGGATCCTCAGAGGGAAATATATGAGTTGGTCCTCAAGGCCGAACTTGCTGGGATTGAGGCATGCCAAAATGGATCTACTTGGGTTTCTATACATACTGCAACGTCCCAAGTTCTTGCCACGGGTCTTATCGAACTTGGTATCTTAGATTGCTCTCTAGAAGAAGCAATAGGCGATCCAGTCAAATTCGATGGCCCATATAGGAACTTCTTCATGCATGGAACCGGGCATTTTCTAGGCCTAGATGTCCACGACGTTGGTGGCGGTAGGCAAGGAGATGATGATGACAAAGGACTCATATTGCAGCCTGGAATGGTCCTAACTGTAGAACCGGGGCTTTACTTTGGTGGTTGGAGAACCGATGTTGAAATTCCAGAAAGGTACTCAGGTATCGCAATTCGCATAGAAGATGACATCCTCATTACTGAAGAAGGTCCAGTGGTCCTATCTTCATCATGTCCCAAAGAAATTCACGAAATAGAGATGATTGTTGGTTCTGGTGTATAATATGGCAAACTGGCAGGATATTCTAGAGAAGCAACTTGGAACATTTCCCCCTCCTATCTCTGTAAAAGATGCCGCCACCCTATATTCTGATGCTTCATTAAATGACCTAATGTTTGTTGCAATGGAAAGGAGGCATTCACAAGTACCAGGTAACTTAGTCACATTCTTGATTGATCGAAATATCAATTACACAAATGTTTGCACCATAAACTGCCATTTCTGTTCCTTCTATCGAACTCCCGGGCATGAGGAAAGTTATACTCAGACAGTAGACGAGATTAGTGAGCGCATTGAGGAGCTCGAAAGTCTGGGTGGTAGCAGGATATTGATGCAGGGTGGGGTGAACCCGGCACTTCCATTTGAGTGGTATACTGAACTCCTATCTGAACTGTCAATTAGGCATCCCAGTATTTCATTGGATTGTTTCTCACCCATCGAGATAGAGGGTATTGCAGAAGTATCAGGATTTTCTACTCTTGAAGTTCTCTCTAGATTTCGAGACTCTGGCTTACATGGCCTGCCAGGTGGCGGTGCTGAGATGTTGGTTGATAGTGTCCGAAGTGGAATTTCACCACGCAAAGGCTCTTCCAAAAATTGGCTCAAAGTCATGGGGGAGGCTCAGTCCCTAGGATTAATTACTTCTGCAACTAATGTATTCGGATTCGGAGAAAGCTACTTCCAACGTGTGGAACATATGGAGAAAATCAGAAGTCTCCAGGATAACTCGTTATCATCTGGATTTCCAGGGTTTACCTCCTTCATCTCGTGGCCTGTGATTCTAGAAAACAATAACTTCGGAAAAATCGTACGCCAGAGAAATGCTACAGCTCTTGGCGTCGGGGCAGTCGAATATCTACGACATGTGGCCGTATCGAGGATATTCATGAATAATATTGACCATATTCAATCGTCATGGCCTACAATGGGTCTAGGAGTGGCTCAAATTGCATTGTCTGCTGGTGCAGATGATATTGGCTCTACTATGATGGAGGAGAACGTGGTTTCTGCTTCGGGAACTAAGAAGACCATGGCTACTGTAGAAGAACTGAAGAATTCGATAATTGACAGTGGATTTACCCCCGCACTTCGTGATTCGGAGTATAATTTACTGGATCATATTGGTGTAAAAGAAGTTGCACTAGAAGTTTGAAAGCTCGGCTCTGCCGCTGATTACAGGCGCAATTTCAATCACTGTATCAATTTTTGATTGAGGCATTATTACAGGTGATATCCACATAATTTTTCTACCGTCAGTTTCAACGAACTCGATAATAATCTCCCAATGTATTGCGATAAGTGATGAGTAAACGGTTCCGGGCCATTGCCCCTCAGGCAAGGTTAGTTTGAAGGGAGAACCCACATCAATTTCGGATGTCCATGAACCATGGCTCATGATTCTAAGTGGCTCAAGAATAACTGATTTCTTTGATGTGGATTGCATTGGCGTGGATTCGCCCACACCAGCACCCACCTCATCGCCTGGTGAAATACGTTTCTCGGGGAGTTTTGTGGACAATCCCGGTGACGGCTGTCCTCCCTCATTCCTTCCCAGCGAGGCTAGCAAAGTACTCCTCTCGGGAATTGGCACTCCGACTTGGATCCTAGCTCGTGATAGTGAAAGGCCAATATCGATTTCTCCAATCGTTACTTCCGAAGTATCTCTATCGATATGGATAGAAAACTTAGGATCTTGATATGGTGTTCTAGCGATTGATGATTGCCTAGAAATATCTCTGAAATTAGCAATAGTTCGAAATAAGAGAGGAAGGAGAAAAAGAGGGAATGTATAGAATAGGAGTCGAGGGTATTCCAACGGACCTATAGTGACTGAACCTGCTACAATAGTGCCAATAATTCCATATTCCACAAGTCCAGGTTCTATGGCATGAACAAAAAGTGAAACTATCAAGAGCACTACTGTGGGCTTAATCAACCTCCTAGAGATATTGTGAAGAGGGTCCGGATTTACAAACCAACCCATGCGCGATCTGGTCAGAAACTCAGGAGTAATATCACTAATTTCGCACTCCAAGTGAAGCTTGCCAGCATCTTTGTCACTAGAATCTCTCCATTGTACGAACCATCCATCATCGGTTCCAATTTTGAAATTCCTGAGGATGTCATCATTAACATCGACTACAATCTCTGAAACTGGTACATTTCTGGGTTCCATATGACCTAGTTCGAATGGTGGATACCTGATACTCTGGAGTGTTCGGCGCATCATTTGCCCCACAGAATAGCCTTTGCTGCCCGGCCAGCAAGCCTCCTGAATTCAGGAACCTCTCTGAGCATCTTTATTCCCAGAGGAATCGGATTATCAATGTCACCAAATTCATTGATTAGTTGTGTTACTTCTGGCCGGGCCCAAACAGAAAATATTCTTTCGAGCTCTGAGTCATCCATCTCAGTAAGGAAAGCATCCCTTAGTGCCCGCTTCTTCCTTTGGTCCCTCTTCATTTCTTTGAGAGTACCTGATAACTTCTGCATCCTTACCTCGCTCAGATCATTGTCAATTATTGACTTGCTTAACAATGGTACCAACATGTCAACTTGTTTGAACCCGGGTCCAATGCCACCTCCAGTAGTAGGCTTGCAGATACCTGCAGCATCACCAAACAGTGCTACCCTCTCCCTCATCGGTCGCCCGACAATTCCACTTGGAACCGGACCGCAAAAACGTCCAACTTCTGAGCAATCTGAGAATCGAGTATTTAGGGAATCATTGCTCATTAATCGAGACATGAATTCTTCACTAGAAACTCCATCCATCAGTTGCGCCTTTGTCCATGTCCCCAGTCTTGTTGACTCACCTGAGGGTATCGCCCAACTGAAAAATCCGGGAGCAATGCCCATTCCAGTGTACATATCGAGCATTCCCTCGTCTCCAGCGTACCCAGTAACCTCGATTTGAAATCCGATCATCGTCTCTGTTGGAGTGCCCATTCTGAATTTCCTACGAACCCATGAGTGAGCTCCGTCGGCACCGCAGAGTAGTTTACATCGAATTGTATCGGCACCATTTGCTCCGTCAATCTTCACTTCAACGTAATCGCTTTCGATATTTGCCGAGATGGGTTTAGTAGAAAGCATAATTTCCGTTCCTGTGACGATTGACTGCATAACAACAGCCTCGTCGAATATCTTCCTACATACAGAATAGGTTCTGGGTACTTTTGGATCTCCTATAGTAACCATTTTTCCAGATGGGCTGTGGATATTTGCCCCCCAGATAGTTGATAGAATTGAATTCTCAAGGCCAATAGTTTCCATAGCAGTTGGATTTATTAGACCCGCACACTGGAATGGCCTACCAATTTCATTATGTTCTTCTAAAAGAAGCACGCTGTGCCCATATTCATTCAGTTTCTTAGAGAGATAGCCGCCTATTGGCCCGGCTCCAACTACAATGACATCGAATTCTTGGGCCATGGTTTCGCCACACTTGCTACTTTTTCGACCGGCGTTTCGAATTTATTGTTTTCTTTAGATTTCCAATGAGAATGCTTGCATCGGATTTGGTAATGGCGTCAATCGATTCGGTTTTGACTGCATCCATGGCATCTTCGATTGACATTTCTAGGGAATCAGTCATAGAGATTATTGTAGTAACCTGCTTTTCGGTAGCGGGAGAATCTTTGTCTAACTCGATTAGAGACCCGATTGCATTACTTGCAGAGCCCCCCCTTCCACCTGTTAACTCACTAATATCCGATTCGCCGATATCATTCAAGAATTTGCTCAAGTCAATATTTAACCGGTCAACTAGTTTCAGTATAGTAGCAATTTGCTTTTCGCTAGGTGGGATATTTGATTGCGCTGAGTCACTGAGGCCATCGATTATGGTTCTCACTTCCTCCCCAGTCAGTTCTTCCACTAATTTATCTCCGATGACGGCGTTTCTGTCTTCATCAGTCATCCTATTCAATATCGCCTGTAGATACTGAATCTGCCTTACTGTTGGCTTTTCACGACGCTTTTCCAGAGCTATGTTATGCATGTCTCTGAATATATCAACAAATTGTGACCACTGGTCAGATGCGCTTGCTTCACCCGCCTCAATTAGGTCTAATTTTTCTTCCATATTGGAAGTAAAGTCATATGAAAACAATCCCTGCCCGTAAACCTCAGTTTGATTGTAAAAAGGTGCCACTTCAATCCATAGAGTTCTCCCATTTACCGTTGGAATCAAAGACGAACCATCCTTTTCGACGTACTTGCGGTCAACTAACTTAGTTACGGTCGATACGTATGTAGAAGGCCTTCCAATTCCATCTTTCTTCATTTGTTGAATAATCGAGCTTTCGGAGAATCTCCGTGGAGGTTTAGTGAAATCTGTAGTCATATTGGCGTCAACATCGATATCCCATGCGTTCCCGACGCTGAAACCAATTTCTGGAGGATGAGTTTGAACTACATTAGATGACCATGAGAAAACCTCTTCCCATCCAGAATGTGTTCGCCATGAGGAGGTGCCAGTAACTGGGACATCCAATCCGTTACACGAGAATGTCATACTCCGCCTTTCTCGAATCGAGTTGGACATCTGGCTAGCAGCAAAACGAGACCATATCAGAGTATAGAGGGCCTTTTCATCACGATCATCGCCTACGATTTCCATAGTTGGATTCGTAGGCCTAATTGCTTCGTGGGCGTCTTGTACGTTACCCTTCTTCTTTCCGGCGTTATCCTTCTTCTTTCCGGATTCTCCAACTCCATCGCCTAGGTAATCCTTACCAAATTTTGATTCGATATGTTTTCTCACGTCATTTCTAGCAGATACATTCGTTCTCGTTGAATCTGTTCTAATGTATGTTATGTGACCAGATTGGTATAGTGTTGAAGCAATTTTACTGGTTTTTGATATTGACCAACCTAGTGTTGAGCTGGAAGTCTGAAGCATTGTGTCAGTGGAAAAGGGAGCCTTTGGACGTCTACTAACAGTACCATCCTTGACAGATTCTAGCTTCAGTGAACGTTCTGAATTGATAACTTCTAATGCAACCTTTGCTTCATCGGTATTGGAAGTTCGATCGGGGAAATGCTTCCCATCGTCATCAAACCATGCGCTGGAATCATCAGATTCATGAAACCTCACCTTGAGTTCGATACCATTTGACAATGCGCTAACTGAGTTGTATTCCTTCGGTACGTGAGCTTCTCTTTCTAGTTCCCTTTCCACGATATAGCCTAGTGTTGGAGTTTGAACTCTGCCCATGGATCTGAGTTTCCACGAGCGGCAAAATTTTGAGCACCGATATCCCACAAGCCTATCCATTAACCTCCTTACAATTGCAGCATTGACTAAATCCATATCCAGTTCTTGTGGATTGGAAATTGCCGAAATCACAGCATCCTTGGTGATTTCATTAAATGAAACTCTATGCACTGAATCAAAATCAGACATTATCTCACTCAGTCGCCATGCAATAAACTCGCCTTCTCGATCTGGATCGGTTGCGATGTATACTTCATCTACGCCTGATTTTTTAGCCTTAGAAGTGATTTTCGACATGACTCTCTCGGCCCTATCTGTCCACGACCATGGTGGGTTGGGCAGTTCTCCAGGATTCGAAGACCACATTGCTTTGGAGCTATCCTTGCTCTTCCTGTTCGAGGGCAGATCTTGAACGTGGCCATTGCATGCATCTACTATCCAACCCTTTCCAAGATACTTTTTGATAGTTCGAGCCTTGGCACCAGACTCAAGAATTACGAGTTTCAATGTTACTCCTCTGAATTTAAAACGCCGTAACATACCCTGTATAAACATGAGTGATGAGATGGATGGTAACGCGCGCGCTCGCGCGCTCACGTGCGTAACCGAATGTAATTATGGACTATGAAAAATGGATTTTTTTAATATTTCATGCGTAACTATTGAAGAATAGATTCGATTGCCAATATTGATGGGAGTGGCATGGAGGCTTTTCGGAAATCCCGCACTTCGTCTTATTGACTCAGAAAAGGCCCATTCAATCTCCATGAAAGCTCTGAAGTCCATTGGTGAGACTCAATCGGGGCAATCATTGCTTAATGCGTTATACAAGTCTCCAGAGATGCCAATTGAGGTGTTTGGCAAGTTATTCCACCATCCTCTCGGATTAGCTGCAGGTTTTGATAAAGGTGCAGAGGCACTTTTGTCATGGTCAGCAATGGGATTCTCATGGTGCGAATATGGCGGCGTCACTAGGTACCCGCAGAAAGGAAATGCAAAACCCAGGATGTTCAGGGCCAACAAACACCACGCACTAGTAAACAAAATGGGTTTGAATAACCCCGGTGCTTCTGAAATACGCAAAAGACTCAGTGCAAGGAAGTCTGCAAACCGCTGGCCAAAATCCCCAGTTGCCGCTAATATTGGCCGTTCTAAGAAGGTCCCAAATGAACACGCAGCTGATGATTATGCAGCAACACTAGAGTTACTGTGGGATCATGCGGACATGTTTGTACTGAACATTTCTTCGCCCAATACCCCTGGACTTAGGGATCTCCAAGGTCAAGAATACCTCGAATCAATATTAAATTCCTGCAATTCCATTCGATCCATGAAGGGAGACTCAAAACCAATCCTATTGAAGCTGTCTCCGGACACCAATGATGATGACATTAGGAGTACTGTTTCATTTTCACAGCAAATGGGAATTGACGGCATAGTAGCTACCAATACTACGATCAAAAGGCCTATTCCACTATCAACTCAGTCACGCAAAGCATTCTCGAGTGACGGGGGGCTGTCTGGTAGGCCATTGAATTCTCGGGCGTTGGAAGTAATCAATTTGGTGTACGATGAAACCGACGGAAAGTTACCAATCGTCGGCGTAGGAGGAATTGACTCAAAGGACTCGGCTTGGGAGGCAATAATCTCTGGAGCGTCGCTAATTCAACTTTATTCTGCACTTGTGTTCAATGGCCCTACAGTAGTGTCATCTATTGTCAAGGGCCTGAAGAAGAGGGTCAGTGAGTCTGGCTTCTCTTCTATTAGCGAAGCCGTGGGATACAAACACATTTAGCGAAGGGTCGCGAGAATATGTCGTGGCACTAACTAGAATCACACGACTTGCATTAGTATTCGGCTCATCAATGGCCATACTGGGACTAATGATGGCAAGCGTAGATCCAGAGGTTCAGTATTCAGTAGATGAGATAATGAACGAGCCTGAAAATTTTCAAGATAGAAAGGTTTTCGTCAGGGGAGTTGTATCTCCAGACTCAATGGACTATGCAGATATGAGCTTCATTCTCGATGGTATTTCTCACGAGATATTGGTTGACTTTGCCGATTCTCCGATACCAGATGGCTTTGACGAAGGTCGCACCATAGCTGTCCGTGGCAATTTGGATCTTCAGAATGGGATCTGGATCATTGACTCATATCAAATTCAGACGGGATGCCCTTCAAAATACGAGTCATGACCACTGGTCATGTTCATACGTGACCTCTGTGCGCTAAATATGGGCTAGGGGGAGAGTTGACGTGCTCTATTTTTCACAAATCGTCGAAAATGGTGACCCGAAGTCCGAGGGCGGCGCAAACGAACCTCTGGAATTACTCCAGTTGACTGCGATGTCTCGCCCCCAAGAGATCCAGGTTGGCGGGAGGCAAATCCGGAGGGATTTGCCAAGCGTCTTACGCCCGGGAACCAGGTCAGGCGCGGAAGCGAGCAGCCCGACCGGGGATGCTGGATGCCTTGGGACTTCGGGACGGAGAAGACTGGCGTGCAAGTTCCATTGATGACGAGCGTCCACCGAGGACATGCCCACCAATCAGTGCTCAGGACGATAGTCTCGAAATTCCATCGGAATCCATGCCACCCATCGAACACACTATCCTGAAGTGTTCTTCTGAAACCGGCTGTACTGACAATCTTTGACCCCTCTGCAATAGAGGCATCCCTTCTAAATCCCCATTGGCTCTCAAATCGGGTAGGCCAATAGCAACAAGAGCCGATATCGGTTCTATATCGACCATTATCCATCGGGGGTTATCCGGTGTTGCCTTGGGATCAAAATACTTGGAATGCACATCCTGAGCGGTAAAGTCATGATACCCCTCCTTGCAGACTTTGGCTACACCGGCCACGTGTGGGGGTTTACAATTTGAATGGTAGAAAAGAACAAAGTCACCCAAGGCCATATTGTCCCTCATAATATTCCGTGCTTGGTAGTTTCTAACTCCATCCCAATGTGTCGACCCATCGGTAACGAGTTGATCCCAAGGATAAACATGAGGTTCGCTTTTCATCAGCCAATAATTTACCATGTAAATCGTAGTCATAGGTAGGCAATCAACATTGGCTTCACCATGCATCCCTAGTTTGTTCGAAAACAACTGCGTCTCTCGCAATGTCGGCACCTTTACTAGTTGCGATATTGTTCAAACCTGCTGTTTTCACCATTGCTGACATCCCCCCAGTGAGCCCAAGATTCGAAGTCACCATGAAGGAGTATATGGCTGGCAACAATAGTAATGCTGACAATGCTGCGACAATAAGTAATATGATGACCACTGTAACGAATGGCGCAATTGCCTCGATTTTAATCCCATAAGCACAGGTCAATCCAGCAGCCGTAACAGTTGTTGCTTCGAAAAGACTCATCCCGGTACTGGCACAGGCTGTGCGAATCGCATCCAACGAATTTCCCAATTCCTTCACCCTGTTAGCAATGTGAATAGAAAAATCGATTCCAACACCGACTAGAATTGAGCCTATCATCACCGTCACGAGCGATAGAGTGACCCCTCCTGTGTCCATAACTAGCCATTGCATTGTGACCGTGAAGCCAACCGGAATTGTAGTAAGAAGTGCAAATCGGATATCTCTGAAAACTAGTGCTAGTGTGACCACAGTGAAACCTAGGGCGAAGGCAAGCGATGTCCATTGGGAATCAACAATTAGGTTATTCACCTCGATTGTGATGGAAGCAACCCCGATTAGGGTGTCTCCAAGTACAGAAATTGGGTTCTCTGAGTCTCCGGCAGCCTTAGCCCAACTATTGATTTGTCCAGCAGTCACGGTAGTGGCCTTGACGTCCATGAATGGCATATCGATGTAGATCAATGTCCTCTGATAATCGGATGATATGAAGAGCTCCCGCATTTCTTCTGTCATGCTGTTATAGAAAACGTATAGAAGGAAATTCTGAGCCTGTCTCCCACCATCGTCCTCTTGGGCATCAAGGGTGTCAAGGATAGTCCAGAAAGAGACGTTTCCTGCCTGTTCACGGTCGAATATTAGCTCTGCGACCTCCTTGATTGGCTCAGGAATAGGGATTGGGGACCAATCGTCATCTTGAATTATGTCATTGATGGGTGATCCAGAGACGTTTACACCCACGGCTATTGCCTTCATTAGGAAAACTATTGACACGGCAGTAGCGTTTTCTACGTCGTTGCATTTTGATTCGAGATTCTCGATTCCTTCGAGATTCGCATAGGGATGTTCTGCTGTAATCGAACCTATGCCAAATTCTGGCTCGGCCTGAATGTTGGCCTCCACGAGCAAGAATCCAGGTTGGCCTGCCTCGAACTCATCTGAGTAGACACCCATTTTCTGAACTGCCTCGACCTCATAGGGGGCCATTTTCAGGAGATCGATATTTTCCTCGACGTTCGGTCGATTATATCCAGCTGAGATAAGCATTAGTATTAGGAAAAATGCTATTGTGATTCTAGACCACTTCACTGGCATGTTTACTGCTGCAACGAAGACTTTCGGCGGAGGATGCGAGGGTTTTTTCAGATCCAGTAGAATTGTTAGGTTGGGGACCATTATCATGGTCATGATGTAAACCACTACAATCCCACCCGCCAAAGCCCAACCAACGGTTTGAATGGGCTTCATGGGTGCAAAGGTGAGTGAAATAAATCCAATTATCGTAGTCATTGCAGACAGGAATACCGCCCGGCCCGTGGAGTTCAGAGCAGCGGACATCTTCTCATGTGGCGTGCCTTTGGATTCGGCATACCTGTTAGTGATATGGAGTCCATAAGAAACCCCTAACGAGAGGACAATGGGGCCCACAAGAATCACAGTCATAGTGACTTCATAATCGATTAAACCGATTAACCCTAGAGTAACCCAGACAGCACAAAGAGTAGGTAAACCAGCGATGATTACGACCTTGATGCCTTGGACGAAACGTATCCGTCCGGTTTGGAGTAGGTCGCAATGGAATATGAACAGCATTGATGCTACGATAATACATCCAACCGGGAAAACCTCCCAGAACAGCTTGAATGACTCTTCGGTTACGGCATTAGTTAGTGGTGCGGGACCTGTTAGTGTCATCCTGAGGCATAAGGTGTCCTCTCCGATGGGGCACTTTCCTTGGGAATCGGGAGTGCCCCAGTTGTTGTTCACACCGATTTCATCAATCTTGTCTTGGGTTTTTGTGACAATATCCCCTACTGACATGTCGCCAGTATCATCGGCAATTCCTATGATTATCACTGCCCGATTCCATCCATGAGGGCTCCTTTCCTCCGTTGGTGTCCCCACATCTCTAACCAGTTTGTCTAAGGCGTTCTGGGGCATTTCCTGTAGGATCTGATTGACTCTCTGTTGTTCATCGGGAATTGCATAGTTCCCAATCAGATCGCTCTGAGAATCTATTGTCTCATTTATCTCATCCGAGAGTTGCTGGTTACCCGTAGCTTCTGCAAGACCTGAAAAGAAAGCCTTGACTACTCGACCCCCACTTGAGTTAACTTCCTTAATCACGGTAGAAATTGATAGTACGTAGATGACATTGTCATCGACCCCTTTATCGTTAGTCTGATTATTGATTACCCTTTCGACACTATCGATCTGGTCAAGTATATTTATCTGAGTGACATTGTTTCGGTACGATTCCACATATATCACCATAACATTGGTAGTCCAGTCTTCCTCCACTTGAGCAATGAGATTTTTTACGCTGTGCGGATCATCATCGGTCGGTAGGTAAACCTCTAGGTCACCATTCACGTTCAGAGCAGGCTCTTCGTTGCAGAATGCTGGATTGTCAAAACTATCTCTGCAGTCCAATACTCCAGAGTGAGGCAGTAGTAACAGAGTGAAACCAAGTGATATTAGAACAGCCCAAATTGGAAACATCGTGAGGATGCTGGAGCTATCTGACTCCCTGAATCTCCTTCGGATACGGTTGTTAAACTTTGCAAATGATCCTTTGATTTGCTCTGTATCTGTATTAGAAATACTCGTTCTTGCACCATCGATTATTGAGTTGACAGACGTGCCTAATGAGTCGCCGATACGCTTCTTCGCCATGTCGCTCCTACTACGACGTGAAACGGCATACCTTCAACCCCTCGGAAGACATGTTTCGTGATGTGTATTTTTACAATGACATGACAATTATCAAGAACGCCAGACTTTTCCAAAAATTCGGTGACATTGTGAGTGAGCCAAGAATTTCTGATAAGAGATGGAGCGTGGACCTTGAGAAGCGCATACAAGAGTCACACTTCTCCGAAGAGTCATATCGCGAAAGATATAGTTTTGATTCCCGTAGCGAAAGAGAGATTTTCGTAATTGATACTCCTCCCCCGTATCCTAGTGGGACATGGCATATTGGTGCCGTAGCTCAGTACAGCATGATCGATGTCATAGCAAGAAGTCAGCGTTTACTAGGAAAGGAAGTCAGATTCCCATGGGGAGTGGATCGAAATGGCATCAACATCGAGTTTACGGTCGAGAAGAAAACTGGGAAAAAGATGAGGACATTCGATAGAGCAGAGTTCCTGGATATTTGTTCCCATACTATAGAAGAATACACGCAAGCAATGCGCAAGACTGCAAAAAGAGTGGGTTTATCTTGCGACTATGATAATGAGTACCTAACTGATTCGCCTGAGTATCGTGCTGTTTCACAGTCAATTTTTGTTGATTTATTCAAGAGTGGCGATATTGTAGAAGATTTGAGACCCAATATCTACGATCCCGTGGAAGGCACTACAATTGCCGATGCAGAGGTTCAAAGAATTCAACGCAGAACAAAGTTATGTCATGTGATTTGGACAACTGAAGATGGCGAGGACATTACCATTTCAACAACTAGACCAGAAATGATATGCGCATGTGGTGTCGTGATGGTTCACCCCGAAGATCCAAGATACTCTCACTTAGTTGGGAAGAGGGTAAATCTCCCCTTGCCCGTCTCCGAAAGAGGGGAAAATGTCGAGGTTATGGCACACCCATCTGTGAAGAAGGATTTTGGTAGCGGAATTCTGATGGTCTGTTCTTTTGGAGACCAGAATGACGTGGTAATATTCAGGGAACTCGGTCTAAGGCCATTTGTAGCAATTGATTTAGAAGGTGAAATGACTGCAATCTCAGGTCCACTTAGAGGGATGAAGGTCAATGATGCAAGGATCGAGGCGACTAAACTACTGCAGGACTCTAACCGCTTGGAGTCAACCGAGGAAAGAGATCAGGAAATTCCAGTGAGTGAGAGGGGTGGAAACCCAATTGAAATCATCCTTCTCAAGGAATGGTATGTCAGGCAAACCCATGTTCTAGACAGACTAGTGGATCTATCAAAGAGTAGCCGATTCATTCCAGAGAGAAATAGGCAGTATCTTCATGATTGGGTTGATGGCATTTCCATTGATTGGCCAATTAGTCGAAGGAGATGGTACCACACCGAGATCCCAATATGGTACTCTGAAGATAGAACAAAAGTAATCGTCCCACCTAAAGGAGTATACGTCCAACCTTGGAGAGAGGGGCCCCCGTCTGGTTCTGAGGTAATTGACAGGGAAACGAAGGATCATTTAGGTGAGTTTTCTAAACTAGAGGGAAGCCTGGGAGAAATTTCTGGCGAAGAGAAGGTTTTCGACACGTGGATGGACTCGTCGAACTCCAACCTGTTTGTTTCGGGTTATCTGAACCAACCAGATTTGTTCGATCGTTCATTTCCCACATCTATCCGCCCCCAAGGCAAGGAGATTGTCAGAACTTGGCTGTACTACTCTCTACTAAAGAGTGCCTTATTATTTGATAAACCAGCTTTCCAGAATATTTGGATCGATGGACTTGGGATGGACCCATGGGGGAGGAAGATGTCGAAGTCTCTGGGCAATGGGATTGACGCAGATAGCGTTCTTGAATGCGGAGCTGGCGGACGTACCGGCTCTTGGAAAATCAAGGGGGCCGATGGAAAGCAAGTTATCCTCAAGGCGAATAAAATTGGGAGTGAATGCTTTCGACTCTGGAAGGCGTGTGATGCACAGGTAGGAGATGACTTTCACATCAATCCAGAAGAAATTGAAACCAAGTATTACGGAGTACTAACGAAGATTTTCAACATCGCCAGGTTTGCAAGTCAGTTCGATGTGCCGAAAAATCTTGAATCGCCGTCCGAACTAGAAATTGAAGACATCTGGATACTCGCTGAGTTCGACTCTACTCTTTCTGACGTTCGGGCTGCGTGGGAGGATATCGACATATACACTGCAGCACAATCAATCAAGTCGTTTGGTACCGGGATTTTCCCAAGCCACTGGTTGGAGATGTCAAAATCGAGACTCTATGGTGAGAACAAATCTGCCACATGGACTCTGCACAGGATTGTCCGGGATCTGATGAGTGCCTTCTCGCCGATATGCCCATTCTTCACGCATTATCTCAGCACCACTCTATATGGTCGTAGCTCTGTCGATGTGAGGGACTTCCCTCAATTACCACCTTCATGTGGAGTCGAACGATTCGACGAGTTACGTTCCCTTACAAGTACTCTAGAAAATTATAATTCAATGATCTGGAAGGCAAAGAAGGGTCTCGGAATATCTCTGAAATCGCCAATTTCTGGTATTGATATGCCTGAGAAGTTAGCACCCTTTGCTAGTGCCCTTACACAAATGCATAACTTGGAATAATACTCATTATGTAAGGTTAGTTTAGTGAAGTACTAGTTTCACCGGTCTCGAAGAACTCGATTAGCAATGTTGCCATCTCAATACCGATTCTGGCTTGGGCTTCCAACGTGGATGCGGCTATGTGGGGACTTCCATGAAAAGATTCGAAATCAAGAAGGGGGTGGTCTCCTAAGGGTTCATTATTGAATACATCCAGTGCAAGGGATCGTAGTTGACCGGTTTCCAAAGCCTTCACTGCATCATCTTCATCGACAATTCCGCCCCTTGCGCAGCTTACAATATGGTTGCCGCATTCTATGCCATCAGCCCCTATCCCGGGCATCAATGATATCATATCCAAGTTAACTAAATTTCGTGTTTCATCTGTGAGGTTGCAATGGACTGATACATGGGTACAGTGGCGAAAAATTTCATCCACATCATCGTGCATTACAACCTCACTAATTTCACCACTCACATATGGATCGTATGCATGGACTTCCATTCCAAATGACCTAGCAATTTGAGCGACCCCTCGTGAGATTCTTCCGAACCCGAGTAGTCCGAGTCTTTTACCGCCAATCTCCGAGCCTCTGAGTCTCTTCTTGGCCCAATCACCAGCACGTAGATTCCTGTCAGCAGTAGTGATATTCCTAGTCGAAGCAATTAGGTGGCCGATTGTCAATTCTACAACACTTCGGGTTGAGGCACCTGGAGTGTTGCATACAACAATTTCATTTTTTGTAGCTTCATCGATGTCTATGTTGTCGACCCCGACACCAGCCCTACCAATGAATCGAATCCCCCCTTCCGCAGTTATCGATGACGAAATCTGTTGGGCTGTTAGCTTTGTAGCACTTCTAATTACAACAGCATCAAATCGAGCAAGTGAACCGTTAGAAATCTCCTCTGAATCATGATGCCTCACGACGACTTCATAGCCTTCATTCTCGAGCATTGCAATCGCTTTGGGAGACATGCCGTCCGTCACGGCTATGCGAACCATGATGCAACCTGAGGAATGATGTGCATCAACATTGTTAGATTAGGGTCCGGTGGATTGATATCTACCACTACAATACGGAGTTAGATACGATGGAATTTGAATTGCCTGAACTTGAATATGATTATGACGCACTAGAGCCGCATATTGATGCAGAGACTATGGAGTTACACCATTCCAAGCATCACGCTGGATATACTGCCAAACTGAATGCAGCAATAGAAGGGACTGAAATGGATGGATTGGGCATTGAGGAACTGATGACTGCGCATTTCGATAATGCAGCAGTCAGGAATAACGGAGGGGGATACTGGAATCACCGGATGTTCTGGAAAATCATGTGCCCTAATGGTGGAGGAGAGCCCAGTGGAGATCTTGCTAATGCTATTGTCGACACATTTGGATCATTTGACTCAATGAAAGAGCAATTCGCTAACGCTGCAATGACTCGATTCGGTAGTGGTTGGGCATGGCTATGTGTAGTAAATGACACATTATGCATTTGTTCGACACCGAACCAGGATAACCCTCTGATGACCGGTGAAGGCATTCCAATTCTCGGTATTGATGTCTGGGAGCACGCTTACTACAAGAGCTACGGCCCTGGAAGAGCCAACTACATCCAAGCATGGTGGAACGTAGTGGATTGGAAGATGGTCGCTACTAATTACAAAGGTGCAATTTAGCAAAATTTTTTCGTATAAATACAATTTCATTATAGTGGCGAAACTACACGCGTAGACGTGACCGATGATTACGAGGCGTTGCTCACATCGGTTCTGATTCTCGTATCTCCCGTATTTTTTGCTCTGCCGGTATCTATCGCATGGAGATGGTGGGTTGGTATCGAACCTGAGCACGAACATTACAGGGAGAAAGTGCGTAGAGTATTGGATGCAGGAATGCCACTAGTTCGATACAGAGGTGAGCTAGATTCCGAAGCAAGAAGGGTTCACCTGTCGTCAGAAAGACAGGCTAGGATTGAGTCCGATCTACTGCATAGACTAAGGGTTCAGCACTTCCTACTTTTTCCGAGTCTGATTCTATGGCCATTAGTGGGCATTTTCGCAGCTATCATCAGTATTCCAATGATGCCGTTCCTGAGGCTAGTGGAGTGGATACTTATTGACAAGAAGGTACTCTCTTCTGTAGCAATAGTGATTCAGAAGTATACTCGCTGGGAGATAATTGGCATTCCCAGGCTGGATGACGGTTCGAAGCAGTTTGGTAAGGCACTAGCATCAATTCATAGAATGCCGACTACTGTGTTTCTTGGATTATTCGCGTATCTGATAGTTTCATACTCGCCAATGAGTTCTTTTCACGTGCTACTGTTGAGTGCTTTGGTTTACATCATATTAGTTTCAGCAATTTCTGTCATTAGGGCAGCAACTGAAAGTACACTTACATTCGCAGATCCAACTAACAGGAGGATAATTCCTATGGAGGCTTATGTTGATGAGAAGCTTGGCCCCTGGGTAGGGGTAGGTCTGTTATTCCTACTATCTAGGCAATTGATGTATGGTTCAAAGATACGTACTGGCGAACTACTGATTGATCCGGTCCCATTTTCTATTAGCGTACTTCTAGTCCTGTATACAGCAACAATAATTGGCATAACCGTAGAGATTCTATTCTTCAGGAATAGGGGTAATAGAGTTAGAATGGCCTTCCAAAAACAGATGGTTGAGGTTTTCAATCCCGATGTTTATCTGTTCAATAGAAATATGGGTTCTCTAAGGCTAATTCCATTGATGCCCCTTTCCGTCTGGCTAGAATCCGATGAGGATTATGATGCAATAATCACGGATAACTGAGTAACTCCATTGAGAATTCGTTTCCATCAATCTGTACAATTTCTGTTGGTGATCCTCCTAATCGTATCAATGCAAGTGCATGAGTGATTCCATCTATGGAAATTGATGAGCTGACCGAAATAGAACCGAATTCAGTAATGGAATGCTTTCCAATCCCGAGAGGGGAATTCCCAGTGAGCCTGCAAAAATTCTTGACAGTCTTGCCTCGGCTCTCTATTCTAGCGTGGACTTCTTGGCCCGGATAGCACCCCTTATCGTTGCTAACAAGTGTGCCCATGCCCATTTCTTCTGGGAGATTGCCCAATGCATCATTTATGGTAACATCGCCAAGCATAATTCTGTACATTTCCCATCTTTTGGAGTCCATTTCCACATAGTCTAATTCGCTAAGAAGTGATTTGATAGAATTAACATTGTCTGATTTTACAAGAATATCGAGCCTTTCACTAAATGATGATTCGCACTTTACGAAAAGATGGTCTCCTGACTCAATTAACTGATTAGATTCTACGGCATGATAATTAATTCCTAATTCTGAGAACATGTCATGAGAATCTCTAGAGAATAAGGATATTCGGAATATTGCATTATCGGCAATCAAAATTTCACAATCTTCGTCCCATGAAGTGCCATCTACCAGTGTTCTACGTGTAATCTCGTGCTGTGCAGCAGAAGAGATAAGGAGGACTTTATCAGAAATAGTATATATTGTTCCATAGTCAGATATTCGACCATTATAATCGCAGAATAGTGCATCTCTACTAGTCAGGTTTGGCATGTCGATTATATTGGTAGATACCATTCTGTCTAGAACATTGAGAGAATCGCTCCCTTGAATCAGGGTTACTGCATTATCTCGGACAAAATATTCCGATAGTGGGTTTGATAGTGACAAAAAACGACCTCAGCCGAATGACTGTCCACAACCACAGGATCGATCGGCATTGGGATTTTCAATTTGAAAGCCACCCCCCATTAGAGTTTCCTTGAAATCAATATTTATTCCATTCAACATTGAACTATCCTTGTTGTGTACTAAAACATCAAAATCGCCTATATCGATTCGCTGGAATCCATCATCACCGGGATCCTCAATGATTTTCATATCGTAAAGATATCCTGAGCAGCCACCCGACTGTGCACTAATCACCATTACATGCGATTCTTCGTCTCCAGACATATTTTGCCGAAGGGCTCCTATTGCTGCTTCGGTAAAGTTTAGTTTGACGTTGACTACTTCAGTTTCTGTGACTACGGGGAGGGAAAACCCTTCGCCACCGAGTATGCCCATGAATTGCTGTTGAAATGGTTCTATTTCAACGGTTCCTATAATCATTCGTCACACATATCAATCATGCTCATCTCCAGAGGCCATGGAGGGGCTTGAATCGCGAGAAATTGCTAAGTTGACCAACGAAGGTATAACCAGGGGAACTGACTGTGTTGCATGTGAAAGTCCCCTATCAATAATTATCGAACATGAATTACACGGTAGGCACGAACTTGGAATTACAATGAGGACTGATGGCCATGACAAGCTACTAGTTCTAGGTTTCATTTACTCTGAAGGTATTATTTCGACCATAGATGATGTGTCTAAATTTGAAATTAGCAATGATTGTGCAACAATAAAATTATTCAAAAATGCTAATTTTGACCCAATAAAGCACTGTAGGAGAAGCACAGTAACATCGTCATGTGGGATATGTGGGAGGGCAAGTATCGAAGGGGACATGTTGGAAGGAACTAACGAATTGGATGAACGAATGAAGATTGGTTTGGATGCCATAGCAAATTGTCTAGAGGCGGTGACTCGTAAGCAGTTAATTTTCGCAAAAACAGGAGGATCTCATGCGTGTGCTAGTTTCACCAGTAATGGGACCATAGAGAGGATTTTCGAGGATGTCGGAAGGCACAATGCGTTTGACAAATTAGTAGGGTCATATATTGATGATGGGAGTATTACGCAGACTGAATTGGGAGCTTTTGTCTCAGGTAGGGCCTCATATGAGCTCGTTCAGAAATCTATTCGGGCAGGATTTCCAATAATGATTGCAATCGGTGCTCCCAGTAGTCTTGCCGTTGACCTGGCTAAGGAGTATGGAATGACACTAGGTTGTTTTGCGAAGGATGATTCTATTAAATTATTTAGTGGAGTTAGGAGAATCCTGCAATAGTTTGGATGGACGGGGATTTCTATATCTCCTCTCCTTCATATCATTATGGTATTTTACCCCCAAATTCACACCATTGCTAGCAACCCATTCGGAAAACTTGATTGAACCTAGTGGTTTTTCGTCAGTAGCCATAAGACCCTGCATCAAGCCTTTAATCTCTGCCTTGGTAATAACTATGTCTTGAAGGAAGATGCCTACAATCTTTCCTACGAGTAACCCAATAATTGGTGGAATAGGAATTATCATTCTACGAACCCCTAGTGACTTAGCTAGTAGTCTAACGTAGTCTCTGTACGAGAAAGTCTCAGGTCCTGCAACATCCAAAATAATATCTCTCGTAGATTCGCCCTGGTTAACTGCAACCCTTGCTACATCAGCAATATGGATAGGTTGGATAGGGTAATTCCCCATGCCGAAAACACCGAAAATTGGAAACTTACGTATCAGCCATGCCATATTGTTAATCAGAACGTCTCTTTCACCCCCATAGAAAACAGTGGGCCTTAGTATTGCATACGATAGAGATGACTCTGTGAGGATCCTCTCAACTTCGACCTTTCCTCTGAAATATGACCAATTGGGTGCTTTGTGAGGATGGGCCACGGAAAAATGTACGACTCTTTGGACGCCTGCTTCCTCTGCAGCGAGAAATAATTTTCTGATGTTCTCGACTGCTAAATCATGAGCATAGTCACCTTTCCGGTCCTTGTAACGTACCCAGTATGTGTTGTATAGAACCTTGGCACCTTTCAAAGATGATACAAGAGAGTCATGATCAGAGAAATCAATTGGCAAGACTTCGACTTGTCCCTTAAACGGGTCGTCCCTCCCAATAGCATTGGTGAGTGTCTTGACCTTCTTGCCTCTAGATATTAGCTCCTTAGCAATCCATCTTCCCGAATATCCAAACGCACCAGTCACTACGTGTAACTCTTCATTCACACCCTCTGAAACGAGGAGTTAGACATTATCTTACCCTCAGTACTTTGAAATGTACGACGAATAAAATTGGTTCGTGCGAGTAACTCCGGAAGCAACAACTCCTCTTGAGGAAAATCCACCGATTAAAAGCGTGCCAAGTACATCGGCTGCGGGTTTGCCGGCGATAATTTCTACTGCTAAACACGGAATTTCAAAAATGGGAATAATTGCAAGCCTTTCCAATTTTTCCCGAGTCAACAAATTCCATGGCTTTGACTGCCCTGGCTGTGCATGGCCAGATCCAGACTCAAAAAGGACTTTCGCTGAATTCTGCGAGAATGGTGCAAAGGCCATTGCAGATGAGGCTACTAAGAGAAGAGCAGATCCTACTTTCTGGTCCAAGTGGAGTGTGGCTGAATTATCCAAGAAGCCAGATAATTGGCTCAACAGTCAAGGAAGACTGACTCACCCACTTGTACTGAAGGAAGGTTCCGAATACTACGAGCAGTTGTCATGGGATGAGGCATTCAATACAATCGCTCTCGAGCTATCAAAGCTTAATTCCCCAAATGAGGCTATTTTCTACACCTCTGGGAGGACTAGCAATGAAGCGGCATACCTATGGCAATTACTTGCCAGGAGTTTTGGGACAAACAATTTGCCCGATTGCTCAAATATGTGTCACGAATCATCTAGCGTTGCATTATCGCAAAGTATTGGGATTGGCAAGGCTACGGTAAAGCTTGAGGACTTTGATAAGGCTGATCTAATCATTGTCGTTGGACAGAATCCAGGAACTAATCACCCTCGGATGCTTACAGCACTGAGGGACGCAAAGCGTTCTGGAGCATCGGTCATTAGCATAAATCCACTAAAGGAAACTGGCATGGTTAAATTCAAACACCCTCAAAATCCACTAGAGGTCTTAGGTCGTGGCACTACAATATCGGACGATCATATTAGAGTCAGAATTAATGGGGATCAGGCACTATTCAGGGGTTTTGCTAAGGCGATTATATCCAATAATGATGAAGACGTCGATTTCATTGAAAGGCATACTAACGGTTATGAAAAATATCGCACTGAAGTATTGAGCAGTTCATTGTCAGAGATATCGAAGATTTGTGGGATTGAGAAATCTGAAATTGAAAGGATTGGAGGATTAATTGGCAAGTCAAAATCGACTATCTGTTGCTGGGCAATGGGCCTGACCCAGCACAAGAACTCTGTTGCTACAATACAAGAGATTGCAAATGTGCTTCTACTTGGGGGCCATATGGGCAGGGATGGAGCCGGAGTTTGCCCAGTTAGAGGTCATTCAAATGTCCAAGGAGACAGGACAGTTGGGATTAACCATGATCCATCGATGGAATTCCTGGAATCCCTAAATCTCGAGTTTGGTATTGAACCTGTTAGTAAGAAGGGTTTGGATGCCGTTGAATCAGTGAGAGTGATGAAAGGAGGGGGGGCTCAAGTATTTGTTTCGATGGGGGGTAACTTCCTTTCAGCAATGTCAGACACAAATTCTACAGCCGAGGGTTTGCAAAATTGTAGCTTGACAGTACAGATCTCTACAAAGCCAAATAGATCACACCTAATTTCTGGGAAGACGGCCATCATCCTGCCTTGTCTGGGCAGAACAGAGAGAGATGAAACAGGAGGTCATTCGCAATTTGTCACAGTGGAGAACTCGATGGGCGTGGTTCACAGATCTATAGGGAATAGGAAACCCGCCAGTCCTCACCTATTATCGGAATGCAGTATTGTAGCTGGATTGGCCATGGCAATTGAGGAAGAAACAGGTTCAACGGGAATCCCCTGGAAAGGTCTAATTAGAGATTATGATAATATTCGTGAGAGTATCGAGAGGACCATTCCAGGATTTGAGTCATTCAATAAGAGGTGTAGAATTGATGGTGGTTTCTACTTGCCAAATCCACCACGTGACGATCGAGAATTCAATACTGAATCAGGGATGGCCAATTTCATTACTCATAAATTACAACCGATTTTCGTAGATGAAGACAAATTTCTAATGATGACAATTAGATCTCATGATCAGTACAATACGACAATATACAGCACCAATGATAGATACAGAGGGATTTCGGGCAGTAGAAGGGTCGTCCTAATGAGTCAGATAGATATCGACTCTCGTGGATGGGAAGAATTTCAGAAGGTTACTATTACCTCACATTTTCAGGGAAAGGAGATTTCATCTCATGCGTGGTCTGTCATTGAATATGATATCCCTCCTGGAAATGTTGCTACGTATTTCCCGGAGTCCAATGTTCTCATACCACTTGATAGCGTTGCAGATAGGAGTAATACGCCGACTAGCAAGTCCGTTGTTGTCTCAATAGCGCCTATGCACTAGTGCGTGACTGTCGTTTTGCTTGCTCACGTGAAAGGAGTCGACATCGACTGATCTGCTTCTCGCATAATTGAGAGTCCTGCTTGTCCAAACCTCTCTCTAGAGCCTGAGTGAAACACTTGATGGCGTCATCGAACATTTCTACTGCGGCATACGAAGAACCCATGTTGAAAAGAGTCCGCCCGGAAACACTGTTTGGATCAATTCCTATCGCTGTGTGGTAAGCTACAACGCTCTCGGAGTATCTGCCAGAGTTATACAAAGCGTTACCTCGGCCATTTTGGGCCTTCACCTTCAACTCTATCTCCGTGGACGGGCATCCGCCAATCGCCTTCTCAAAACTGGAAAGTGCCTCGTCGTTTTTGCCCTCATTCAGAAGGTTGATTCCCATGTTGTACCACCCAACTGCCTCATCTAGATCCCCTCGCTCGGGTTCTGTGGAGGCATTTGACTGGGCCTCCTCGACTGCAAGGATAAGAGCTTCAGTTGAGTCGTCATCAACAATATCTACATCGATTGTTTTCACTGGAGGCTCGGATTCTATGGTAACGGCCCTCTTCAGGCATTGATTGGCTCGATCATCGTATCCAGCGGCGTGCAAAGCCTCACCAAGCCCCCTCCATACCTCTGGCGAATTGGGAGAGTCCTCGAGGAGTGCTTTCCAGATAGTCACGGAACGAGAATGTTCCCCCGTTGATGTTAGCGAACGGGCCTCATCGAATCTATCTATATTTTCTTCAAGAGCCAAATCTTGATAGAATGGGAGTAAATCTTCTTCAATCTGCCTAGCCTCAACGAATATTTTCTTAGGTTCTTCAGTAGGTTCAGAATATCCTGCTATCGAGGTCAATTTTTCATCGTCAGATATTGATGTCATTGCCGATCTTGCATATTCAGAAGTATCCATTGGATTTTGATTAGCCAACAGGTAAGCCAGATTTGCTAGAGTTGGCGAATGGTTAGGAATGATTTTGTCCGATTGCTCAAACGCCTGTACTGCTTCTTCCATTAATCCAGTCCTGGAATATAGAACACCGAGACAATACCAAGCAGTAGCATGATCTGAGTCGATTCTTATCGCAGATAGATAGGATTTTATGGCTTCAGAGTCATTTCCCTCCTTGGAAAGGGCCGCCGCCTCCTTGAGAGTCTCGGCTAGGCTTAATCCCATATTCACTCCGAAGAAAATCTGATGAATAAGTATTCGCAACCCCTGAAGAGGGACAATTGAAGACTAGGTGTCGCCTGAGCGTATCGTGAATAAGCCAATTGTTGTTATGGGAATTTGCGGGTCCTATGATCTAGACTCGGCCAATGGTAGAATGCTAGAGATAGTCCTCAATGAGTGTAAAGAGCTAGGTGCTGAAACAGTAATTTGGGATCATGGTGCTCGTCCATTGCCCCTAGTTGGTGCTGAAGGGTGCTGGGATGATCTCAATGTGAAGGATTTTCAGGAGATGGTAATTTCGGCTGATGCATTTGTTCTTTCAAGTCCAGAATATCACGGAACTATGAGTGGAGTCATGAAGAATAGCCTCGACTGGGTATACTCAAAACACACGTCTGGGAAGGTCTTCGGCCTAATTTCTACACTTGGAGGGCAAACTAGCAACAATACACTCAATCATATGAGGATAGCCGCAAGGTGGATTCATGGGTGGGTTACTCCGGAGCAGATAGCTGTTCCAAACATAAAAGAAGCATTCAATGAAGATGGATTTCTTGTTAGTGATGATATCAATAGCAGAGTTATCGGGCTAGCAACATCAATTGTTGAAAACACAACCAAATTGAGGAGTTAGAAGTGACTGCTGCAACACTCTCAGCACAAGTATTGTTTTCATTGACGGTAATGTCTCTGTGTGGTGTTTCCGCATGGTGGTCTAATTATATCCTAAATGATATTGCTAAAGTACGAATTTTCGTTGCAATAGGTACAATATCTGCTATTTGCATGATTCTGGCATTGTGGTGATTATGCCTGGTGATATTTTTCCAACTAGAGTGGAAATTGAATGGATTATGACAGATTCCGAGAATATTGAAATTATTGTGAATAAGGACTTGAGAGGTTTTGAGAAGAAAGTTGCAAATTTACTTAGCGCACCGACTGTTGTTCGAAGGCCGCTAGATGAAATGAATAGCAAACTTTGGATATTGATGGATGGAACTAGGACTTTGGGCCAAATCATATTCGAAATGGATCATTTCTTCGAGGAAAAAATTGCACCTGCCTCAGAGAGAGTTAGTCGGTCTATTGCGAAATTTGTTGAATTGGGCTTTATCACATTAAATCGAGAAAGGTTTGAGGATGAGAGCGAATAGCTCAGAAAGAGTTCACTCGTCTTCGATAGCGACACGTAGCCCCTCGTTCTTGTTTTCCCTGTATTTAGCGGAAAAGAAGATTAAGAGTGGTATTACTAGTACCAAGAAGAAGCAACCAACTAATGCGGAGAAGCTGTATACGGTCTCTTGGACGGGGTTGAGCGTGAATTTCTCCAAGTTTACTAGTTCATGAGAAGAATACTCGGCTTCGATTAGCATCCCAGCACTGGATGTAATTTCTCCATCGTCCTCAACCTTTATTTTCCACGTGATTGTCTTTTTTGCCGAATTTATCAATTCACTGGCTTCACTTTGGGCATTTTCGAGATTCTCACTTTCCAGATATCCCTTGCCCTTGATTGGAAGATCTAGGGAAACCCTTCCGCGAAGTGTGCCACTACCATTTTCAAGTTCGATTGAATGTATTCTACTAAATTCGCATGTTTCCAGATACTTCGAGTAATCAGAGTCTGGCTCATTGCATATGTAACTCTGGTCCTGTAGCCCAAGGCTCGGTGAATGTGACCAATTGGTTCCCTCGGCTTCAATCGTTAGAGTCGCCCCGGGCGGGGCACCGTCAACAGAAAAATTGACCCATGTTATCGCTGAATTTGTCGTATAGTACCATTGAGCATGGCCCTCAGATTCAGATGTAATTTCCATGATCTGGTGATCGTTAGTCGTAGTATATGCATAGTACTCAGAGTCAACTGTATTTGAGTAAACGGCGTATGAGAGGAGAATAACCAAAGTTAATCCAGTACCCACCATGGTGCGAAGCATGTTGGGATTCTTAGAGAGTGATCTCTTCACGTATTTTCGAGTACCGAGTAATTTTTGAATGCTTGTTGTGCAAATTAGTGATCGAACTATAGGAAAAACGTTTCATTACGGTTAAATACGGTCTGTTGGACGGGCGGAACACACGGTGAACCTATGACGACATACTATGACGTACCAGCGGGCCTACTTATTTCGAGTCTAGCCGAGAAAATGCAGTCGTATGACAAGATTTCCGCACCCGAGTGGGCATCGCAGATTAAGACTGGAACTCATCGAGAAAGGCCCCCCGTTCAGGATGACTGGTGGCACACAAGAGCAGCTTCGATACTTAGGAAAGTAGCATTGAAAGGACCAATCGGTACAAATCGGATTTCACAGGAATTTGGTGGCGCTAAAGATCGTGGAGTGAAGAAGAACAAGGCTGTTGCAGGCTCGAGGAACGTTGCTCGCAAAATATTGCAGCAACTAGCCGAATCTGGACTTATCGAAAATTCTATGAATTCTGCAGGAACAGTGAACCATGGAAGGATAATCAGTTCTAAAGGACACGCGCTTCTAGATCTGATTGCACATTCTGTTCGAGGAGAAGCAGAGGAGAAGTATCCAGGTTTGGAGAGGTACTGAGGGAGAATATGGCTCGAAACAAACCCTTCGCCAAGAAGAAGCGCCTGAACAAGGTAACTAAACAGAATAAAAGGGTCCCTGTTTGGGTTGTAATGAGGACAAACAGGAAAACTAATTCTCACCCCAAGCGTCATATGTGGCGCCGTTCAAAGCTACAGAGGTGAATAAATGGCAGAGGTAAAGGAGATGACAATTCCACTAAGGGCTGCATGGAAAGTCCCTAGAACAAACAGGGCTAAGAGAGCTATGGCCGAAATAAAAATTCATGTTTCTAGACACATGAAGAAGACTGAAGAAGAGGAAATCTGGATTGACGAGTCTGTAAACCACGCCATTTGGGCTAGAGGTATGCAGAATCCTCCTCGCAAGATCAGGGTTGTCTGCACTCGCGAAGAGGGATTTCCTCTGGAAGTCAAGCTACTGGAGGAATAAAAATGGGTAACATTAGGCCATCATTCATCAAAACAAGAGCACTGAGATTAGTGGAGTTGTATCCGGATCAGTTCACGGATGACTTTGACACCAACAAGCATCTTGTCTCTGAGTTCACAGATGTTGACAGCAAAAGAATGCGTAATTGGATAGCTGGTTACATAACTAGGTATAAGCAACGCAGAGTGGATTAGCGCACCACTCATCACCTAGTATGGAGTCGCTAGACTATGGGTGAAAGACGAAGAGACTCTCTGCCAATATTCAATGAAAAAGTCAGCATTGTATTAGTTGAGCCGGAGCATGACGGTAATGTCGGTGCTGTTGCTCGTTCGATGATGAATTTTGGTATCACCGACCTCAGAGTTGTTGGTAGGAAAGGAGAATGGTCAGAGGAGGCGAGAAGACGTGCAAAGAATGCTCAGATAGTTCTTGATCGAGCCATACTTGTAGATTCGCTGAGGGATGCATGTTCAGATTGCTCCTTAGTGATAGGTACATCGGGAAAAAGGGAAGAAGGTGAAAAGACCGCTATGAGACATTTTCTTCTACCAGATGAGCTCCCTGAGCGCCTCAAGGGCGTCGATGGAAGAGTTGCCGTTGTCTTTGGACCAGAGGGAAAGGGCCTCCGGAATGAACAATTACGAATGTGCGATTTACTATTGACGATTCCAACTTGGGAAGGTTACCCGATACTGAATCTCAGCCATGCTGTATCCATAATCTGCTTTTCATGGTTCATAAATTCTCATACTGGAGCACCTTCGGGAGCGGGAAGGCGTCTATTGGAACCTGCCTTGAGAGATAGGTTCCGGGATGAAGCGATTAGGCTTTCCAAATCAATTCCTACGAAGGAACATAAGAGAAGAGGTATCGAAGAGACGTTGATTCGAGTAATAATGAGAGGACTTCCAAAGGATGACGAGATCCACAGATTAATCGGAATAATCTCTGAAGCCGCCGATTCTTTCGAGGACTCTGATGTGGATGAGTCTTAATTTATCCACGCCATGTAGCCCAGGATTTAGGAGTCTCTCTTACATGAAAAGAGTGTAGACGTAAATTATTTCCGTACGATGACGTGATGTGTTTGTCGACTTGCTCAAAGGCCCACCTAGCCAGATTCTCGGCAGTTGGGATAAATGGTACAATGACTGTGCGATGATTATCCCCCACTAATGATAAGGCTTCTATGACATCAGTATCGCCCTCGTAAACAATGAAGGCATGATCCACGACGTCGTGGATGTACTGGGTGAGAATTGCAGATACATCAGAGAAGTCCATCAGCATTCCTTCTTCTGAAACTCCCCTTGCTGATACTACATCACCCTCTAACTCGGCTTCCCACCTATATCTGTGCCCATGGATGTGTTGACACTTACTCTTGTGGTTCGGAACCCTGTGACCGGTATCGGTCTCTATCCATCTTCTAATTCTAGTTACCATTACCTTCCCCCAGTTTGAAGTCAACGCTTGCTGAGTTAATGCAGTACCTCTTCCCTCCGAATTCCAGTGGCCCGTCATCAAATATATGTCCCAAGTGTGCATCACAACTTCCACATCTGACTTCTATTCTTAGCACCCCTAGGGTCGTGTCTTCCAATGTTCTTATTCCAGCATCTGCGTGCTCGGTATGGAATGCGGGCCATCCACATTGAGAAAGGAATTTCATCGCTGATGTGAAAAGCAAGTGACCGCAGCATATGCAATGATAATCGCCACCCCTATCCTCAAGGTTATACACGCCAGTGTTTGGCCTCTCAGTACCAGCTTCACGAGTGACAAAATATTGGAGTTCCGTAAGACGCCGCCGCCACTCAGAATCTCTCTCCGGATCTAATCTCGGACGCTTGGCACTCATGGTAAAGCCTCGTGTTTCCTCTGTTCAAATTGTGCGTTGGCGAGTGCTGCTTCCCAACCACTGATGTATTGGACGGGATCCTCCCTCCCAATATCATGGAAGGCCAGTATCCTCTCGACATCAGCACCAGACTTCCCTGAACTCCTCCCCATATCATCTGGGTTGTATGATGTATTTGTGTTCCTGAATACAGTGTCGAAGTCCAAACCAAGAGCTGTTATTGAGTCGCTGGCATCTTTAAGGATGGTGATCTTTGTCTCCTCGATGTATGGAAGGTGGAAAGATATTCGCTCACTACCCCAGTTACCTAACGAAAGTGCTTTCTCGAGCGCTGCGTAGAACTCTGGCCTGCAGTCTGGATAAATCTCGTGATCGCCGCTATGGACTCCAAGTGCTATGGACACGTCGGTTTGTTCGCTATTCGAAATGCTTAGTGCGTGTCCATACATAATGGATGAGAAGATTGCATTTCTGTTAGGCACAACAGTTTGCTTCATCTGTTCGGACTGGTAATGTCCCTCCGGGACAACAATTTCGTCACTAGTCAGGGCAGAATTTAGTGAATGCATGGCAGATTTTAGATCAATAACGATGTGATCGACAGCAATTTCATTATTTCGCAGATATTCGATATTTGCCTTAGCTCTGTCTATCTCTATCGAGTGCTTCTGTCCGTAATCGTAAGTCAGACAGGTAATCTCGTAGCCATCAGCTAGCATCCTCATCAGGAGGGACGTGCTGTCCATTCCACCTGAGAGAGACATCAATGCACGCAAATTAGAGCACCCCCATCCACTTGTGGGTTTGAAGACTCAGTCTCCAACCAGGATTGCTCTTCACGACTAGCTCAACTTGCCTGAACGAGAATCCGTTTTGCTCTATTGAATCTTCCTCGATGTAACATGGTTGTATGAAGTGGTGATCGAAACCAGACTTGAGATTATCATACATCCCCAAGTCTTGGCCGCAATAAACTACTTTCAACTCATCTCCAGTTCGTTGCTTAATTGACACATTTGGATATAGTTGGTCCTTTGGACTAATGCAAATCCAGTCGATTATTGGGTCAATAGCGAGAGTCCCATTGGATTCTATGGAGAGCGTGAGGCCGTGCTCCTTCAGGACTGTTCCAATTGTTGAGAGATCCTGCATTGCCGGCTCTCCACCGGTGAAAATTACTCTGTCACAATTGAACGAAAGAATGCTATGAATGATTTCATCCAAGTCCATCTCTTCGAATTTCATAAAGTCAGTGTCGCACCAATCGCAGCGAAGATTACAATTTCCAAATCGAACGAACACGTGAGGAACACCTACGTGAAACCCTTCTCCCTGAACAGAGTGGAAAATCTCGACTATAGGATACTTCGACAAATTTTCACCCCTGGACGGGTTTGGATCGAATTAACTGCAGAAGCTCAGTTCTAGCCTCGGACTTCTCAAAGAAGACCCCTCTCATTGAACTGGTTGTCATTACTGAATTCTGCTTTTGCACACCACGGCACTTCATACAACCGTGCTGTGCCTCAATAATCACCGCACAACCAAGAGGTTTGAGAATAGACTCAAGGTCGTTGGCGACGGAATGAGTGATCCTCTCTTGATTCTGAAGTCGCTTGGAGTGCATGTCAACAAGTCGTGCGAGCTTGCTAATTCCCACTATTCTATCTACAGGGATATATGCTACATGGGCACGACCAGTGAATGGTTGGAGATGGTGCTCGCAGGTGCTTTGGAACTCAATATCTCGTAGAAGGACGATCCCATCATATCCCTCGGCGTTGAATGTGGAGTCGAGGATATCGCTTGCATCATTGGAGTATCCGGAGAATATCTCATCGAATGATTCGATTACCCTATCAGGAGTATTTTGCAAGCCCTCCCTGAGACTAGAATTACACTTCTCGATGTACCTGATGAGTACCTCTACTGCTTTCACTGCCTCATTTCTTTCAGGAATATTCATTCGTCCAACCTCCCGTGCCTATGATCAATCTCATCAAGTTGATCCAGCATCTTCCTGCATGCAGTTCTAATGGCATCGGCGAAGCTAACGAACTTTTTCGAGTCGCCAACATGCTCCTTCAAATCCTCGACGATTTCATTTGGCATGTCAAGGCTAATCTTTGGCATGGTCCTGCCGAAATTGATATGGATATAATATTACTGGAGTAATACTAGAGTATTATTTTCTCATATTCTCTACTTTTCTATCGAGATTGGGATAAGTCTCATTGAGGACTTCTGCCCTAGCCTTGAGGCTACTTAGTTGCCCGGAGGCCTCTTTCTCTGAGATTCCATGAGATAGCAAGTTTAGAAGTAGTGATAACCCCCCTTGGATCGTTCCTGCATCCAAAAATGCGTCATTAGAGATTTCCCCAGTTGCCCTAAGCACCTCCAGAGTGTCCCTAATGAAATTTCTTTCAGATTCAATTTCACCCATACAAGTTGGGTCTAGTTTCACAAATCTCTCCAATGATGTAATCATAGTTATCCGAGTTAGAGATCCTTTTTGATGATTCTCACTTAGGCAATTCAACGAGTTCGATGAGGACACCACCAGCAGATGATGGATGGACAAAGGCTATTCTCTGACCCTCTGAACCAATAATTGGATTTTCTGAGACCATTCTAACCCCGATTTCTGTCAATTCAGAAATTGTTAACTTAATATCTGCTACGTTTACGGCAATCTGCTGGACCCCGGGACCATTACTTTCAATGAAGCGTCCTACTGGTGATTCCTCACCTATTGGTTCTAGAAGTTCTATGCGAGTACGGCCAATTCCCTCCATATATCTGATTTTGACTCCTTGCTCTTGGTTAATCTGGTCAACAGATGGCGAGAATCCCAATTTAGACCATAATTCTTCAGATTTATCTAGTGAAAGTGTCGCTATTCCGATGTGATTGACGGTGCCATTTGTCATTCAAACACCACTTGGAGCGACCCATGTTCCGAACTCTTCCCTCAAAACTGTATTGACCTCGCCTACTGTTGCCTCTGCCTTTACCGCTGAAATAATCGGATACATTACATTTGACCCATTTCTACAGCACTTCCTTAATTCGATAAGTGAGTCGTTGACTGATTCGTTGTTCCTATTTGTCTTCATTTCAATTAGATGGGTTATCTTGGAATTTGCCTCACTTGAGTCAAGAATTAACCCCTCAAAATCTAGCTCTTTCTCATCAACATGAGTGTTTACCCCGACAACTAGTTCCATCCCATTCTCTATCCTACTCAGCTGCCCCCATGCACTTTCATGGATTATTCTCTGTTGAAGGCCCGCTTTCACGCACTCCATTGCGCCACCCATGGTTTCAATATCATGGATAATCGAACGGGCTTGGAGAATCAAGTCATCAGTAGTTTCCTCGATGGTTGCTGACCCTCCTAATGGATCTACATGCTCGGTGATGCCTAATTCCTCAGCGATTATCTGTTGTGTTCTTAGTGCAAGTCTTGCAGAGTTTTCCGTTGGCAGCCCCAAAGCCTCATCGAAACTGTTTGTGTGTAGAGACTGAGTCCCCCCGAGGACTGCAGATAGTCCTTGGTATGCAACTCTAATCGCATTGTTCAATGGTTGTTGAGCTGTGAGAGTAACACCTGACGTCTGTGTATGGAATCTTAGCTGTGACGATTTTGGATTCTTTGGGGAGAACTCTTCCTCCACCAATTCGTACCATAATTGTCTTGCTGCACGGAACTTGCTGACCTCTTCGATGAAGTTGTTGTGGCATGCAAAGAAAAATGACATCCGAGGGGCAAAATCGTCAATCTGCATACCGATCTCAATAGCCTTACGGGCATAAAAAATTGCATTTGCTATGGTAAGAGCGATTTCCTGCGGAGCTGTGCATCCAGCTTCCCTCATGTGGTATCCACTAATTGAAATCGTATTCCAGCGTGGAGCGTTGTCATTGCACCAAGACATAAGATCTGTAGTTAGTCGAATAGAGGGCTCTGGGGGGAAGATGTAAAGTCCTCTCGAGATATACTCTTTCAGAATGTCATTCTGGACTGTGCCAGATATATTGTTGTTTTCGACACCTTGCTCTTCTGCCACGGCAGCATACAATGCCAGGAGGGTTGTTGCTGGCGCGTTGATTGTCATTGAAGTCGAAATTGAACCCATATCGATGTCTGCGAATAGCTCCCTCATATCGTGAATCGAGTCGATTGGTACACCTACCTTTCCGACCTCTCCAGATGATAACTCATCGTCAGAGTCAAGACCTAGTTGAGTTGGCAAGTCAAATGCTATTGATAGTCCGGTCTGTCCACTGTCCAGTAATTTCTTGAATCGATTGTTTGTTTTAGTTGGCGAAGAGAAACCGGCATACTGCCTCATTGTCCAAAGTCTGTCCCTATACATTCCTGGATGGATTCCACGACGATATGGGGGACTACCGGCGGAACGTGAATTGGCATCTTTATTGCTGACGATTTTTTCCCCTCGAATTGTCCAGACGGTTACAACCCATGAATCATTCTCAACTTTCATCTTCGAACTGTGTATGCTTCGACGATCCTTTCTAAGGAAGACTTTTGTGCTTCATCGATAATTCCCTCACTGAGTTTCTCGTCAAGGAATTCCTTTGCCTCCTTGGTTGTCTGCCTCTCACCCCGAGCCCAGATTATTGCTAGAAGGTTAGAACGATGCTCCTCTGCAATGCCGATATTCACGAGGAGCCCTCGCATTTCGTACTTGTATTCCATATGCCTGCTTCTATCCAGTCTTCGGGCCCTATTTGCTGGTTGGTAAGAGGTCTTTTTTCGGAACTTCCTCTGCGGTTTCTTAGGGACCTCTTTGGTGACGGCTGGTTTTACTTCGCTTGCCTTCTGTATTTTTGCTGCTTGGGCTGCCAGAGATGCTTTGAGCATACTGTCTTGAATGATTTGTCTAGCTTTCAGGCTCTTTCCCGAATCCACAAGAGGTTGTTTCGGAGTGGCATGTTTTGTTTTCTTATCAAGGACGATGTTTTTTCTTTTCTTCCCGCCCAGTGATTGGCCCTCAAGAACATCTTCTTCGGGTTTTTCCACTTCGGCAGTATCGTCTTCGATAGTACTACTCGGATGTTCTATAATCGGTTCCACAATGGACTCTACAACCACTTCAATAGGAGTCTCTACAGGGATAACCTGCGGCTTTGGTTTGGCTCCTGGTACGGATGGTGGCGGCGCAATCTGAGTCCGACTTCTTGGAGTCTTAGTCCTAGCTGATTTGTTGAGTTGGGATTTCTGAGGAGATTGGGATGATGACCCGAAAACATTCTTCGGGGCTGCCTTCTTCCTACGTCTCCTCTGCACTGTCTAATCAATCCTCAATCCGGCGGTCGGACTGACTCTCATAAGAGTTCGGGATTTATCAGTCCCACAAGACTGCAGTATTGTCTGTTCTCAGTGTGGGGTCAATGGCGCTATCCATGATTTCAGTCTCTATTCCACATTCAAGCATGCGTCTACCAAGTTCTGCTATCATTGTGCCATTGTCGATGCAATATGGCTTGTCAGGCCAGTGACATTTAGCACCTCTTTCTTCGCACATCAATTTGCTCATCTCTCTAAGTCTTTCATTGCAGGCAACACCCCCTCCAAGTAGTAATTCTGACTTCTCAGTATGTGCTAATGCTCTCTCAGCAACTTCTACACAAGTAGCAAAAGAATGCTCCTGTAGAGACCAGCATACTTGTTCGAGTGAATTTCCCTCCGACACTTTTTGAATAGCCGATGTCAGCATACCAGAGAATGCCAGATCCATTCCGTGAACACCGTATGGCAGAGGCACCAAATCGAGGCACTGTATGCCTTTACTAGGGTGTGCCAATGCTAGTTTTTCAATCGATGGGCCGCCGGGAAACGGTATTCCCTGAGACCTGGCAAACTTGTCAAGCATATTTCCAATACCAATATCCAAGGTTTCCCCCAAAACTCGATACCGCCCATTGGCTCTTGCAATAACCTGTGTATTTCCCCCACTTACGTAGAGTAGGACTGGATCAATACAACCTGTCTGATTTCTACCAACTTCTATGTGTGCAACACAATGGTTCACCCCAAGAAGTGGAACTGAAAGCCTAGTTGCAAGTGTTCTCGCTACAGATGCCCCCACACGCAGGCAAGGACCCAGGCCAGGCCCCTGACTAAAGGCGACTGCAACAATTGAATCCCAAGTGAAGTTTTCACTGTTTGATAACCTATCGAGAAGTTGGGATGTTGTTTCAGAGTGATGATCCGCAGCTTCACGAGGATTAATCCCCCCCTCTTTGGGACGGAATAGCGACGAAAAGGAAGGGAATAGTTCGCCATCAATGCTGACTCTCCCGAATGAGAAGGTGTGCGCCGTGCTTTCGATACCTAGAATTATGTCCCCCATAGGCCCCCCATGAGCGCGAGTTCTTTCAACTATCGGAATCTCCAGACATCATGAAGACGCTCTTGTACAACTGTGGGGAAGTAGCTCATCTCTCAACAGGTGATGATGAATATCCAATATCCGGAAATAGACTATTGGATAGAAATTCACTGGTTTATCCACCTGGAATGGGTATCATTATTGATTCAGGAGTGATTGCGAAGATTGAACCTATGCAAGAACTGATTGCAGAATTTACTCCATGGTACCCAACAAAGAACGAGAACGATGAAATCAAGGTAATTGACGTCGAGGGGATGTCTGTCGTCCCTGGATTCGTGGATAGCCACACGCATCTAGTTTGGTCTGGTGATAGGTCAAATGAGCTATCCATGAGGATTTCGGGCAAGTCCTACAAAGAAATAGCGCAATCTGGAGGAGGGATTATGAAGACTGTCAATAGTACTCGAAGTGCCCCCCAAAATCAACTTGTGAATAGTGGCATCAGACGTTTGGAGATTGCATTAAGAAGTGGAACCACATCATTGGAAGCAAAAAGTGGATATGGTTTGGATCTGAATTCAGAAGTAAAACTACTGGAGTCGATTGCGGATATTGGCAGGTCAACACCCTGTGATGTTCGCTCTACTTGGCTAGGAGCTCACGACTTTCCCCCGGAGATGACTCGGAGTCAATACGTAGAACATCTAATCTCCGAACAGCTGCCAGTAATTTCTGAGTTGTCCTTAGCAAATTGGGTAGATGTGTTCTGCGAGGAAGGCTGGTTCACAAATGAGCAAACTGAAGACATTGTGACTGCTGCAAAGTCATTCGGACTTGGTTCCAGACTTCATGTAGACGAGTTCGTAGACAGTGGTGGTCTGCAGTTAGCCTCTGAACTTGGTTCGGTTAGTGCCGACCATGTATCCTGCTCGAATGATGATTCGAGAATCAGTGCTGCTGAGTCAGGCACCGTCCAGACATTTCTCCCAGGGACACCGTATGTCTTAGGCAAGGAGCTTGATTTGCCAATTAAGAAATGTATTGAAGAGGATTGGCCATTTTCATTAGCCACTGATTTCAATCCCAATTGCCCTATCACATCTCTACCCCTGATAGGTAGTATGGTTACTCACAGGATTGGGGTCGACCCAATTGCTGCACTTGCTGCAGTGACTAGGAACCCGGCAACAACAATGTTCCAGAAAAGTGATGAAGTTAGAGGAGTAATTGCAGAAGGGAGGGTTGCAGACTTGAATGTACTTTGGACCTCATCCGCTGATTCATGGTGCCAGACTCCTGGATCATCTCCAGTAAAATTCACTTTCAAAAATGGTGATATTGTAAATTCTAATTATGTGTATTGAAACTATTAGTAATAATTAATGATTCGTATTCACTAAATTTTGAAATTCAATATTTATTTATTGTTGAGCTTGGATTTTCAGAGAATATATTCGGAACGTAATGAAAACTAGTAATATTTCGCTATATTTCTTACCGATAACCTACGTTATCAGAAATAGGATTTACGCGGCATGGATAAACATCCTCTCAGTAATGCGATTATCGAAAAAATGGAGGAAAACGCGTAAACCCCCCTACTATGAGTGAAATATTGAAGGCTAGAATCCAGACGTAATAGCATGGCCACTGAATTCAACGGGTACTGCATGAAATGCAAAACATACGTTGCAATCAATAGACCTGAGAGGATCGTGATGAGCAATGGTAGAACAAGAGTCGCCGGTGAATGCTCAAACCAGGGATGTGGTGGACGTATCTCGAAGATTATTTCATAGCTGTTCAGAATGATTCTTGAGTGATTGGCAATTCGAAGGAGAGCCGGGCTCGTGGTCTAGGGGTTATGACGTCGCCTTGACATGGCGAAGATCGCAGGTTCAATTCCTGCCGAGCCCACCAATAGAATCTATTCTATTTAAAATATTATTCAAATTCGTAAGAGACTCTTAGACGTCCCTTACCTTTGTTCTTCTTACCGATATATTTGACCTTGGGAATTTGAGAGGTGTTTGAAACATGGGTGCCAGCACATGGACATAGGTCGACACCCTCAACTTCAACGACACGCAGGTGTGTAATGGACTGCGGAATTCGATGCATGAACTTAGTGTGCCTCATTTGCTCGTGCCCCAATATCTTCTCCCTAGCCCATTCGTAAACATTCACTGGGTTGTTGGCAGATAGTACTGAATTTACGGATTCAATGAGTTCGTCGGGGTTGAATACCTCCTTGTCTTCGAAAAGAAGGTCAACCCTAGAATATTCAGCTCCGATTTGATTTCCAACCGTCTCTGAACCCCACAAGTCTTCGGCTAGTGCTGAGAAAATATGCTGTGCCGTATGCATCTTTGTATGGCCATTTCTACGATCTAAATCGATCTCGCAAGTTACTTCTTGGCCTTGTCTGAAAATCTCAGTATCATCCACTGGGTGGATTATCATTTCACCTGGTAGAACCTCATGCAGAGTTGTTGATTTTCCATCGTCAGTATAAATTGCCCCAGTATCCCCTGGTTGGCCGCCACCCCTTGGATAGTAATGTGTTTCCTCCAGAAGCAGGGTGTCTTGTTGGGTTGCAACTACCCTAGTCGTAAATGGTGGTGGATTTGTTCCTGGATGTCTGCTCATATGCAATTTTTCTTGGATAAAATCACCCGAAAATTCTCGTCATATCGCCATTCAGGATTGCTTCGGACAGATTCTCGCACTCCGTGGTCAATGACCTGTCGCCATCCAGCTTTCCTACGTGGCTTCGGACCCATGCTGTTACTTTACTCACGCCGGCGCCTGGGGCTTCGTCAATACCATCTAGTGCCTCAGTAGAACAAATCAACTCATTTGCCAGAACCTGCGAGAGCAATAGAGAGGACTGCATCGCCCTGTAAGTCCCAGTTGCGCCCATGGAAACGTGATCTTCCTTTCCCATACTGACTGGGATATTACTGGTTGTTGCAGGGTTTGCTAGAAGATGAAGCTCTGCGATAACTGCGGCAGCAACATACTGAACAATCATGAGACCACTCTCGAGACCCTCATTTTCTGCTAGGAAGGCCTTTTGACCACTCCAATTTGGGTCTAATATCTGATTGATTCGCCTTTCCGAGATACTAGCTAGCTCGTGACAGGCTATGGCAATTGAGTCGCTTGCTAGGGCAAGATTCTGGCCATGGAAATTTCCTCCACTAATAATTTCAGCACGACCGTTCGAATCCACGAATACCAGAGGATTATCAGTAGCGCTGTTAATCTCAATCTCCAACATCCTACGGACCTCTCGTATAAGTTCGATTACAGGGCCATGAACTTGTGGAGAACATCTGAAGCAGTATGCATCCTGAACCCTGTCGCAATCTACGTGAGACAACACTATCTGAGAGTTGGAGAGTAGTTCAGAAATCCTGGCTGCAGAGATCGACTGTCCAAATTGTGGTCTTGATTCGTGGATTCTCTTGTCGAAAGGCTTGTGGGAGCCCCGAATTGCCTCCAACGAACAAGCGATTGATGCATCGGCCACTAGGGCCAGTATTTCCATATTGAGTACAGTTCTAATGAGGTAAGAACACATTTGACTTGTTCCATTAATCAGGGAAAGTCCCTCCTTAGCCTGGAGTTTTATCGGAGTCAAATAGGCTTCTTCCAATGCTGTCAAACTATCTGTGCGGCACCACTCTCCTTCCACCAATCTTAGGCAATCACCCTCTCCCATCATCCCCATAGCCATGTGGGAAAGTGGGGCTAAATCCCCGGAAGCCCCCAATGAGCCTATTCTGGGGACTACAGGGGCAATTCTTGAGTTGGCCATCGAAAGCATCAGTTCAACTAACTCCGGTCTTGCCCCGGATACTCCCTTGGCAAGTGAATTTGCCCTAATTACCATCATCAAAAGAACACTTTCTGGATCCATCCTTTTGCCGATTCCACATGCATGGCTTCGGACAAGATTTGTTTGGAGCATCTCTAGTTCGTCTTTGTCGATGGTTACTGAGGAAAGGGCTCCGAATCCAGTATTTATTCCATAAACAACCTCGTCCGAAGCTACCACTTTGTCTACAGCCTCACGTGATTGTTGCATTTTTTCTCTCGAAGAAGCAGAAAGGGAAGCAGTAGCAGAGCCTTTTGCTATTGCCAAAGCCTGCTCCAAAGTTAGAGACTCGCCGTCAATCGCTATCTCTCCCATTAGGACTAGCGAACCTAGTCAGCCAAATAGAGTCATCGAGAGTCGTCAAACATGCCATCTAAGACGCTATTGTCCACAATATTGGGAATGGTTACTTCCAATCTATCATCGGATTCCATAGCACGGGTTATTGCCGAAATGGCGCCACTGTTCCTAGCCCATGATCTGCGGGCTATTCCATTGTTCACATCCCAAGAAATCATTGATTCGATATTTCTCTGTGCTTGATCCGAACCGTCGATTACCAGTCCAAAACCACCGTTTATGACTTCCCCCCATCCAACACCACCTCCATTGTGAAGGCTGACCCAAGTCGCACCCCGAAAAGAGTCGCCTACGAAATTATGTACGGACATGTCTGCAGTGAACATCGAACCGTCGTGAATGTTCGCAGTCTCCCGGAAAGGGCTGTCTGCCCCCCCAACATCATGGTGATCTCGACCCAATACTATCGGAGCACTCACTAACTCATGGGAAATTGCCTTGTTGAATTCGCTAGCAATAGTTCTCCTGCCGACTTCATCAGCATATAGAATCCGAGCCTTACTGCCGACCACTAGTTCATGTTTATCCGCTTCGGAAATCCACTTGATATTGTCCAGGTACTGAGTCCTGACATCTTCAGTGCAAACAGAGGACAGGGCCTCGAGAACCTGTTTGGCGATTCGGTCCGTAGTACGAAGATCCTCATCACTGCCTGAGGTGCAAACCCATCGGAATGGTCCGAAGCCATAGTCAAAGCACATTGGACCCATGATGTCCTCCACGTAAGAAGGATATCTGAAGGAGCCATCAGCAGAAAGCACATCGGCGCCAGCCCTGCGCGATTCAAGGAGGAATGCGTTGCCATAGTCCCAGAATCTAGTTCCCCGCCCAGTTAGGGTGTTGATTGCATCAACGTGCCTTCTAAGGGAGTTCTGTACGGATAATCGGAATTCGTCGGGATCCGACTGTATCAGAGACAAACTCTCGTCGAAAGATAAGCCAGCAGGCATATAGCCCCCCAACCATGGATTGTGTAGGCTTGTCTGATCGCTTGCGAGTTCGGGAGTAATCTCTCTCTCGATTAAGTATTCCAGTAAGTCGACGATATTTCCCAGATACCCTAGTGAAACTGCTTCTTTGTTAGACACAGCCTCTTCAGCACGGTTGCACAATTCATCCAGATCTTCGTATAGCTCTGTCAGCCATCCTTGTGAATGCCTCTTGTGTGCTGGAACCGGGTCTATCTCTGCGATAATGCAAACCGCTCCTGCAATTACTGCGGCTTTGGCTTGGGCACCTGACATCCCTCCTAAGCCCGAAGTGACATACATGACCCCGTCCAGACCCTGTTCCGAAGTCCTGCCCAGATATTTCCGAGCTGCATTCAGAATTGTAATTGTAGTCCCGTGTACAATTCCCTGGGGACCGATATACATGTACGAACCAGCAGTCATCTGACCATACTGAGAGACTCCCAAGGCACTCATTCTCTCGTAGTCATTCTGAGTAGAATAATTTGGTACCACCATCCCATTTGTTACTACGACCATTGGGGATTCTGAGTCAGAAGGGAACAGTCCCAGCGGGTGTCCGGAATACATTACTAAAGTCTGGTCATCCCTCATTTTTCTTAGATAGTCGATAGTAATAAGGTACTGGGCCCAATTCTGAAATACCCCCCCATTACCCCCATACGTGATTAGCTCATGCGGGAACTGTGCAACGTTAGGGTCTAGATTATTTTGAATCATTAGTATAATCGCAGCAGCTTTCTCACTGTTGCATTGATAATCCCCTATAGGCCTTGCATACATCTCATAATCTGGTCTGAATCTATGCATGTATATGTGCCCGAGACGGTCTAGTTCGTCGAGGAACTCAAGAGCCAAAACATGATGCCAATCCTTTGGAAAATACCGTAACGAGTTCTCAATTGCGAGTCGTCGCTCTTTGTCACATAGGACTTGGGGCCTTTTAGGAGCGTGAGGGATGGATTTGTCGATTTCTTTACTTGGTGGGAGGTCACTAGGTATCCCCTCCTGGCGAGTATCACTGGAATTCATCACCAGCCCAACCTCTCATTCACATTGAGTCGTATTGCATCGGCAGAAGTAGATGATTTGAGTACAACTTCATTGATTTGAGATGCCAATCTCTCTACATCCTCGCCTTTGATAAAATCTAAGTTGATCCGTACGTTCATTGCAGCCATATTTACTGCAGAAAGGGCAAGTTCTGATGCGGATGCTAAATCAGTAAGGGCATTAGAATTACAGGAAGTACACATTATCTCCAGACTGCTAAGGAGTTCGCTTGCACTGGAGGCAGTTGCAAGAGGAGCTTCGGCAGCACCAATTGTTGCTTCGCGAATAATCGATTTCCTCGCTTCTTTCTGGCCCTCAGACTCTCGTGGAAGTCGATAAGCAGACATGACTGAGTCAAATGCCTCGGCATCTATTTTCGCTAGTCGTATGGCCTCTTCTACGCCTACTTGAGACTTGGAAATCACAGATTGAGCTGCTTTATGGCCTTCCTCCCACTTCTCTTTGCCGATAGTTAATCGTGCGACCATCAAAGCAAGGGAGTGGGCGTGAGCAAGGGATAGTGCGGCAACTGATCCACCCCCAGGAGTCGGTTCAGAGGAGCCAATCGAACTGAGTACCTCCCTGTATCCTTCGTTCATGATTCGATCCCCTCGGCAATAGCCCACTCAATAATGCAAGATCGTGGTTCAAAGTCACTCAAATGGCCAAGCATTAGTCCTGAAATTGCCTTTTCGACAAGAATATTCTCATCTGATTCGTCCTCTCCATCATGATAGTAGTGGCCGGCTGATAGCATGGCATTCAATGGGACCAGTCCAACTAATTCGCCCGCAGTAGCATTGAGTCCTATCTTTTTCGCCTCGTGACGGATTGCTTCAGTAACATCGTGGAGTCCAGTTTTATCGTAATTAAGTAGATTCATCGAGACCTGGGCAGTAGACGAATCGTACATCCATCCAGCAGCCTGCAGTGATTGGAATATGCCAGGCTTTCTCAAAGTTTTACCATCTGCGCCAATGATCTTTTCTCCATTTTCATCCTTTACTAGTGAGCCACTGGTCCTAATCTTCGCCGCAATAGAATTCGCCTTTGACTTGTCATCGGTATCTAAATTTACATTATACGCAATTAGAATCGAACGTGCTCCAGTAGCGGTTGCCCCCATATTTGGCTTGAATTCCGCGGGCCCGAAGTCAGGTGCCCATTCAGGTAAGGAAAACTTGTCTTCCAAACCCTCGTACTCGCCTCTTCTAATATCGGGTAGCCTGACCCTCTGAGGTATTCTTGCTGCTTCGGCATAGAGGTATATTGGCAAACCGAATTCTTCAGATACGGCACTTGCGTATCTTTCTGAGAGTTTGACGCAGTCAGCCATAGTTACCCCCTTAATCGGTATGAATGGGACAACGTCCACTGCCCCCATTCTAGCATGCTCGCCAGAATGATTCTGCATGTCAATGAGTTCGAGTGCGATCCTGGTACAGTCGATTACGGTATTGAGGACTTCTTCGGGTTCACCGACCATTGTCACTACAGTTCTATTGAAGTCAGCACCCATATCTATATCGAGGAGAGAGACCCTATTTGCATCCCTAATTGGCCTTGTGATTTGCTCGATAATATCCTTGTCAATACCCTCACTAAAATTTGGTACGCACTCAACGAGTGATGCATGCATGGACATTGGAAGGGTCTGCTCGTCAAGATATTTTGCCTATGCGTAGATTCCCTCGGAATTAGTATCGCCAGCGCTCTTTCGATTCCCCTCAACCTTCTTTATTGCCCTGATGAAGTCGATTTTCTGAACTGACTTACGGTCACTCGAGATAGCGGAAATACCGGCCTCCACAACGGCGGCTTTAATTTCGGCTCCACTAAATCCCCCTGACATGGATGCCAATATTCTGCTATTCACTCCCTTGCCCAGAGGCATTGAACCTGTGTGAACGGAGAAGATTGCCTCTCTAGCGCTCAAATCAGGAATTGGAATATCAATTATTCTGTCAAATCGTCCGGGACGCAGGAGGGCTGCATCGAGTAGTTCCGGGCGATTGGTAGCAGCGATGACCTTGACATTGTCAAGACTCTCGAAGCCATCTAGCTCGGAAAGAAGTTGCATTAGCGTCCTCTGAACCTCACGATCGCCTGAAGTGGCGACGTCGAGTCTCTTGGAGCCTATTGAGTCGATTTCGTCGATGAAGATGATTGATGGTGACTTCTGCCTAGCCATCTCAAACAGCTCTCTGACCATCCTGCCACCTTCACCGATGTACTTCTGTGCTAGTTCTGTCCCTACAAGCCAGAGAAATGTGGCATTGGTTGAGTTTGCAACTGCCTTTGCTAACATAGTCTTGCCAGTCCCTGGAGGGCCTGTCAGCAGCACCCCTTTCGGTGGATCGATTCCGAAATCAGAGAATGCCTTGGGGTTCTCGAAGGGGAGCTCAATGGCCTCCTTTAGTTCCCTGATTTGTTCCTCTAGCCCACCGATGGAAGAGTAATCGACATCTGGTGATTCGATTATCTCTGCGTTGCTAACTAACGGATCCCAAGAGTCAGAGAGGATTTCGACTACTGACAGCGTATCCTGATTTAGCGCCACTCTGGTTCCTGGTTTGATTTTTGTACTATCAAGACGGCGATTGATTGACACAAGGAAGACAGTGCCATTGGAGCTTCTCACGATAGCCTGATCATTGATCATATCCTGAATGTATCCTATGATTAGGGGCGGGGTTCGAATGTTGCTTAGTTCCTCTTCAAGCCTGTTGGAGCGCTTCTTCAGCTGGGTGATTTCATTCTCCAAGAATAGCTTCTCCGTTAGTAATTGCTGAGCCCTGTCAGATAGTTCCTGATAGTCCTTTGAAAGACGGTCTAGAGCTCCTTTGTGAGGGTCTTTGTTTTCAAGAAGGTCACCCCCACTTGGTGTTTCGTTGGCCTCGGACGCCATGTTGTCCACACTGAACCGATACTTATGACCCCTACGAAGAACTCATGATGCTCAATCGTGTGGGTAATGCATGGGTGCATGCGAACTTTGTGGAGCTGAGGGAGTCAGCACAAAGATGGCCAGAGTATCACAATCATTGCTTGAATGCTGCAATGGATGCATTGGCTCCATGGGTCTGATTGCTGAGCAAGTGATGAGACCGACGGTCAGTAACGCCGCTGAGCCACAAAGCCAAGTCTCTGGGAAAGGAATCACTGGAGTAGACATCATGACGAAGGATGAGGTGGAACTAGCAAACGACTTTCATTCGAGAATTAGAAATGCTAGAGAGCATAGGGGTCTATCCCAGGAAGACCTCGCCAGAGAAATGAACGAGAAGATTGGGGGTATTCAGAAGGCCGAAAACGGGATCAGGCCAACTGACTCGCTACTGAATAAGTTTGCAAAGGCACTTGACGTACGCCTTTTCGTGGAGTCGATGTCCCACGGCCACACCATGGTTGCATCGGAGTCTGATAGGCAGATGACCATCTCAGATGCCAAGAAACAAATCGAAGAAAGCCCCAAGAAGAAGAAAACTAAGAAGAGGGGAAGGAAGTTAGGAGTCTCCAGATCCGGTGCACGCTCAAGGAGATAGGGACGTGGAAGAAGTCCCCCTACACGTGATTCATCTCGATCAGGACGATCCCAAGAAGTGCACTGCAAGAAAGATGCATGCAAATGGCCTGGTAAGATTGCACGAGAACGTATCAGCAGCTCCTAGAAGGGGATACCTACTTGATCCGCAATCCACAACAATCCTTGGTCCAGAGGATAGAGGGTTGATTACCATGGGAGGATCCATTGTCGTTCTAGACTGCTCTTGGAAGAGGATTGGTGAGTCTCTGGAGGAAATCGCCGGAAGAACTAGGCTAGAGGGACGCATCTTACCGGCATTGCTAGCTGCAAACCCAGTTTCATGGGGAAGACTTGGGAGGCTGTCGTCTGTGGAGGCACTTGGTGCAACTTTAGTGATCCTCGGCTATTCGGAGCAAGCCTCCAAGATTCTGGGACCATTCCAATTCGGAGAACAATTTCTAGACTTAAACAAGGAGCCTCTTCAGGCATATGCCAGTGCTATGTCAAGAGAAGAGATTGCAGAAATACAAGCAGATTTCTTTGAAATTGAATAGAGTAATGCGTGAGAATACTCTAGGTAAAGGTTCGTGTACAGGCTAGGGAGTTTCCCCCCTAGCCTGCTTTCGTATGTGAGATCGTGTTACAGAGTCTCAGATAGCCTTGTCGATCTCAGTGCCTACTCGAGCACCAATACCGACAAGAATGCCGTCGACGATAAACGTGGGGAGTACGCCCCCAAGGTCACCAAAGGTCATGCCAGCTATGACAGCGCCCATCTCGCTTGCACCAGATGTGCTGTATGCAGCGCCGGTTAGGGTAGTCAAACCGTCATGCTCCATACCCATCGCACCTGCAAGAGCCATCACAGCAAAGGCGCTAATCCAGACCGAATCAGCCTTCGTGTGAACCTGCCAGAATATGGCACCCGCGGCAATCGCCGTTAGGGCCGGCCATATCTCAGGCATTGCCCATGCGTCGGCTGTCCAAGGCGTGTCTATGCCGCCAGCCTCAGTGACTAGGGCGATTGCCAGGATTGACCCAACCATCTGTCCTACTAGCCTCATCCCATTTGCCATATGGGCGTCCATGTCTCCCAGATCTCCCGTCAGCATGTGACACCAAGTCACTGCTGGCAAGATGTGGGCTCCGGCGAACGCCATCCAGGCGGCTGCCAGAATAACAGCACCTTCTAGCCCCATGGTTCCGCCAAGAACCAACCAGGACACCACAAAGGCACCGCCTACTTCTGCTTTCATTGCATTTATATCTACATTCATATTTTTCATCTCCTCGATTAACGAGTATTTTCGTTTCGTTTCTCTGGACTATATAATAGAGAGGGTATTAAAACTGTGAAAATAGCCTAAAAATGCACATTTTTTGAAACACCGGTGTACAAATTTACACTTAGTATTGATTGAACAATCGAGTGTCAATTTTGATATCTATTTGTCATTCATTTCTATTCGCCCGAGTACTCTGTGACTCGAATGCCAAGCTTTCCTGTACGTGCCTTACGAGTCATAACGAGGTCCATCTTCTTGTGGAATTCCTCCTCGAGATCGACATTCATCGCGAGAGCATGCCCGAGTATCAGTATCAGAAGGTCAGCCAGTTCCTCGGCCGCCTCCTCGTCGGGCTTGCCCTTCGTTATGGCAGCGGAGAGTTCGCCCAGTTCCTCAATGGTGAGGGCGATTCGGAAGCCCATATCGTGGCCGCGGTTCTCCTCGGCGGCAAACTTGTGCTTGTGGTGGAAAGATGCCACCCTAGACATCATCGTCAACCAAGAACCATCAGGTTCCCCACTATGCTCCACCTGCAACCAATCATCGACGCTCAGCCTTCCTGTCATGCCCCTACTCCGACGCGAAGCTCCATCAAGATAGTTACTCTAAGTGAAGGTTTTCCAGCAGAGATAGTATGCAGGAGGCTACTAGATCTCTCATTTCCGAAGCCATCTCGTCCACCTCTCCATGGTCAATTTGTGCATCGGGATCGCCAGGGGTCCGGCCTGCGGCCCAGTTAGACGAACATGGCAGGGAGATATGAGCAATACCAGTCTCTGAAATGAGTCTTTGTTCGGGGCCAAGAGTCATTCCCACGACATTGGCGCCTAGCATCTCCAGCGCATCGATCTCCGAGGGACTTTCGAACTGTGGACCGACGCATTGAGCCACCACTACCCTAGATAGGGTCGAGCCCTGCTTCTCCGCTAGTACTTTCTCGCAGACTGATGAGGCCCTCGGGTCGAAGGGGGATGTTCGATTTGTGTGGAATGCATCGTCGTCGTGGAAGGTCCATGGCTTGATCGATAGGTCCAGTATCCCACCGGCAACACCTACGGTCCCCGGAGGCATTGATTCCAGCATCGAGCCTACGGAGTTCACACTAACCAATAGATCAGGTTCGCAACTCGCAGCAGCATGCACGTTCGCTCGGTGCTCGATTGCGTGAGGAGGAGTTCTTTCGTCCCCGGTAGAGTGGTGCCTGTCTATCACGAAGACTACTCCCAAATCGTGATTCACGACGCTAAGTGGGACATCCCCCCATTGCGACTCCGCGATCATGGAATTCGAACGAGAAACATCTTCTGAAGCTAGAGTAGAGGCGAATGCGCTCATCCCAGTTCCGCAAATCACCGCAATGCGGGGCATCTCCTCACTCCGAGAGTCTGGAGATTAGGTCGGCCTTCTTCCCTGATACTGGCTTCCCTGTCTCCTTCAGAAGTTCCTTGAGCTGAGCGACGGTCATCGAATCGTAGTCAACATCCACCGACGTTTCTTCCTCCTGCGCTTCCTCGGCAGAATCTGCGACTGTTTCTTCTTCGGAGGTTTCTTCGGGGGCTTCCTCAGTTGTGGCTTCCTCGCTGGCATCCTCCTCATCCTCGGAACTCTCCTCTTGCTGCTCCTTGGCTGTCTTCTCCTCGGCCATAATCTCCTCGAGAGTAGGGCCGTCATCCAGCACAACCCCGGCCTGCATCAGCTGGCTGCGCCTGAAGAACACCGCCTTAACTGGCTGAATCTTGGAAATTGCCTTGGAAACGCTCTCTTCAAGAGAGCCGTCCATGAGCGCCTTCTGGACGTTTATCCAAGTCGATTTTGCGCAGAATTTGATTACCTCGTTCCTAGCGATGCTGCGCGACTCCTGCTTCTGGCTTCCCTTGACACTGGACCTCGTGACGATGAATGGCTTAATTCTGATGAAGAACCCATCCTCAGTGACGACATCTATTGTGTCGTCAATTTTGCCTCTTTCTCTCCTTATCTGCCTCCTGACGAAGTCCTTCAGGACATCATGGCCAACGAACTCTGTGATGGCGTCGTTTCCGACTACTTCCTTGATTCTGAAGTTGATCTTGACGTGCATCTTCGTAAAGTCGCCGTCCAACTCGTTCTGCATTATCTCAAATTGTCTTCCTACGAGTAGCTCTTCGTCCTCGGCGATGGTCTCGCCGATCACCTTGAACGACCATGGGTTTCGAGGAGCTCTGATAGAATACCAACGCTTGGTCTTCCACTTGTCCTTCTGCCTACGGGCGGCTGCTCTCGCTGATGCGCCTTTGGCCATTGAAACATCTCCATATTCCGGGGGCTACCCCGTTTGCGAGCCGTCCCACCTGCAACCAGTATTTGAACGGAATGCTACTGATAACATCAGCAATGGGGCGCATTCAAGTTAGTTCGTCATCTGGGATTGACATGAGTCTGCACGGCGGGGAATGGAGAATACATGCGAGTGCTGTTGATGAAAGCAAAGTGATTGCAGAGGCACTAAGTTGGTTGAGTGGGGGTGAGTCTGAGATAATTGTCCATAAAGAGAACTCTACATTGGGGGCCCCGATGCAGACAATTAGTGTGAAGATGAAGGGTAAACAGGCACTACTATCGTTGGGAATGCTAGAGAAAAAATCTTTGAGAATCATCCTTGAAAATGGCCTAGATGAGCGAATAGACGATGACAAGTTTCTGCACATCAGACTGAGTCTCGGCCGGCTAGTTCAAGGAATAGGTGTTCTATCAATGAATAAGGATGAACCCGTTGCAAAGGGGAAGTTCAAGTTAGAGGTTTACCCTGGTCAAGAACCTATAGATGTCGCAGAGAAGATACTGGGACTTTTGATCGGCGAGTAATACAAGAATTCATATGTCAAATACTGAGGCAGTTACTTGTCATGACCCATGTAGTAACTAGTGCTTGTGTACAATGCAAGTACCAAGATTGCGTCCATGTCTGCCCGGTAGAAGCGTTTAGGGAAGCCGAAGGCTATCTCGTGATAGATCCCGATGAATGCATAGACTGTGCGGCATGTATCCCTGAGTGTCCGGAAGAGGCGATCTATGCAGATAGCGACTTACCGGATGAGGAAATGGACTGGTTGGAGAAGAACGAGCGAGAATCGCCAGAACTCCCTATCGCAGAGGGAGATTCGCCTGTTCTGGCTGACAGTTGAGCCTATTGTACTCTGAAATAGGTTCTTCAATACAAGCCGAGAGGATTGAGTATGCCGCAAAGAGTTGAGCTTAGTAGTTTGAGGCATGGCACAGAGCTACTCAAGCGCGGCTTTGCGAAGATGCAAGAGGGCGGCGTAGTGATGGACGTGGTCACACCAGAGCAGGCCCATATCGCAGAGGATGCCGGTGCTGTATCTGTAATGGCCCTGGAGAGAGTTCCGGCAGACATCCGTTCTTCTGGTGGCGTGGCAAGGATGAGCCATCCTAAACTGATTAAGGAGATCATAGAAACCACTAGTATTCCAGTCATGGCCAAGGCCAGAATCGGGCACGACGAAGAGGCCAGAGTCCTAGAGTCACTTGGCGTAGACATGGTCGACGAGTCTGAGGTACTAACTCCTGCTGACCCATTTTACCACATTGCCAAGAATGACTTCACGATCCCGTTCGTTTGCGGATGCACCAGTCTTGGAGAGGCGGTAAGAAGACTGGCAGAGGGGGCTGCGATGATTAGGACAAAGGGAGAGGCAGGTACTGGAAACGTTGTGAGTGCAGTCAAGCATGCTCGTCTCCTATCAACTGAGATTGAGACTGTAATGAATGCAGACTCAGACGCGAGATTTGACATTGTAGATACCATTCTTGATGGATACAAAAGACTAGAGAATTCATCCGAAATAGGTGCCAAGGTTAACACAACCCCCTTCGGAGACCTAGAAACTATCAGAAAAGAGGTCGCATTAGTTCTTGATGAAGTTTCAGGATTGGGCCGTCTACCGGTGGTAACTTTCTCTGCGGGAGGGATTGCCACACCTGCTGACGCGGCTCTGATGATGAAGCATGGAATGGACGGGATTTTTGTTGGTTCAGGGATATTCAAAAGTTCGGACCCAACGCGGACAGCTGAGGCAATTGTCCTCGCGACACATCACTTCGAAGATTCCAAAGTGGTTGGGGAGGCATGCGAGATGGTTGGGGAGGCAATGCCTGGACTCGAAATTGACAGTCTCGAGGTTAGGCTCGAGGAAAGGGGCTGGTGACTACCTCTTCCTACCACGGGAAGTTCCGAGTTTCCTAGGTGCTCTTTTGGCCTTAGGTTTTTGTTTGACATCAGCATCGACTCCGCTGGAAACGATGCCGCCGAAGGTGATTGATCCACTCTCAAGTAGCTTCTCTGTTAGCGAATCTGCCAGCTCTTCGTTTTGATCGGGACCTCTGAGAGCCTGCCTGACTGATTCGTTATGGTCCTTGACGAGCCTCTCCCTCTCCTCGTGCTGTGATCGGATCTCTCCGCGGATATCGTTTACCTTCGAAAGGAGTTCGACCATCCCCTTATGTATCTCGTCTGCCTTACCTCTCTCCTCCAAGAAAAGCGCGTGTAGCCTATCTCCCTCTCCCCTAAGGAAGTCCCTCTCTTCAAACAGTGGCTTAATTTCACTCCAAATCTCATCTGCTAGACTATTCTGCTCAAGCATTAGCTTGTGTTCGTTGTCTGCTTCTGCCCTCAATCTCTGAATTGACTCGTCCATGTTACTCAAATCAATTGAGACGATTCGTTGATGCTCGACATGAGGGATTAGTTCGTCTCTTCGAGAAATTAATGAGCGGAGTTTCTTGATTAGTGAATTCTCCTTCTCAAGTGTTAACGATCCATCAGTCATTATTCGGTCTTCAATCCTATCTATCTCCCCAACCGTCTCCGACAGTTGAATCATAACAGACTTGCCTGAACCATGATCTCTTTTTCCCTTCTTACGGGAAGAAATTTCCCTAATGCTCTGCTGGATTTCATCGCGACTGGCCTGGTGAATCTTTGCTTGTACACGGACTTTCTTCTGGTCATCCATGCTAGATGTGATTGTTTCTTGGACTTCGTTTCTTTTGTTTTGGGCCGAGTTGCGCTGATCTGCTGCCCTCTTGGCGGAATCGCTGTGAGAATCCCTCTGCCCTCGGACCCTACTGAGCTTTGACTCCATGGCGTGTAGTCTTGTCCGGAGGTCGTCAGCCTCCCCATCACCATTATCCATGCAATCGGGAATAGTGCCCCCTTATTGAAGAGACCTAGAGGCCGAGTAACCTTGCTGCAAACGGTAGGATTGGGGAAATTATAGCCAGAGCGGCCCCGAACATGAATACGGCACCGGTAGTCATCCTCAGACGAGTGAAGAGGTCAGAGCGAACTTGTGAGGTTAGCACCTTTCCTGAAATCAGATTCCCAGAGGAGTCCTCTAGCCTTACCGTCACAGTGGCATCTCCCATGGAGGATGGGATCAGTGTCTGCCAGACAATCCTCGATTTGGCAATTGAAGATGACATTCTCTCGTAAGTGGTCTTTCCAGATAGCGAGGCATAGCTATGTGGTTCCGCCCTTAGGCGGTACTCACACTCATTGGGTCGGAAGTCGGGTGTCTGGACCCTGAGGATTAGATCCTGGCTCTCTTCGGTCTGATTTAGTACGTAGGCGAATAAGTTTGCCTGGCCAAAGGTGAGGTTCTCCATGTCTACATCGAACCAGATGTTATTATCGGCTTGGGACGAGAGGTGCATCCTCATCCTGTCATTGAGGCGGAAGAAGGGTGCGCACCTATCTCTAGCATGCATCAGTAGACGATCCAAGGTCTCTTCACCGAGTTCGGGATGATTGATTATCTGGTCAATAGTTCGGGAATCTACAAGTTTCCCTAGTGCTTGGTGAAATTCCTCCTCTTCTATCAAGCCTGAACGGAACATGTCGAGCACCTGCAGAAGGTACTCCTGTAAATCTGAAAGTTTGACGCCTTTCTGAAGATCTGTATTGAACGAGGAGACGTACTTTGAGAAGCGAACTGCCAGCATTGGATCGACATGGGACCTGATGACATCGGTGAATGGCATATTGAGTAGGGCTGGATGTATGGGGGGGGAGAAAGCCTCCAGCAAACCCCAGGGCTCGACGGTGTTGAATCTTGGACGGTTGGAAACCATGTATACACTGTGTCCAGACAATAGGGCTCCGGTCGATAACGCAATGAGGACTGGGATACCGTCTGTGTCTGAAGGAAAAATCAACGCTAAGCCAAGCAAGCCTGTGGAGAATATCATCAAGGTTGTAGTCAGATTGAGTTGGTTCGCTGCACCATCTATTACTGCCCTCATCTCACTGTATCCATGGGTACTACGGAATGTGATTCCCGTGGAAACAATTTCTTCCGTTTCGATTTGAAATATTCTCTTTGTCGTCCACAGGAGATAGTGCAGGACAAACAATAGCAAAAGATCAGCAACCATCAGAACGAGTGATAACAAGTAGATCGACTTTGAGAATGTGAAGTCGAAGAATAGCTCCTGCACCCCACCCTGCCACCAATTTGGTTCTGATGATCGGTACGATTGTGCTAGGCCGAATAGTAGAACAACGACAATGGGGAGGAATAGTATCAGACGTGCCCCTCTGCTAATTAGCAGGTCATCCACACCAGTTAGAATTGCCTCTCTGCCCTTCAATGTAGACTTGATTGATGACTCCTCGAGTTTGGTCTCTACCTTCACTATTTCTTTGATGTCCGGAGCAGCAGGGGTTTCAGTCTCTAATGCAGAAATCATCGAGTCTATCTCTTTCTCCAATCCTAAGAGATTTCTAGAGTCCTCTCTTGTAGACATCGGATTAATCTCCAGTTGACCTTATTCGGGCCAGAATCTTCATTGAAAGACTATCGGATAAGTCAAAGTTGTTTCCATCACTAATTATCTTACCACCAGTGACAAAGACAACAGAGCCTACCTCGAGTCCACAATCTCGAATGGTGATGGATTCGACCTCATTTGCCACAATCAACTCAACAACGGCGGATACTCCCTCTGGCAGACGAGCCAGAGGCAATAGAGTCCCGACACCCAGTGTTTCGAAGTCTCGCTCTATACTGGGTATTCGGTTGCCTTCGGTTGTAGTCTCTGGATACCCCAGTAAACGATCCAACGTAGCCTCTAAATCTGAACCTACTGCATGCTCCATTTTGCATGCCACCTCTTTCACATTTCCCTTGAAACCAATAACGTCGGTCAGAAGTACCTCCAGAAGGCCCTCTCTTCTTTTTATTCTAGCAGCTAGCTGGAATCCTGCGGTAGTTAGACGACATCCACGATAGGGGATGTGAGTAATCATTTCTCGGTGGGAGAGGCGTTGAACCATTTCAGTGACTGAAGCAGCACTGATACCCATTAATTCGGCAAGCTGCGTTGTCTTAACTATCGCACCGGGGGTATCGGCGTGGACCTCGAAAATAGTTTTCAGATACATTTCTTCAATTTCGCTGAACTCTGGCATCTTAGTCACCTTCGGTCTCTGCCATGAAGTGAGTCTTGCACACTGGGCATCTAGACATTACTGGCCGGCTCTCCATCTTTACCCTCAAGGCCTGTTCGCATTCTGGACAATTGAGGGTGTCCTCTGAGGAGCGGACGATTAGGTGGGAGGTGTTTTCTTCCCCTCCAACAACGAATTCCATAGAGCATGCAGGACATCGTACACCACCGGAATGATTACTGGGGACCATCAATCTCTGATCGCAATACGTGCATTGAATCTCCTTCTTTTCCTTTCTCGATATGGCCTCTGCTGATTCCTTAGTTTCACGTAGGCTGGAGTCGGATGTAGAGGGAGTCCTAGTGGATACTGCGCGCCAAACTAATGTCCCAACAAGAATGGAAAGTACACCTGCAAGAGTTCCATAACCTGCTGCGAGTAAGTCAAATGGGAGCTTCAGTCCTTCATCGCCCAGATTTGTCTCCACGGAGTAATATTTCGAGACACTAACTCCACTAGTAGACCACTGTACCTCCAAATCCACACGATTGCTGTTTGGCCAATTTGGCAAGGAAATGTCAGTTGTTATTATTGAGCCTGGCATTACAGATTGGACTTCAGTTTCTGCAAGTATTGTACTATCAGGAGACATTAGTACTCTAACATTGCCGGAGTCAGTCTGGTAGTTACCGACGTTTTCTAGAGATATTGAGGCCAATGCTCTGCTACCGGGAATGGGTTTTTCGGGATTGAAGATGACCTCTAGGGTGATTGAAGACTCAAACACAAGTGGTTCTTGAACACTCTCTTGGGAGAAATTCTCTGAATCGAAAGATGGTTGCCAACCAATTGGAATGACCTCAACGATAATCTCCTCTGCATGGGGGTGTTCGAGATCTAATTTGATTGTCCGCCGACCAGGATCGGATTCCAATTCTATTCTCTGCAGAAGTTGTAATGAGCCCTGGTTTCCAGAGGATGCTTCGAGAATGATATCCCTGGATCGTCCATTAGAGAGATATATCGAGATCTCGATACTCAGTCCCTCAGTGTTTGTCCAGTAAATTGAGTCCATGGAAAGATTGAGAGTTTGACTCGGCATTACCACAACTGAAATATTTCCTTCCAAAGGAAAATGCCCTGGAACGTCGTCTACAGAGATCCACCAGTCGAAATGGTTTGATCCAGAAGAATTGACCGAAAAGGGGGCGGAGACCTCGCGAGTTGAGCCTGGTGAAATCTGAACATTGACACCTTGGAAAATCTCCTCACCAGACGAGGGGGAAATATGGAGTGAAGCATTGCCGCTATCATTGCCAGAATTAGTCACCATCACAGAAGCTATTAGCGTGTCCCCCACATATGATGGCTCGCCAGAGATTGCCAAATCAGATCCTCCCGAAGAAGTGAAGTTTGCAGCGGAGAGGGAATCTCCAGAGTACTCAGCTACCAGATTAGTCTCGTCGAGAGAATGGGTTGAGAGGAAGGAGTTGCCTAGGCAAGAGAGGAATAGTATCACCAGTGATATGTAAATAATATTACCAGACAAGTCCCTCATGAAGTCGGCTTGAACGGACATCGTATCAATCAAACCCAGAAAAATGTCCAGCATAGGCCTATAATGGATGTATTTCCTCGGACGGAAACGAAATGGACACTGAAGCGCTGTTGCGGGTAGAGCCGAGTGAGCTAGCCGCTAAACTTCTGGAAAGGAGGATTTTTCTGAAGGAGAGTCTGCCCGGAGTGATAAGGAATCTAGAGGCGGAAGAAGACTCCTTGTCCCCCAAGGTTGAACGAATGAAGAAATCATTCGAAGATTCCAATAGAAAGGTTGCAAAATTCAAAGAAGAGAGGGATGTTTGTCAGAAGAGTACTGGAGTACTGATTCCAGAGGTAAAAGAAATTAGAGAGAGTCTGATAAAATCCGGAGGGATGATCAGCCTAGATCCAAAGTGGAAGAAGAAGAAATTGCTTGAGCAGATTGAAGAAATAGAGAATAAGATTCAGACATTGGCCCTTGATCACAAGTCCGAGGGGAAACTGCTGGACAAGAGAAGAGCATTAATTTCAGAGAATGACAAATGGGTCAGAGATAGAAAGGACTCAAATCCAGAGATGTCAGTCTACCTGGAAAAGAACAGAAAGATGTCTGAACTCTTCAAGAAGGCAGATAAGTCTCACACCAAGATGATTGAAGCCGTATCAAAGGCACAACCACTGTATCAGAGGTTGACTGAAACGTCTGGAGAATTGATGGAAGTGAAGAGTCAACTAGACCGTGCGAAAGAGTTGCTCTCTCAGAGTGATAAGGCGATTGCGCACTGGGAAAAGAGATTGGAGAGTGGTTTTGGAGAGATTGGACTTGGTTTTCGAGACCTCCTAAAGGCCAAAAAGGCAGTGGATGGAGGCGGTCGTTCCTCATTCGCAAAGAAGTCTCGGAAGGCATCCAAAAAGGAAAAATCAGCGGGTGAAGAAAAATGAACCAAACTCTTGATGGCAACAAGTGGAGCGATCTTGAGAAATTTGATGCTGATGGAATTAGCAGAATTATCAATGAAAAGAAGGTTTTGTTTCGTTCGTTCGAGGAGCAGATAAGGGAATTGCAATCTGAGCGTAAAGAGCAGATCCACATTGTGAAGTCATTGAGATCGGCAATTGTTGGTTTTGAAACCTCTGGTTCGGGGAGGAAAAAATTACTCGGAGAATTTCACGTTTCCAGAAAGGAGGCGCAAAGACATAGAAAAAAGAGGGATGGAATCAACAAGTGCGTGCCGCCTCCATCAAAAATACTTGAAGAATGGTTGGACGAGACTTACAGCTCTCTGACAAATGTCGATAATGATTTGACTTCGGTTCCAATGCTCAATCCAGAGCTATCGGCATTCAGTCGGTTCTTCGAGATTCAATCATCAATTAGGAAAAAGAGGGAAGCAGAGAAAGCCCATTCGGGTTACATTTCCAAAGTTAGCGAAATGAGGAAGATTTCCTCCAAATTAGATCAGAATAAGGAAGAGGTCGACAAAGTTGTATTGGAACTCAAAGACACTGCAGAGATTGATGGGGACAGAGTTAGCAGGAAAGAGATTAGTAGGATTAGTAATAGGATTTCTTCCATCGATAAAAAAATTGACTCTCTGAATGCCGATGTAAAGAAAGAACGAAAGGAACTGAAAAGGGTAGAGAAATACGCCAGAATTTCATCAGGTAGAGGGGGCGTTTCAAGCATAGAGGATATTCGAGGAATAGCGGCCAAGGGTGGATCTCTAAGCACAGAGGAGTTGGGGGCATTGTTGGAATATGGTGGTTTTTCATCGATTTCCGAAACAAATAAGGATGTAGAGGAGAAGCCAACTGTTGGAGTCAATCCTAGAAAGAAGGTGAGAAGAATAGGCGTCTCTAGAAAGGGAAGTAGGCAAGGAAGAGTTGCAAGCAGAAGGGAGTAACTACTTGGAAATTCGGTATCCCTTAAATGGAAGTCCAAATTGGAGATGTCTGAGGGACGTCGTTGGAACTCAATCAATCGAATATTGGATCGGTCTTCGGGACTAAAACTGAGTCAGTAACTGATAAGTTAGCTGATTTCAAAACTCAGCGTGACGAATTCAACTTGAAAGTTAGGGTCCAGTTAGACAAGCGCAATGAAATCAACCGTCAGGTTAAGGAATTAATTTCTGAAGTTCAGAAACAGAAAGCATTGCGGAATGAGGCGAATAGCAAAGTAGCAGAATTAAGGAAAACTAGGCTCGAAAAGACGAATGAACTCAAGGAAATTAGGACCAAACTAAGAAGCTCTATTGAGAATAATGATCGTGACTTAGGTAAGAAGAGAAATGATGGTAGCTCTCGGCAAATCAGAGAGCAAATGAATAAACTAGAATGGCGTCATCAAACAGGTCAGATTAGTCCTAGTAAAGAGAAGAGTTTCTTTTCAACGATGAAGAGATTACAGTCTGAGTTCAAGAAACTAAAACAGGAAGAGGAAACAAGTAGTTCCTCCGTATTGAAAGAAATTAAGCAAGCAGAGAAGAGGCAACAAAGGGCACATGACGCAGTTACCGATGCGTCAGAGAAATCAGAAGAATCGCATTCCCTGATGATGGAGCTATCGAACGAAGTTGACAAGCTCAGAGGCATGGCAAATTCAGAACACCTAGGACTAACGTCGACAAAAGGTGATGCAGATAGTTTACATAACAAATACATTATCTCTATCAGGTGTATCCATTCTATGCAAGATATTCTGAAGTTAACTGGATCAAACAAGGAGCGAGATTCAGAGAGGGTGGATGTATCTGACCTAATGTCAAGGTTGATGGAAGGGCAGACCCTCTCTGATGAGGACATGATGCTGCTTCAGAGGAATTAGACATCATAAAGGCGGCCGTTTCGGCCATGTAAGATTTTTTCAGTTTCTAAGTAGATAGTCCACCCTGGGATTAGTATCTTGACATGACTGATATTTGCCCTATCGAAATTCAATGACCATTTCTGGAGAAGCATGCTTCGAACAGATCCAGAGAGGTTTGCCTCTCCGGAGTTTCCTCTCCTCCTTTGCTCGATGATCTTAGCTAATTCTTCGTTGAGTCGGCCCTCAGTTAGCCAATTGTCACTCTGTGGTTCTATTGTCCGTAGAACAGGGGCTCTCTGAAGTTTCTCAACATCATCCAATAATACGATAGTTTGCGACCAAGGGTCCTCGAGGATCGTCCATTTTCCTGGTTCGCTTTCGCCATTAGGTCCTTGCAAATCCCCCAATACGATCCATAGGCGAGCGGTCAAAAGTAGTGGAGAGAATGAAAATCCATCCATACTTCGCTGATTTGTCCAAGATTTGATCTCAATCAGCGGTTTCAACACCAGTGTTTCTTCATTTGCTGGGATGTGGCTAATCTGTTCGAAATTCTCATGGCCCTCTTCCTCCCTAGCAGTAGCAATCAGGTCACCGGAGAGTACGGCTCTCCCGACCCACAAGGAAATCTCCTCTGGGCCAAGTATTTGAAAATTAAAAGAGTCTACTAAGTGGCAATCTGATTGAACTGGACGCTCACTGAGAATGAGATTAAATCCACTGGGGGCATCCATTCCAAACCTAATTATCTCGCTCCTAGTAATCGGTAAAATTCCAGCAGGAGCATGCCAGATGAAAACACCATTGGAATGAATTTCTAAGTCTGGAATGGAAGTTGCCACTCCCATAGAAGTGAAACCGTGAGTGTCGTTTGCGAATTTATGATTTCTGAGGCTGACCGCTTTTTCCCTTAGGAGGTCCCGCAGCACCCCTTCCATGGGTGCAGACCGAAGGACCTGTCTTTGAAGAGTACCCAAGATTTAGTTTCTCAGGCCTAATTATTCTGTCAAAGGTTCGGGTCGATTTGAAGTAAATCACTCTGCCCGGGATCTAAAATACAAAGTGAGCTTACTGGGAATGGTTTTCCGCAGGCTGCACCAAGTTGTCTGTTGACCAGCGTAACTTGGTGAACGGGTACTGATGGGTGCGAATTCCTTAATTCATCGATGAAAGATTCCGGGCAATTAGCTGCAACGAGAACCATCTTCGCGCTCCCCTTATAACATTCAGATGATGTCTGACGTTGTCCGAAAACAATGTCTCCAGTATTTATTCCCTGCTTTAATTGTCTAGCAATGTCCATTCTCTCCCCTCAATTATCTTCGTCGGGAATATAGAACAACTCTACGCTCCCAGTTCCCAAGGCAACTGGTTGACCGACGATAATGTTCTCAGTTACGCCAGATAGCATGTCCCTTTCGCCGATTACTCCGGCCTTCAAAAGATGGGTCACAGTAACTTCGAATGCTGAACGGGCGAGGATGGAGTGTTTGGTTCCACTGACCCCATGCCGACCTATGGCTCTAACTTCGCCACCAGTTGTCATAACATCTGATACCATGATGAGGTGGCGAACATCTACATCTAGTCCGGCCCCTTCCAAGGTATCCCACATTTCGTTAATTATGGCTTGACGGGCCGCTTCAATTCCCAAGTAGTCATGAATCTCGTTGACATTGTTAGTATATGTTCGTGACCGATCTACGCCATCGAACTCACTTACCTTTGCAAGATTGGATCCTATGGTGGTGATGTAGTACTCACCGGTCTCGGTCGCTGGACCTTGTACGGTTGCCCTACTAATTCCAGGGAGACCTTTCAATCGTAGTTTCTTGATCTTGTCTTCTAACTGAAGAAGTGCGGTGTAGGTAGGAGGGTCTGATGATAGATCCGCCAGATCTTCTTCCTTTGTAACGCCCGGGATAATCCTGAGTGACTTTGGGCGAACCTCATTATCAGCTTGAACATAGAGTCGGAGTGCACGAGATAGTTTGTCTCTTACCTCGGCGCCGTTCATCTTCTTCAGCCTCATATTGCTAAGGTTCAATTGAAGGACAATGTTCCTCTGAGCCACATCGACGTCAATCGTAGCAATGTCTATGGCTGTTGTTGTCTCGATTGAGGCTGCTAAATCCCTGACAAGTTTTTCGTTGGTCCTTAGTGGCTTGCCCTTGGAATTCTTCTCATCCATGTAAATTATCATAGTTGGTGTCTTCGGAACCTTTCTGGCATCCACTATCTCGATAATCCTAGGAAGACCCTGAGTGACGTTGACAGTTGCTACACCTGCATAGTGGAAAGTACGCATTGTCATCTGTGTACCGGGTTCGCCAATTGATTGAGCTGTTGTTATGCCAACGGCTTCGTAAGGTACGGCCCTTGAATCAATGTAGAAATTATTTGCAGATTGAATAATCTTCTTTGCATTTGCATTAGTCAGTTTCTTCTCACCCCTGCTATGCAGGCCCTTGACTAGTTGGTCGATCATTCTTGGAGTCATGCCTGAGTCAATTTTTATTGCAGCGTTATTTAGCTGAATATACAGCTCATCCTCAGGGTCTATGTCTCGGATAAGTTGCTTCATCTTGGTATCGTAGTCATAATCCTGCAGAGGAAGTGATCGAGTGGTTCTTCGCCGCCGAGCAGGAGTTCTCCTTCTGACTATTGTCTTCTCTGAACCCACAGAAGTGGCCCTGGAAGATTTGACAGAGCTAGCCATGACATCGTAAATCCTCTGAGATGTCCCTGAGTCTATGCCGCAAATCTGAGCAATCTGGCCAGGTGAAAGTCCCTTTACGTCATCCCACTTACGATCGTCAGCAAGCTTGTGAGCATACTCTTCCTCAATGCCAAGGTCCATCAATTTCTTCTTTGTTGCACTCTTAACGACCATCAGTTAGCACCTCCTAAGACGTCATTGAGAACCTGATTTACATCGAACGGATCACCTTTCCGACTCCTAGCTGGGTCGATCCCATCTTCACCGTATTCGAATTGTACGATACGGTTCGCAGTGTTCCTTACAGAGCCCATTTTATCGTTTGAAACCTTTAGGTCATCCATTGCGTTAATCAGTCTTCTTTGCATATATCCGGACTTGCTTGTTCTTACTGCCGTATCGACTAGAGATTCCCTGCCCGAGACTGATAGCATGAAGAACTCGGTTGGCTCTAAGCCTCTCTTGAAAGATGAAGAAACGAAACCCTTCTCCTTGGATCCCTTAACCTTCCTTGGGAAGTGAGAGAGTACACGGTCTTGATATCCCCTCTCGAGCCTCTTACCTCTAACCTTAGGCTGGCCAATAGATCCGGCCATCATGGCTAGATTGTCCATTGACCCACGGGCACCGGAAGTAGCCATCATAACGGCTGAGTTATCTTCACCCAAATGTGCCTTCGCTACGTTACCGGTTTCGGCCTTTGCAGTGTCCAGAATTGTGAGAATATTCTCCTCAAGAGTTTCATGAGGAGTTCTACCGGGCCTAGCCTCGTATTTCCTACCATCCTTGCCGAATTTCTCTAACTCGACATCTACGTCGATACTTGCCTTGGTGTTAATTTGTTCTATCTCGACCTTTGCCTCGGGAGGTAGATCCTCATCATCGATTCCAGTTGTGAACCCCATGGATGTGCAAATTGCGATTGTCATCTTTGTCATCTTATTGATGAAATCTGCTCCAACATCCGTCCCATGTGTCTGAACTACTGCATCCAGTAGACGTCCGTCTTCAGCCCCAATTCCTCTCTTGTCTATTGTTCCAGAAACGTCACCCGTAGACTGTGTTACTACGACTTCGTCTCCTGTACGATTCTTGAAGTTAAGACTAAAGCCTCCGCTTACTAATAGACTGAAGATCTGATTACCAAGGTAACCCGTCTGTCCATTCCTTTCAACGATTTCTGGTAGATCCCCCTCCCATCCAATTGAACTCAGGACATCCATTGCTACATGCATTGGAAGGAACGCATCTCCATGAGTAAGTAGGTAAGCACCAGTGATGTGATCGTGAATTCCGCCGATTACGCTACCACCGTACCTAGGGGAAATAATGTGCTCTTGGACACGCATCAGAATTTTAGCCTCGGCTCTGGCTTCCTCGCTCTGTATTACGTGGAGGTTCATCTCGTCTCCATCGAAATCTGCGTTATAGGGAGTACAATCTGCGAGATTGAATCTGAATGTCTTCCCTTGCATGACTCTGATTTCGTGCACAAGCATAGACATACGATGGAGAGATGGTTGTCGATTGAAGATAGTCACATCGCCATCTATCAGATGACGCTCCACTACAACTCCGGGGCGAGGGTTTCCTTCCCTGTCATATGTGCTTAGTCTGTCTTCTGTTTCTGTGGGATAGATGTTGTCGTGTTCGTCCTCGACCTCTGGACTGCCGCAGTGTGGGCATTTGACCTCTAGATGTTCTGGGAGGTACTCTTCTGGGTTATTGACCTCCCATTTCCACCGATAGTGTATAGCTGCATCGGGATCATCTTCGGCCAATGGCTTACCATCTTCGCCCTCGCCCCTAAGATTCGAGAGTGTTTGCTCTAGATGAACACTCCATTCAGGAACCAGTTCGTCCGTCATTGGATCTCTCCGCATTTGCTGTTGTAGCACAAGGCCGGGAAGGAAATTTGGTGCAGGGAGAACATCATTCAAATCTGGTCTGTAACCCATGTAAGGTTCCTCCTCACTACCTGAATGGCAATCGGGGTTCAAGCATCTGAAACCCGCCCAGATGTACTTGGTTCGGTCAGTTATTCTTACTCTGAATTTGTCACCCCTGATGATATAGTTCACACCTGGGTGAACGTCAGGACCACGAAGTATCATCTGCCTCAGTTGTTCTCGGTTTCTGCTTGTAGCCCTGATGGGTACAGTCAGTTCCTTAGCAGTCTTTTCGGGGACGCCCACTTCGTTGATTCCGAGATTTGGATCGGGGCTGATTACTGTTCTAGCGCAGAAGTTCACCCGCTTACCAGACAGGTTGCTCCTGAACCTGCCTTCTTTGCCCTTTAGTCTCTGAGAGAGAGTCTTGAGTGGTCGTCCAGATCGGTGCCTTGCTGGTGGAATTCCACTTGTCTGATTGTCGAAGTATGTTGTGCAGTGATACTGGAGAAGTTCCCAAAGATCTTCCACGATCAGTTGGGGAGCACCCGAGTCACGATTCTCACGAAGTCTCTGATTAATTCTGAGAACATCTACCAGCTTGTGCGTCAAATCGTCTTCTGATCTGTCCCCACTCTCTAATGTGATAGACGGACGCACAGTTATTGGAGGAACTGGTAGGACCTTCATGATAGTCCATTCTGGCCTACTGACATCTTTCTCCATTCCAACGAAGATAAGATGTTCGTCGGGTATCTTCTCAAGCCACTCTCTGATGTCTCTCGCATTCAACTTGTGCTCGCCCTTGTCGGTCTTCTTCTCTTTGAAGGTCGTAGGCTTATCCAATATTATCTTGCCCTGTTCTGCTCCACAGTGCATGCATATTGCTCTCTTGGGTCCCGCGCAAAGATTCTCTACATCCTTGATAATCTTCTTGAATTCTCTGCCACCAACACCGTGCTTCAGAATAATATCGTTAACACGGTCCCTGTAGTAATCCTGTTCAGACTTCTCTGGGTCTATTGGGTGAGACTCCGGAGCATCCAGCAATAATGCCTTGCTGCATGAGTTGCAAGTAGTCTTCAAGCAAGTCTTGATTAGGGCACTAAAGCCGATATGCATAACTGGAAGTTCGAGAGCTATGTGGCCAAAGTGGCTGGGACACTCCTCGTGCTTGTTGCCGCAGGTTTCACACCTGATTCCGGGGTCTATGACACCCATCTTTGGATCCATTAGGCCCTGTTTGTATGCGTGACCATCATCCTTGTAGGTATCAGCAGTCTTGACCTCAACGGCAGACATCTTCCGAATCTCATTAGGATCCATCAATGTGAATCTAATCGAGTCGATCCTCTTTGGTATCTTGGCTGCATCGCGGGCGCTCATCTTCTATCCTCCAGTTCTAGTCTCATAGCCACTCCAAGACTCTTCATCTCATCCAAAAGCAACTTGAAGGCGTAAGATGTTTGGACTGAGTGGACATCGGATCTATCGCCGCACACGGGGCAGATAGTTGTTCTCCTCTTCCAGTCGTAGTATGCAACGTGGCCACATCGAGGGGTGTTGCAGACCATCAGATTCCAACCATCCGACTCATCGAGTAGTCTGTCTTTGATTACCATCGATGCGCCATGGGAAATGAGGCAGTCGCGCTCCATTTCACCGAATCTGAGTCCACCTTGGCGGGCTCTACCTTCAGTTGGCTGTCTAGTGAGAATCTGCACTCTACCTCTGCTTCGTGCGTGAAGTTTGCTGCTAACTAGGTGGTGCAATCTCTGATAGTAAATTACTCCGACGAATGTTTCGACTGGAAAGCTCTCGCCTGTTTCTCCGCTAATCATTATCTCTCTGCCAGTGTGCCTGAGGCCGTTCCTAAGTAGGCCCGAACGAAGTGACTCCTCCTTCTCACCAGTGAATGCGGTGCCGTCAATCCGTCTTCCATCCATTGAGCCGACCTTGCCACCTATCATCTCCAATACGTGAGCTACCGTCATCCTAGACGGGATAGCGTGAGGATTGATGAGGAGATCTGGAATTACCCCGTCTTCTGTGAAAGGCATATCCTCCTGCTCCACTAGTCTTCCGATAATTCCTTTCTGACCGTGTCGGCTAGCAAACTTGTCTCCAAGTTCAGGTATCTTGTTAGTTCGCAGAGTGATTCGCACTAGTCTACCCGAATCTAGAGACTCAGTGACGAAAACATTGTCCACCCATCCTTGCTCCCCATGTCTGACCATCATTGATGATTCTCTCCTCTCTTGGGCCTGTAGGAAGGCACCATGCGACTCCTCGAGGAATCTTGGTGGACTTGTCTTGCCGACAAGTATCCCTCTCCCTCCCTCTTGGCTGGTTAACTCTGTTTCAGGAACAGGTAGTCCATCTCTTTCTAAGTGAGAATATGAGTCCCATGATTTGAGCCCCTTTATCTCATCTAGACCGGTTCCGGGAATCTCTATCTTCTCCTCTTGGCCTCCGGGGAATCTCTTGTTTTCTGCGTTATATGTCCTGATGAATGCGGATCTTCCTAGAGCTCTTTCCACGGATGCCCTGTTCATTATCACAGCATCCTGCATGTTGTAACCGTGATGACTGACTATTGCCACGACGTAATTTTGCCCTCCTGGCCTCTGGTCGAATTTGGTTGATGTCATTGCCCTAGTACCAACAATTGAACGCTGAGGATAATGCATCACGTGAGCACGTGTATCGGGCCTGAGCCGGAAGTTTGCACTTGCCACGCCGAGGCTCTGCTTTACCATCGCAGTTCCGCCCGTCACTCTGGGAGTTGAATTGTGCTCGGGATAGGGGACCAACGATGCGCAGACGCCCATAATCAACTGAGGATCAATCTCTACGTGAGTGTAAACAAGGACGGTGTGATCCTTCTTTTCCTTTCTCTTCAGTACATCTATGTTTTCTTGATAGTAGTTAAGTGGAACTTTGAACTTCTCACTCTTCACACTCCCATTAGGCATCTGGATTTCTGCGGTAATCAGGGCATGGGAAATCCCATGCTCGCCTAAGTTGCTCCACTCCACATTTGCAGGATTAATTGGACGATTGTTCTTCGGGGAAAAGGATGGCAGGTCGAATGGCCGTGGGGCAATCAGCAAATCTTCTTCTTCCTCTGCATCTACCCACTCAACTACACCCCCAGAAACTAGGTCGGAGAATGTAATTTCTCCGGAACTCAGACCCTCGAGGTGCATCTTAGTAATCTGAAGGCTTCCATGATCAATTATCAGAAGTGGACGGAGCATTCGCCCCCTATCCGTATTGATGTAAACATCACGGTTCTCAAGATCGTGCCTGATGCTCACCTCTGGCCTAATCCTGCCAGAACGCCGCCTCCTCTTAAACTGGCTAACGAGCTTATGCGGTCTCTTGTGAAGGCCAAAGATATCTCCATTGACGTGAATGCGTGAACCATCGGCCCAACCATCTGGGTTATCGTTGACTCCGGCTTCCTTGAGTAGTGCCTTGACATCGCTTTCGGGGACTTCCTCTGAGACGTCAATCATTTGTGCTGCATTCTTCACGAGTCCGCAGTTCTGACCTTCTGGAGTTTCGTTTGGGCATAGCCTGCCCCATTGAGTCGGGTGCAGGTCTCTTGCCTCGAAGTGGGGTTGGCTCCTAACAAGCGGACTTGTTACCCTCCTCATGTGTGAGAGTGCAGAAAGATAGGTCGTCCTGTCAAGAAGTTGGCTCACTCCGGATCTTCCTCCAACCCAATTTCCTGTTGCTAGTGCGTGCATAATCTTCGTTGTCAAGACGTCTGGCCGGAGGCACGAGGAGATTCTGAGCTCTCTCTTTCGATTATGGTGTCTCTCTAACTGATACTTCAGGTCCCTGGCAAGCTGTTGAAGGCTCACTCTAAAAAGGTCCTCAATGAGATCCCCTGCCAGCCTAACACGCTTGTTTGCATAGTGGTCCTTATCATTCGGATCCTTGTTCTTTATTGCCATTTCAAGAACCTGTCTAGCGATACGCCCAAGGAAAATTGCTTTCTTCTCCCTGTTGTCTGTGTTTTGTCCAAGGTGAGGGAGTAGTTCGTTGTCGAGGAGATTCTGAATTCTAGATTCTCGATACTCCTTCTGCTGACCGGCTGCGAACTTCTTCTCGAGCCATGCCAGAGCCTCTTCGGACGTGTCAACACCGTATTCCTCGTTATCTCTGACATCGTTTAGATTAGCGACTGTGTACTTCATTGCCTCGGGGGGACCGGCAATAGAGGCAAATATCTCCCTGTCGTTTTCCACTCCGAGAGCCCTCATCAGCAGGACTAGAGGGATAGGTGTCGTTCCAGCACTCGGAATCTTGACCATCAGCATTCCATCCCTTCTCTTTTCTACATTGAGTGGTTTTCGAACACCGTCCTTTTGAGAGAAGATCTTCGCAACTTGAGTCTCGTGAGCGTACTTCTTGTTCTTCTCGACCGTAACTCTGTTAGGGGCGAGATCTTCCATGGAGATTAGTACCCTTTCAGTACCGTTGATAATGAAGTATCCGCCGGGATCCAGGGGATCCTCGCCATACTTCCTCAGCAGTTGGGTGTATCTCTCAGCATCTTCTTCAGAAGTCTCCGGGGAAAGGCGCCTATTCTCGTCTATATGGCTATAGTTCAAATTGCATCTCGCAGATCTAACCATAATAGGGAGGTTTCCGATATGTACGCTTGTCTCTTCTTGGAAACCCATCTCAGCACCAGGAGAAGGTGGCAAATCATCGCGGAAAATTTTGAAGTCGAGATATACTGGAGAGAAATATGTCAGTTTCCTCAGTCTGCATTCCATTGGGGTTGCATGGTGCTCGGCTCCATTTGCTTCCTTTATCGTAGGCTTGCCTAATCGAAGATTTTTCAGACGAACGATAATCTCCTTGTCAAGAAGATCTAGTTTTACTAGACCTCCATCATCATCTTCTACCGCCTCATCACTTCCTATTGTGATATTTCTGACGATCCTCTCCATCCGGCTTTCCTTTCCGTCGCCGACCGGTATACAGTCATTGTACGAAGCAAGCTGATGGTTGACTAGGCTTCTCTGTTTGAAATAACTCTCAACAATCTCTTTCATTTTTACACCTCCAAATTTATGCACTTTCCACAATTAAGCGAAATGCTACCGAATTTCCAGCGGAACGGCTGTAACGGATGACCTTGACCACCCTATTTGCAAGCCAACCAGCCGGTAATTCATCGTTCTCTGATTCTTCAATCTCCTTAATCACTTGAATTGCGGGATCGGTAATCAGAATTTTGGGAAGTAGTTCCTTAGCAAGTCTACCGGTTCCAAAGGCATCATCAGTTGTAAGCCCCCATGGCTCCAATACTTCTGCCTCAGATTCTATGGGGATCAATTCATGGTGAGGGACTAGGAAGTGGTTGAGGACATTAAATCGGTAATCTCCCATAGGTATATCTTCGTCCAATAGTGCCTTCCTTGAGATTGTAATACGGTTACTCTTGCTCCTCTTTCTAGATCCGACATGTTCACTAATTACGCCCATTATGTGATCTAGTTCGGATACACTCTCTTCCACGCCAACTTTCTTCGCGATTTGTTCTCGTGACATTCTCTTTATCGTATCCAGATTTGCGTCATCCGCCAACTTGTGCGCTTGACCCTCTGGAATTCCTAGCTCTATCAGCCTCTTTTTTGTTGAGCTCTTTACTGCCATGGTTCTTCCCCCACCCAGAAAAGCGTGGGCCTGAGAAGCTATCAGGCGGGCCTGAGGGGATTCGAACCCCCGGCCACCGGGTTAAAAGCCCGGCGCTCTACCTGACTAAGCTACAGGCCCAAGGCTGATGCTGGGCCATCCTGCGACCAAAGGGGCCTTCTAAAGGCTTACGCACAACGTCGCTCCCGCAAAATTACGAGAGGTGCTAGGAGGAGCCAGTATTGGCGCCCCTTAGACGACTTACGACATAAAGGTTGTCAAATTGTTAATGAAGGGAGAGGCGCAACAATTTTGTCTCGGTTCCGATTGAAAATATCGATGGGAGGTGTGAATTTCACTCTTGATGGGGTGGGCGAGTGGGAGATATTTGTTTCACCTACTGTTTATCCCCCCAAGGAAGATACTGAAATGCTTTGCCGTGCTGTTTCGGAGCTATCTGCCAAGACTGGTGGAAAGGCTCTAGAGATTGGATGTGGGTCGGGATTGGTTACAATGGTTCTAACAAGCCTAGGTTGGGAAGTTACCGCTTGCGATGTTAATCCATTTGCGGTCGCTTGCACACTGGGAAACCTGGCAGCGAATGGCCTATCTGGCAAGGTTTGCGTTATAGAATCCGGGATTGGAGAAGAAATGCCAATCTCAGAAAACACAGACTTGATCGTTTGGAATCTTCCTTACTTAGATGAGGAAGTGGATCATCCTGGATTGCTTGAAATAATGGAAGAGGCGGCGTTGTCTGACATCTCTCAAGGTGGTTGGGGGCGCGCTCTTCTACAAACCCTGGAGAATAATAGCGCTACTTTGTGCGATAGAGTTCTGGTAATTCTAGTAATGAGGACTGATCCAGAAGGGAGCAGTAGAGTTCTTGACTGGGAACAAAAAGGTTGGTCTTGGCGCTCGCTGAAGGCCGAACGATATGGTGCCGAGAAAATCGAAGTCATTGGATTTTGGCGGACTGGATCCGGAGTTGGGGCGACTGTATTGGATTCGTGTACTTCTACAATGGAAGAGGCTGCGAGCCTGCCCAACGATGGATGGCAAAGAGTCTTCTCAAAGAGTCAGACCAATGGTAGAGGAAGAAGGAATTCGGACTGGATTTCTGAAGAAGGAGGAGTCTTTGCAACTTGGAATCTTGACATAGATTTACTCGAGAATCTCGCACCAGGACTCATTCAGACGAGCGTTGGTGCGGTGGTATCGGACGCATTGGGTGCGAACATGAAATGGCCAAATGACATTGTCAATGGACACGGGGAGAAGATGGGTGGCGTTCTTCTGGAAACATCGAATAATGATAGGATTAGAGTGGGCGTCGGAGTAAATAGGAGTAGTTTTGTGAAAGGGAGTGTATCAACTTCGGGTTGGGAAGAGACTCTCGGCACCATTGATGCTTCCGAGGTGTTTCTCAGAATCGACAGAGGAATTTCATCCATCTTCGAGGGCACTGGAAAGATTGCAATTCCAACTCAGAAGAGTCTTGTCCGAATGTCTTGGAAAGCGCTTTCTAGGTCTCTTTCCAAAGGTGTTCAAGCATCCCTTAATGGTGAGTTGCTTAGACCTACCGGATTGAACGACAAGGGAGAGTTAGAGGCGTCTGGCATCGAGGAATTCGTAGTACTTCGAGAATTAGACGGCATTGGATGGATCATTCCCAAGAAATGAGTTTAGACGTTGTCTGACCAGTCTTATCTTTCCAGAACTGGTTAAGGTCACCATATCCTCACTATTGTTGATCAGGGAAAGGACTTGTTGGTAATCCTCTAGTTGAATCTTGAGAATTGCAAGAGTAGCCCCCCCTGCCTCCAAAACATCGAATAGCTTCCATTCATAACCCTCCAAACAGAGTATAAGGGGCTGTTTCAATTGGACTCTAGTCAATATTTTTTCAACTCTAAAGGCGACCCATCGGTGTTTTCCTCGGGCGGCTTTTTTCAGCTTCGGCATGCTACTCCGAAGGGGTTTACCTTAACCAATGATGGGTTTACGGGGGTTTATGAGAAATGCTCCTTCCAACGGCTCATCAGATTCTGGCACTATGCTAAGGGTTTTCTCAAGTCCTTCTACCCTGCCACACCTAATTTCCCTAGTGGCATTTTCTGGATTTCTTTACATTGCTATGAAAATAGACTTATTTGGTTCAGATACTCAAGGTGCCGTCATATTTCTATCACTTTCAATATCTTACTTCTTTGCTGCATTGATTGCCCCTAGTCGGTTCGGAAAATGGATGTTTAATTCTGAACACAGCGGAACGGGCATACTAAACAGAAATTACTGGATAGGAGCCTTTGCAAGAATATTACCAATTTTGGCGGTCGCCGGCGTAGTTTGGGTTCTTTCGAACTTTGCATTGGGAGATGATAACCTGAACAAAGTAAAGTTATTTCTAGCGATGTTGTTTATTGCGATGTCTGTTTTCCAAGGCATTTCGTTGACCTCAGGTTGGGTCGTTTATGCTAGAAAGGTGCAGAAAGTCCCGAGGAATAGCAAGACTGGCGGATTAATTTCGCTCGTTAGATCGGGAATAGCGGTTATTGTTTTCACGCCTCTCGTTTGGTGGTTCGGATACGGAACAGAAGATCCCCGAAACGCAAAGTTATCTGTAAATATTGTTTGGCTTCTTTTCCTTATTATTATCGCATTATTGGGCACTGCATTAGACCGTTATACGAAGAGGGCAAGAGAGAGACAAGGTACCGATGGAGTCGCTTTGGATATGGCATTTTTCCTCATATTCATTACAGCGTGTTGGCACCTTCTTGGTGCATTGAGAAGGAGCCCCCTTACGACTGAGCAATCCACCGGAGGAATGCTTATTGAAGAGGGAGCACTTATGTCAATCTCGATTCTTCTGGCCGTATGGTCAATGTCTAATAAGGGAAAAAAAAGAGGTTGGCGAATCTTTCAGGGGCAATCGGCAATCTTCTGGGGGATTGGTTTCGGATTCACCTATGCCGGCAGTATTACCTCACTAACTGCGCTATCCGAGGGTAGTCTTCTGACGACCACTGCTATCGGCCATGCAATTACTGCTTTGGTAATGATGGCAATATTGCCAGTATCAATTTCATGGGTCGGAAAACCGGATACTGAGGAAGAAAAACAACCCCTAGTGCTCCAATCCATCGCAGTTGCACCACAGAAGATGGGTAATCCGACCGATACTGAAAGGCGAGCTAATGAGAATGAAGATATAGTCGAATTATTGGATTAGAGGCCGCTCACGACAGCTACTAAACGGAGTCTTCCAGCCATATCTTCACTCGCTCTGGCGCCGAGGATGACCTGGCAATCATTGTCTAGAGTCGAGACAAAGGCTTCAGAGACCCTGTTAAGATGTCCAAGAGTCATGTCTGGTCCCCCTTCAACTTGGATCAAGCAACCCTTGGCACCGTCAACTGAAATCTCAGACAGGGGAGAGTTGCGAGCTATTCTTACAACCCCGTCTGGATCATCGGTAGTGCCGTTTCCAACAATGAGTGTCGCATTTCCTGGCCTTCCCACGACAGTCCTTAGATCCATCAGATCGAGATTCATCTTTCCAACCCTCGCTAGAGTCGTTACAAGCCCCTCAATTAGCTCCCCGATCCATTCTGATCCAAGTTTCCAATCAGAGTCGCGATGTCGGGCCTGCCATGCAAGTCTCTCGAGACTAACGCGAATACACAAGTCAGAGTTTTTCTCTATAGTAGGGAGGGCTTGCTCTGCGATAGCGCATCTGAGTGGTTGTTCTGCAAACGGGATTCCTACTATGCTAATTACCAAGCTTCCTGACTCTCTCGATTTAGCGGCGATTTCTGCAGAGGCACCAGAGCCGGTACCTCCACCTAATGCCGTGAGAATGATTACGAGTTCGGATTTCTTCAGTAGCCCTGAGATGTTTGCAATACCTTCGTTGAGCCGGTGAGCAGCGAGGTTTGGTAACGCGGCAGCACCCCTTGCACTGCCGCTTGCATCCAAGTGGAGGCAGTGGGCTTCATGATCGGAAGTAAAAGAGGATTCGTCGGCATCGACCATCAGCAGTTCAGAGAGTTGCTGGCATTTATCGTGAGCCCCTCCAGACCACTGGCAACCTATTCCACCGACTCCAACAATTAGAATCGAGCCTTGCTCCATGTTGCCCCGCAAACGACCGACTAGATTATTCTGTTCTAGTCATAGGTAACATAACGCCTGTATCGCCGTCTCTCGTCTCTGGCCCAGGAGTTATCTGGCTCGAGTTGGAGGACCTTGTCATAGTACTCAATTGATGTTTCGAAGTCAGATAGATATCTACCGTAAAGGTGACCTAAAATATTCAACACAGGAATGCAATTCTTATCTTTGTCAAACAAACCCAAAAGTATACTCTCAGCCTCATTTATCTCCATAGATTCCAATTTGTTCTCCGCTTCCTCTAGTTTGTTAATTTGGTCGGAACTGAGTTCGTATATGTTCTTCCACAGTGGCGCTCCCATGTGTCTTCGCTCAAACAACAAGTGTTTGGTTTTTTGTCCTAATGGGCCCTGTTACGTTCGGCCCCTTAGGGGCCGAGGTGGAACGTTAATATCCCCGTTTTTTTTCGAGCGTAATATTAGCAGATGCTAGGTGAACGAAAGATGGCATCTCGACAAAAGACATTGGCCCTAATACTAGTCACAGTTTTCGTTGCTGGGTCGGGTGAGGCATTGCACTCAGGAGTCGGTGGAAACGCTAACGGGCAGGGAGATGTTTCCCTAGCTGGTTGCACGTGTCATGCCGAAGAGCCGGACAATTCCGTAACCGTAATCTTGGATGGCGTGCCTTTCCACTACGCCTCGGATACAGCATATGAAATGAAGTTGCAGCTAATAGGTGGCCCAGAGGCAAATCTAGAATCATATACTGGAGGATTCTCAATGAGAGTGAGTTTGGGTTCGCTGGGTCCGTCTGAGGGTTTTGAGACTCTAGTCCAGAACTGGGAAGACGATGCGTCGACCCTCACTCACACTGATTCTGGTTCAAGCACCGCTGACAGATCGTGGATGTTCAGATGGACTAGTCCCACAGAGGGATCAGGGACGGTAGACTTTACAATTGCTGGAAATTCAGTAAATGGAGATATGACTCCATCCAGCCTAGACCGTTGGAATCGTCTTACGACCAGTGTTGACGAGGGCAAAGACAATGGCAGAACAAAGACAGTTTTCTCGGGCAATGGAGACATCACCCCTCCCGCTCCTCTGGAGAGTCATACAGACCTCCACCACATGGGGGCAAAACTTCTGGCCCACTGGCTAGGACTTCTGGGATTTGGAGCAGTTATGCTAGTCATCTTGTTCTGCGGCCTTTTCCTCAGATATGGATTCTCCACGCATTACAAGGGAAGAAGCAATCTACTTAGGTTAAGAATAAAGCATCTAAGGAGGGGTGACCAAATATGAAAGACGACACTGTGATGAGGCTTCTTCGACAAGTAAAGTCTGGAGAGGTGAGTGTCGAAGATGCTAGGGTAGCTCTAGAAGATGCTACTCTGACGGAAGAGTCATTCGCTGTGGCGGTTGATCACGGAGTTTTCAACGAGGTTAAACCCGGTACTATCGTTAGGGCCAGCCTCGCTCCTTCTGGAGATTCATGGCTAATCATTCTAGTTGGGCTATGGGGGATAATGTGGACTCTCTATTGGGCTGGGGCATTGGCTTACGGCCTGTTCAACAACTGGGATCAGCAGTTGCTCTCATTCAACCTTGCAATGACTATGCTAACTCTCATCATCATGGGGATAGTGTACTTGAAATATGTTCTACCGGATGTGGTAATTGTCAAGCATCGCAGGAACAAGTACATCACGAGCCATGATACAAATTCTTGGAAAAAATACGAGGTATGAGTATGGCAAGGAAGTTCAAGTTACGTCCAGTTGGTTCACAGAAAGAGAGAGTGCATGAGAGGAACGGAGCCATAGATAGGAGGGAGTTTATGAGACTGTCATTCAATACGGCTGCTGGCTTAATCACAACGGCATCCTTAGGGAGTGTTGGGTTTGCCTCATTCCTAATGGGGCAGGCAGGAAGTAGTAGTTCAGACGCATCTATCACGTTCTACGTCCCGAAGGGGTCCGACGTCTGGTACAACAACATGGACAAACAACCAATGACGACTCAGGCATTCATTGACGAATCTATGAATTCCACTACGGGCATGGTAGGGGCTGCCGGACTATGGTCTGGATTGCCGATCATTGCAACCTACATCCCACACGAGGAGAACAAGAACAAGCCATTAGAAGCAAACTCCCCTCGATTCCAGATGATGGATGGATACACCTCCGGTGGCGCTTATGTCGGATCTGGATACGAGATTGAGGAAAAGGAAGAGTACGCGTCGCTGAACATTCATGATAACATGATCATTGTTTTTGCAAGGTGCCCGCACCTCTGCTGCATCCCCGGTTGGCAACTTGTCAACAATGACTACACGGCTGATAGTTGGCTGCCAGGAGGGACTGACTCGAGTGGGAACAAATCTTTCTGCATTTGCCACTCTAGTAGATACGATCACACGGTGATAGAGAAGAATACGGCAAGGAACAGATCCAATGGGCAAGAATTCGATTTCATTGGAGTCAAGAAGACTGGTGGGCCGGCACCCTACGGGATGCCACTGATTCCATTCTCAGTGAATGACGGAACCATCGAGGCGCTTCCGGACTTCATGGACTGGTACACATTCTGCGGTTAGGTGAAAAAAATGATACAATTCTGGTTCCTATGGATTTTCATCGCGGTCGTCGTTGTTATCGTCGCATTCACTCTGAGGAGAGAACGTGACGACCTCCCAAGGAAAGACATCCTGAGAGCGGTAGAGACGAATGCTGGTAGTATGGGCCTCGCTGAGAAGCTGTTCCTCTGGGCTTTCTCATGGCTAGACACCAGATTCAGGATCCAGGACTACTGGGGGATGAGCAGGGACTCTTACTACAGCATGCACAGGCAAATGCCGCTCACTCATGCTGAGAAGTACAAGCTTAGGATAATCTGGTATTGGTACCCACTCTACTGCCTGGGCGGGATTTCTTTCATTGCATTCATAATCCTCGTCATCAGTGGTACGATTCTAGGATTCTACTACGTTCCCGGCGGGGACTTGAATTCAGACCCGACGCCTGCCTATGCATCGATGGAGTTCATCATGCTAGAGTTGCCGTTCGGATATATCATCAGATCGATACATCACTGGGGAACACACTTCTTCGTTGCTGCTGTCTTCCTCCATATGTGTAGAGTCTACTTCACGGGAGCTTACAGGAACCCGAGAGAGCTTAACTGGCTTATTGGGGTGGCCTTGATGTTCTTCTCGATTTTCTTCGGTTACTCGGGATACCTGCTCCCTTGGGACAGTCTAGCGTTCGGTGCTGCCACCATTGGGATAAACATGGCAATGGCTACCCCGCTGGTTGGGGTGTGGGTCGCAAGTGCAATGTTCGGCGGAACCACACTTACTGGGCAGACTGTGGTGAGGATGTACTTCCTCCACGTATTCGTACTGCCGCTAATCGTGACGGTACTCATACTGACGCACCTCTTCATCGTCTGGGTACAGGGAATTGCGGAGCCACACTGAGGTGAATAAATGGGAATAATGGAGAGATTTGGCAGGATTGCTGACACATACATCAGCGAGAAGGAGCAGTTGCTCGGAGCGGAAGAAGAGAGGAAGCGAGTTTTCACTGGGCATGCATTCTGGCCCACTGAAGTCCTCAGAGACACCATTATCTTCGCAGCCATAGTAATGGTAATCGCATTTTACTCGTGGATCATCCCTCCTCCTTTACACAATGCCGCCGACCCTTACGCACAGGCTGGTTTCGTTTTCCCGGATTGGTACGTCCTGTTCTCATACGGGTACCTGAGATGGGGAGAATACCTACCTCAATTCGTCATTCCTGCTGGACCGATAGGTGCATTCTTCGGACAGCCAGTAGTTTCCTGGAATGCGGGCGTCTGGGGGGCGATGATTACGGGACTGCCGGTTGGAGTCCTAGCACTGCCCCCATTCATCATTGGGAAGAGAGAGAAGAGAGGTGTCGAAGACCCGTGGTTCGCTACGGCTGGAGCCGTGTATCTAGCACATGTCTGGTTTATCTCAGTCTTCTCTATCAATATCTTCCTCGAGATGTATGCTAAGAATCGTACCGACTATTGTTGGTCGAGCGCTCACGGTGGATTCAATTGCGGCACTCAAGCACCGTGGACTGCGGACGTCTTCAATGCAGTTCCTTGGATACTCACAGGAGTCTTCGTCTTCACACTACTCTACTTCTCTGTCAGGAAATTCATGATTGGGCCCATGGGTTCACGGCTAACGCCAATTCTCGGCAGGCAAGTGGCTGTGGGATCCTTGGTCGCCACCTTACTTCTGTGTACTGTGACATGGCCAGTATACGAGAACGGTTTCTGGAACCAGCGAGGACTGGGGACGATGGGATTCTGGGAGTACCAGTATGACGCAAAGCTAGTCGATCTAGACGGTATAAGAGGGCAACCTGGTGATACTCTGATTCACACTGAAAAAGGCCCGGTGTGGGAGGAGTGGGAGGATGATTGCCTGCCATACGAACAGACTAGCTCTCTGGTCATCTGGGAATCCATGGAAGAGGGTACTGAGCATATTGACTGGTGCGTTCTCCCGACAATGCATTGGGTCAACTGGGGTAATTTCCAACCGACTCGAAGCAAGATATTGGACTTCAGTGGAGCCAACGACCATGCAGATACACAGACCTCTAGGAACATAGGCGCTAATGACGTCATCTACCAAGGCCATCAAGACAGTTCCCCAGTCGAGATTTCCGAGTCCATACAGTTCGAGGTCGAGGATCTGGGTGTCTCCAGTGTACCGACTGACGTCGGCTGTAACTTCAGGACAACCGTGCGTGGCATTGGAGTACACTCCCAGAGCCTAGTACTGACCGATGAAGCCGGAGAGACCCTCTGGATGAACAGCGGTTCGTCCTGCGACTCAGGAACCATATACCTCGACTCTGGGGCGTCATACACAGTGACATTCACCACCACCTCCGAGGGGGTGAACGATAGCGTCACCATGATCTCTGACTTCTCAGCCGTCGCATACCAGCCACTTCTGCTCACCGAAGACGGCATTGCCTTAATCAGGTCCGAAGTAAGCCACAGCGACGAGAAATTATCTACCATGTCAATAGTGAATCCGACGTTCAAAAAGAATCCCAAGAGCCTAGATGCGAAGCTAATCTACTCCCTGTTCATCCCTTGCTTAGGAGTAGGTGCGCTCGTTTTCGTGATGCTCAGGAGCATGGCCCGCGGCTACGAATGGGAGATGAATAAGTGCTACGGATGCGACCTATGCGATGATGCATGTCCTGTCAGGCTGTTCAATGCGGGTGACAAACTCAACATAATCTACAACACTTGGAACAACGAAGACGACGGTGTGCCGTTATACTCCTGCCTGACATGCACGGCCTGCACGAATGCCTGCCCACAGCTAGTGGACTACGACTCCTACATCGACATCAGGAGGAACCTCGTAGTGGGAGGACCCCCAGCAACGGAGATTCCTCATACCGTCCTGCAGGCAGTACTCGCTGCAGAGGCCGAGGAGGATGCGGATGACTCATTCATCCCCGTGGAAGACTACCCGCTCGACTCCAGCATTGGCTACTACCCTGGCTGCGTCGACTACATCGATCAGGAGATGGTGTTCAGCCATGTAAACAAGGGAAGTATGGATCTGGGCGATGCAACGACATCGGCATTCACGATTTTCGAGGAAATGGGAGAGGACGTCACCTATCTCGGTAGGGACTTCCTGAAGTGCTGTGGCCACGATCAGAAGTGGCAGGGGATGAACGAGGTGTTCGAGAAGCTCAAGACGTACAACCAGAAGAAGTTGGGCGAGAGTGGCATCGAGACTCTCGTTACATCTTGCGCTGAGTGCTTCAGGACATTCGCCTTGGACTACGAGCTAGACGACATGAAGGTCATGCACACCACCGAGTTCCTAATCGAGAAGGGATTCGATATGGAATTGAAGTCCAGCGACGACATCACGGTCACCTACCACGACCCATGTAGGCTCGGAAGGCAGATGAACATCTACGACGAGCCCCGTGAACTCATTGGCTCTGTCGATGGAGTCAATCTGGTTGAGATGGAACATACCGGTGAGGATGCGATGTGTTGCGGCGTCTCCAGCATGATGTCATGCAACGAGAATAGCAGAGCACTGAGAGTCCAGAGGTTCGATGAAGTCAGAGCCACTGGTGCTGACATAATGCTGACCTCATGCCCGAAGTGCGTGGCCCACTTCGAGTGCCTGAAGTTCGAGGGAGATCCTCGACATGACTTCGAGATTCTGGACGTAGTGAGCTTCCTAGCCAGGCAGATAGAAGAGTCTAGGAACTAGGTGCAAAACAGATGGTAATTAGTGGAGCACTTACTCGCATTGATGATGCTTCCAACTACGATTGCTGTTGCGTGTTACTGAATGAATGCGAACATCGCCGAGACCGATGACAGGGCCATGTTGATTGCCACGCCCCATAAGGTTGCCTTCGCGAATCTGTAGTCCTCGTATCCCAGTGCCACCAAGTAGAGGAAGAATCCGATCAGGCCCCCACAAGCCAGTGAAATCCAAGCTGCGGGAACGCTTAGGTAGATTGCCATGACGAGCCAGATGGCACCACCCTGCAAGAGACCTAGCCAGACCATAGGGTCTACCCACCAAGTAGATTCGGGCTCGACCATGAAACGCGGGAAGGGAGAACACCAATCAAACTCACTATGATAAGGGCCGACGCTATGGATTAGACGGGAGATAGCATGACCAAGGTTGGTGACGTCCTGAAGAGGAGGACTGTGGAGCAGTCCAGAATCAGGATGCAGCTGAATTCAGTGAGGGCCGAAGAGGAGGCATTGCTGAAGGGTGGTGAAGACACTGTCGCCTGGGTCAAGGAGGAGTTATGCATTGGATGTGACCAGTGCACTATAGTGTGCGAAGACGATGCAATAGAGCTCTACGACACCCCTCTAGCCAGCCCCATCATGGAAGTGGACGTCAACAAGAAGGCAAGGATACTTAGAGATCCATGCACAGGTTGCAAGATTTGCGTCCTTGCATGCCCGACCGATGCCATCATCATGATCGACAGGTGAGATAATGAGGGATGACGATCCAGTTAGATTCGGGGCGGAATTCGGGCCTCATAGAACCAAGCGGGCAAGTGGAGTTTCTCTTTCTACGTTCAAAACACTGGTGTGGGTTTCCAACCTAGGTGGGCTAATCCTATTCGCAATAGGAATGGAGTTGATGATCAGAGGATCTTTCTGGTTCGGCATCGCTTGCATAGTGATTGGAGTCGCAATAGCCCTATTCCCATCAAACTACGAAATCGTTGGCATGGAAGAGATGGAAGTAGAGGAATGAAGGAAGAAGTAACTCCTGATTTGCAAGGTACATCATTCCAGAGAAGGGTCTGGGATGAGATCAGAAAGATCCCATCGGGAGAAACTAGGACCTACAAGGACATAGCCGAGTCGATTGGAAATCCTAGATCTTCTAGGGCTGTAGCGAATGCCTGTGCTGCCAACCCATGGCCAATTTCCATACCCTGTCACAGAGTCATTTGTTCAGATGGGACGATTGGTGGATACAGTGGACCCGGGGGAACTTCTGGAAAGTCAGCACTCCTGGATGACGAGAAGGGCCACGTTAGTTCTAGAAATACTTGAAGAAAATTGCGAATGAAGCCAACGAGGCAAGGGCCCAAATGAACATGTATGTGCTCTGCCTTAGTGGGGATTCCCACAACTCGGAAGAAGGTGGGTCCGCTGCATTGTCAGGAGTAGTCTCTGGTGGGTTTGACTCGTGTTCCCTCATATTCTCATATGTGGGGTCGGAAATTAGGATGTAAACATGACGGGAGTGGAATCACAAGAATGGCAGAAGTAGGACTAGTCCGCCAAGTGGGAGAAGGACCATAGTTGCATTATCATCTATCAATTTGGTCGACGGGATTTCACCCAACACAGTTAGTGGGGCCAACAATACTGCGGCAATGATATCCGTACCAATCCAGAAATGACAACCAAGCCAGACTGAATAGGAAATAACCATGCCAACAATGACGGCTGCTCTGAGGTCTTGCTTTACCCTCTTGATCTCGCCCATGACAGGATCAACTATGGTCATCCCCAGTATAATTGGAGCACCATATATCCCGGCTTGCATCCCCCTCTTGTCACCCTCTGGGGCGATTAGTAATGCAAGCGCTACTGCTAATGCACCCCATGCTAGAGCGGAAATCTGTCTAGATTCGTAATTCCTTTGGCCTATTATCACAATTCCGGTTCTGAGTCGAACTGCCTCGATAACGAGAATTAGTATGCAGATGGCACTGACGAATTCCCTAGCTTGTAGTGAGAAGTATGACGAGATACTCTCTCCGTGTACATAGTAAAGATACGGGATAGCGGCCATGGAAACATGAGTCACGCGTCTGAAAGCATGCCCACCCATACCGCCTATTGAATGCTCGACATGATCAACGAAGAGGTTACTTGCTTGGTCAACCATATCATTCCCTACTTTGGACTATAGATGAATTCAGGATGTGAATCGCCTCATTCACAGTTATAGAACCGATACATAGTTTGGCAATTATTTCATCTATTTCTGGGTGATTAACTAACAGCGAGTCCCATTCAGATATCAGCCTCTCCCTCATTATCATCTCATTTCTTTCAGACCTTGGTTCACAAGACTCAATGGTTGAAATCAATTTCTCGACCCCCTCTCCCTCTAGAGCTGAGACAAGTAGAACCTCTCGACTGTCATCTCCAGAAAGAGCTAGTGATGTTCGGATGCTCTGAGCCGACGAAACGGCCCCGGGTAAATCTGATTTGTTTATTGCAATCACATCGGCCAGTTCTAGAATGCCTGCCTTCTCTGCCTGAATGATATCCCCTCTATCTGGGCCGTCCACTAGAAGTAGTCGATCAACCAATGCGGCAATTCGAAACTCGGATTGACCGGTACCAACAGTCTCGACCACGATGCGAGTCCATCCACAGAGAGATAGGGCCTGACACATTGGCCAAATATATGGAGAAATCCCTCCAGGGCTATTTCCAGAGGCTATTGACCTGACAAACACGGTTTCCCCCAAGTCAACACCCTCCATCCGAATTCTATCAGCGAGAAACGAGCCACCCGAGATTGGCGAGGTTGGATCCAGGGCTAGTACTGCTACACTCTCTCCTGCAGAAACCCAATGCTTCACCATCTGGCCTATGAGTGTTGATTTCCCAGCCCCAGGAGGACCTGTGACGCCTAGGGTCCAGCTTGATTCAGACTGAAATTGTGGAACCTGTGGAGACTCGGCAATCTTTGTCATGAGTCTAGACAGGCTTCTTCGATCTCCTGATATTGCTAATTCTAGGAGTTCGCTAATGTTGCTCAATTCCAGTGCCACCCCAAATCGTCTCCGACTCCGATTGGATGTTTGTTTTGTTTTCTGAGCAGGGCTTCTTCCAAGAAATCCAAAACATCTGAAGTTGGAGTTCCTGGTCCAAAAACAGCCCTCACGCCAGATTTGTAGAGAAGTTCAAGGTCACGCTTAGGGATGATTCCTCCTGCGAAAACGATGACGTTTCCTAGCCCATCTTCCCTCAGGTCATCGCAAATCTTCGGAATCAGTGAGTCATGGGCCCCGGAAAGAGTGGACAATCCGAGAACTTCTGCGTCTTCGTCATTTACAATTCTAACAATATCAGATGGGGTCTTTCTGAGTCCGGTGTAGATTACGTCGTGACCGCCATCTCTGAGTGCTCTAGCAATGACCTTGGCCCCTCGATCATGCCCATCTAGTCCTGGTTTAGCAATCACAACTCGCATGTTTCAATGAGTTGCAAATGGCAATATGACTTCAAGCAACCGGACAAGAAATTCTTGCCCCCCTTAGGAATGCTCATGGGCGGCCTATTCCCATCGCACCCTATGAGTGGAAACTCCGACAAGATTGACGACCTTAGACGTCGAAAGACTAAGTCGCAATCTGGCGGGGGGCAGAAACGGATTTCAGCACAGCATGCCAAAGGAAAGATGACTGCTAGGGAACGGATAGAGAAATTGCTTGATTCCGACTCATTTACCGAAGTGGATGCATTGGTTGAGCACCGATGTAGAGACTTCGACATGGATAGAAACGTGATTCCAGGGGATGGTGTGGTTTGTGGTCATGGCACTATCGATGGCAGGCTTGTTTACTGCTTTGCCCAGGACTTCACCGTTTACGGCGGTTCTCTTGGTGAAATGCACGGCCTGAAGATATGCAAGATTCTAGATATGGCAGTAAAGACAGGAGCACCAGTAATCGGATTGAATGACAGCGGCGGGGCAAGGATACAGGAAGGAGTTGCAAGCCTAGGTTCGTATGCAGAGATTTTCTTCAGAAATGTAAGGGCTAGCGGAGTCATCCCCCAGATCTCTGTAATCATGGGGCCATGTGCAGGTGGTGCCGTATACTCTCCTGCAATCACTGATTTCGTGGTGATGGTCGAGGGGACGTCGCACATGTTCATTACTGGTCCAGAAGTGATTAAGACAGTAACGAACGAGGAAGTTGGTTTTGAAGAACTGGGCGGAGCATCCACTCATGCCACGAAGTCAGGCGTAACCCACTTTACGGCAAAGGACGACAATGGTGCATTGGAAATCGTCAGGGAATTGATAGGACTCATTCCCTCGAACAACCTACAAAAGGCGCCTATCGTAGAAAGCAAAGATCCACTTGGGCGAAAATGCGAATCACTGGACTCGCTAATCCCGGAGGACCCGAGTCGGCCATATGACATGTCGGATGTAATCGAAGATGTCTTGGACTCTGGAAGCTTCTTGGAGATTCAAGATGGTTTTGCTCCAAATATCATCATTGGCCTAGGTAGGCTTGGTGGTCAATCAATTGGAATCGTGGCGAATCAACCAATGCACTTAGCAGGCTGCCTGGATATAGACGCGTCTGTGAAGGCTGCAAGGTTTGTTCGTTTTTGTGATGCCTTCAATATCCCCCTGCTGACATTTGTTGATGTTCCTGGTTTTCTTCCGGGGGCCAGTCAAGAGTGGGGTGGGATTATCAGGCACGGGGCCAAACTTCTCTATGCCTTTGCCGAGGCAACCGTCCCGAAACTTACTGTCATTACGAGAAAGGCATATGGTGGAGCGTATGATGTGATGTCTTCCAAACATATTCGCGGCGATTACAACATCGCGTGGCCATCTGCAGAGCTTGCTGTAATGGGGGCCAAGGGTGCTGTACATATCATTCATAGAAGAAGAATTGAGAATTCAAGAAATCCCGATCAAGAACGAGAGAGACTTGAAGACGACTACGAGGAGACTTTTGCAAATCCGTACAAGGCAGCGGCCTTAGGGTATCTGGATGATGTAGTCAGACCATCGGAAACACGAATCATTCTTGTGAAAGCATTAGGGGCAATTCTGGAAAAGGAAGAA